>Ga0209816_1003516_pt1 | contig 10726 bp, 20 predicted proteins | sample CoawatmetaG01DNA_FD_187509 | JGI IMG/M metagenome (GOLD analysis project Ga0209816, IMG submission 187509) | Marine microbial communities from the West Antarctic Peninsula - Coastal water metaG017-DNA (SPAdes) (version 2) | ecosystem: Environmental > Aquatic > Marine > Coastal ... | reverse complement strand
AAGAATGAAATACAATAAAGATAATTGGAGAGAGACACCTGATGATCCGAATAGAGTAGGTGATGAGGACTTTCAACCTAATACTAAACGTAATTTATTCTTTAAAAATGCAGATGAGGAGTATCGCTTCTATATGGAACACAGAGAACCAATGAAAGTTAAAACTTTAGAGAGGTCAAACAAATGAAAACTATTATTCATGTGAATCAACATAACATTAAAGCTAATGCCAAGGGTGCTGATAAAAAAGTACTTACTGTCAAGACTTGGATGTCTAATATTAAATGTAATCAAGTTAAATTTACTGACGGTATAATAAAGTATTCCCGTGACAAGCCATTGTCATGTGGTGCTAGAGTTTGGATTGAAACCTTTGAACCTGTTGAAATTATAGGAGACTACGATGTATAGCAAAGACATAAACATACAGCAAGAACCTAAAGAGTATTCTAGTTTACATGCTGCTTATAGCTCAATAAATAATCAGTACCATCCTGATTTTATATGTCAAGTTGTCAATACATATTGGGAACCTTCAGAAAATAAAGAAGTTTATTACATAGATGTGAGAGACAAGGAGCAGGGTAATTGGATTGGATATTTAGGGGACTCTTATGAGTAAAGAAACAACAAAAGTTTGTGATTACTGTAAGAAAACTGTAGCCGTAGTTACCACTAACAAACTTTATTGGTGTGCTAATTGCTACACAAGTTATATAACTAGGATGTTAGCCCATCCAAGAAGAGGAGTAAGTCACTGATGTTTAAAGTCCATAACATAAAGATAAATTCTTATGCTCAAAGAAATCCTGATAATTTATTTGTAGTAATTATGATGGTGTCCCTAAGTATACAACAGAAGTGGTCACTGGTTGGTGATATGTTGTCAGACATGATAGAAAATAAATCTGATTGTCTTTACCTATGGGGGAATAAGGTGTCAACTTATGAGTATATGGTAACTCATAAACATTTTATTCATGGGCAAATGATGGCGGTATTAAAATCTAAGAACCTTACAGATCATGGCAAAGCAGTATCCTTAATGAAAATCTTTTTAAAGATTGACGGATTAGGATTAGCTAAGGCAGGATTTGTATGTCAATTAGTTGGAGGATTAGTAGGGTGCATGGATGTACATAATATTAAAACGTATGGGCTTGATCATAAAGCCTTGTCTTTAAACAAGAAACTTAAAACCTCTAAAGGTTTAGACAGCAATAGAAATAAAGTTGAAAGTTATATAAGACTATGCCATGATTATGGTACTGAAAATCTTTGGAACTCTTGGTGTTCAATGATAGCAGACAAGTATCCTAAAGATTTTATGGACGGTAATCATGTTTCTGAATTACACTACACTTACCTTACTGGAGAATACAATGATGAATAATGTAATTGATTTTAATGGCAATGGCGGGGCTAATCTAGCTCTAAGAAATAGAGATTATAACGGTGCTGACTTTGCTATACAGCCCCTACCTCTATACGTTTACCCAACAGGTGATGTTAGGGAGCCTGTAAAGATAAACAATAAATATGCTACTGTTAGATCAGATGACCATACAATACTAGGTATACATAGTATTAATTATAAGGCAGTAGAACATAAGGATATGATTGATACTCAAAGAGATGTCATCATTCGTTCTGGGTTAGCCGATGATTCTATTATAGAAACTATATCTTTAGATGCAACAGGAAAGAAATGTTATGTTAAACATGAGCTTCCGAATCATACAATTGAAACACCTAAAGGAGATTCAGCAGCCTTAACTTTCTTATCTATCAATAGCTTCTGCGGTACTTGGGCTTACCAAATATCAGCAGGTGCTAATCAAGGGGCTTGTCAGAACAGTCAAGTATTTACATCAGGTGCTGCTACATTGTATAAAGCTAGGCATAACAGGCACTTAGATATTCAACATGCAGCCGATGTGATTGTTAATGCTGTCCCATTATTTATGGAGCAAGCAGAACTCTGGCATAAGTGGAATGATACATCTTGTACAGATACTAGGGCAGCTATTATATTTGCAGGGCTTGTTAGCCCAGAGTTTAAAGAATTAGTAAAAGCAAATACTTCAGGGAGCATACAGCCAAAAACAGTAGAGAGAAACAGGACTTATAATTACCTTATGAATAAATACCACAGTCATTACAAGGGCGCTTTAGGTGCTAATCTCTGGGGTGTTTATAATACTATGACTGACTGGGGTACTCACATTCAGAGCAAGTCAGTTAATGTAGCAGGTATTCAGCATAGGAGATCAGGTGTAATACAGAAAGTTCTTGACACTCCTTACTTCATAGCAGCATAACTTACATGGTGTAGTACCTTTGGGGGTGTAAAAGCCCCCTCTTTTTAATTCAAGGATAAGACAATGACGATTAACGATTCAATAGAATACATCTGGACTGAGCTAGACAAAACATGGGATGGAGATGTGCGTCCTGATAACTGGGATGCAACCTGTGAACACATGGCTTTTATTGTAGAATCTTTAGCGGAGAAAAAAGATGATTCATAAATATTTACTAAGTGAAATTCCTAACGATGATGAAGGGAAAGCTTTTGTTAAACAACTTAAAAAGTATCTTAATAAAACAAAATGGGAAGTTAAGGTAAGAGGACAACACTTGAAGAAGGGGTTAGATTGGAGGCACTACTCCTATGGTCAACCGATAAGTTGTTCAACTCATTTAAGATTGTACGTTGATGAGAAAAAAATTAAGAGGTGTTACTAGTGAAACAAATACTGATCGCAATGGAGTACAGTGGAGTAAGCAGGAAAGCATTTGAAAAGTTATCAGCTACTAATAGTTTTAATTGGAACGTAGTTAGTTGTGACTTACTACCTGCCGATGATGGTGCTGCTAATCATATACAAGGGGATGCTCTTGATGTTATAAAATCTAAGCACTGGGATTTCATATTGATTCATCCACCCTGTACAGCCTTAGCTGTGTCCGGTAATGCTTGGTATGGTAAGGGTATGGTAAAGAATGCTGCACGATTAGAAGCTATTAAATGGACTACAGATTTATGGGAATTAGTTTGTGACTATAGTGACTATGCAGTCATGGAAAATCCAGTAGGTGTACTGCCCTTTAAACCAACACAGTACGTTCAACCCTATGAGTTCGGTCATCCTGAATCTAAGAAGACAGGGTTGTGGTTACATAACTTACCTAAGTTACAGGCCACTGATAATGTTAAGGAGATACATGATGCACTACCAAGAAAGGAACGAATGAAGATGCATTACTTATCACCATCTAAAGATCGTTGGAAACTTAGATCAAAAACTTATGAGGGAATAGGGCAGGCCATAGCAGAACAGCATGGGATATTTGCAAACAACAAACCAGTATACAATATTATTTAGGAGCAAGACAATGCACAGTACAAATGACGCATTCATGTTTAGAAAAAGAACAATAAAAGAAGTAATGCCTAAAGAAAAAAGAGAGGAATTAGTAGCTAACATAGAGCAACATGTTAAAGACTTTTTAAAATCTGGTGGGAAGGTGCAGCACTGTACTCCCTTTGCATATGGTGCGCCACTAGGAGTAACAGCTAGACAAAGACAACTTAACAACACAAAGGTAAGGAAAATAAAATGACATTATATGATAGAATGAAAGCACAGCGTAGTAGTGAAGCTGTTAAATCTAAACTAGGTAGACCGGCACTTGTGCTAAGTGATGCAGAAAAAATCGCGAGGTATGAAAAAACAAAAGCAACAAAATTAAAATCCCAACGCCTGTATCGTATGATGGCAATCCATAAATCAGAAGCTGCACAACTTGACCTAGCTATTGATTTTATATCTAAAGATATAGGCATAAAACTAACTAAGTCAGAGGGCTTAAAGTTTATATTAGATGCTTGGTCAAAGTCAGTATCCACCCAATGATAAGTGAAGAAGCTTACAAGGAGTTACGTTCAACACTTGATGATGTAGCCGGTGTTCCTTGGGATGAATGTTCAGACCTAGAATATATCAATGCTATCAAGTTGCTTGTGGATAGGTATGAAAAAGCGGAAGCTTATGTTATACTCAAAACATAAACGGAAAAGCAGACAAGGATGTCATCTTTATTTTAATTAATTATCAACAACATACCTTTGGAGGTATACTATGTCAGTACTACAAGGCGCTCTTTACTGGGCATCAATCACTAACCCCAACACTACTTATGAGCCGGTCTATTCGGTCAATGTTATAGTAGACGAAGACACTGCTACTGATTTTAAAAATCGTGGCTTCCGCATTAAAGATATGGATGAAGGCCCAGCACTTGTTGTTAAGCGTAAGGTTAGTGGTCCGAATGGTATGACAAGAGCAGCCCCTAAACTGTTTGACAAATCTAAGAATGAAGTAGATGTGTCTGTCGGCAACGGGACTATCGGCAAGGTTCAGTACAAGGAGTGGGAAGTTGTACGGCAGGGTGAAACCTATCGTGGTCTTGATCTTCAGGCTGTACAGATACTTGATCTTGTATCATTCAACCAAGCTGGTGATGAGTTTGATGTAGAAGAATCACTAGCTGAGGACGATGAGCTGTGATCAGAACTCCGAAAGAAGATACAGTTATCTTTCGGACTGGGGAGGGGGACTATGATGTCTCCCTTTTCAGCACTGATGGGCAACTAAAATATTCTGTAGCTCAGAGAGCCATAGCAGAGCTAAGAGATTTGACTGATCAGATGGTAATAAGAAGGGAAGCTATAACATCTCTTCATGCAGCCATCCAAGAGGTTGAATGCACAGAAGAAAATAAAGTTAAGCTTGTAAGAGCGAGGACAGAGACAGGACAGTACAAGCCTGATGACTTATCAACCCCAGATATAAACGAGGCGTATGTAAAAGCGCCTGACTATACTATTAACTACGAGGATTAGTATGTCGGATTACCCAGAGAAACCTTTTGTTAAATTTAAGTTACCGTGTCCGAAATGTGGAGGCAGTGATCCGGTATCTATGCACGAAGATCGTACTGCGTGGTGTTTCAGTTGCTCTACAGTCATTAAAGATTATGACAAAGAATGTGAGGCGATGCCGCCTAGCACAACTAAACCCATAGACATACAACCCTATAGAAATAATGCCATGAACAATGCAGAAGGAGAATTTCTAGCCTTATCAGACAGAGGAATATCTTTAGACTCAGCCAAGAAGTATGGTGTTAAAGCCGTGAAGGATCACAAGGGTCAGATCGTCAAGCACCTCTATCCTTACTATGTAGCCAATGAAATTGTAGGTTACAAAGTAAGAGAACAAAATAAAATGTTCACATGGAAGGGTAGTGGACAGGGCAGCGGCTTGTTTGGTGAGCAGTTATTCCAATCAGGAGGTAAGTACATCACCATTGTTGAGGGTGAGTGCGATGCAATGGCAGCTTATGAAATGCTAGGTTCCAAGTGGCCTGTAGTCTCCATAAAGAATGGGGCTGCGGCGGCTGTCAAAGATGTAAAGAACTCTATAGAATTTCTTGAGAAGTTTGATTGCGTAGTCATTAACTTTGATAATGATAAGCCCGGCAAGGAAGCAGCTAAAAAAGTGGCGATGCTTTTAACTCCGGGGAAAGCGAAAGTCGTGCATCTTGCAGATGATTTTAAAGATGCTAACGACATGATCAAGAAGGGCAACAAGCATGGCTATGTCACAGCATGGTGGAACGCTAAGATTTATACACCTAGTGGTGTTGTCAATGCTAGAGAGCTGAAAGATAAATACTTTAATAGAGAAAAGAAAGACTCTGTTCCTTATCCTTGGGAGGGGTTGAACAAGAAACTGTACGGCTTGAGACAGGGAGAGTTGATGACTCTGACAGGCGGCACAGGTCTTGGCAAATCCTCTATCACTAGAGAACTAGAACACTGGTTGATTAATAATACAGAAGATAACATAGGCATCGTGGCTCTTGAAGAGCATGACCTCAGAACTCTTGACTGTCTCATGTCGATAGAGGCGAATGACAGACTGTATGTAGATCATATCAGAGAGGGCTACGATCAGAAGTACTTAGATGAAATCTACAATAAGATATATGATAACGGAAGGGTGTGGATACACGCTCACTTTGGCGCTAATGATATAGACGAAATCTTTAGTAAGATTAGGTTTATGATTATAGGTTGTGACTGCAAGTGGGTGGTAGTTGACCACTTACATATGCTTGTGTCCTCCTCAACAGAGGGCGATGAGCGCAGAACTATTGATAGCATCATGACTAAGCTCCGCTGCATCGTTGAAGAAACAGGGGTTGGTATGATCCTAGTCTCTCATTTGCGTAGAGTAGAGGGCAATAGGGGACACGAGAATGGTGTCACTGTAGGTCTTAACCACCTCAGAGGCTCACAATCTATCGCTCAGTTGTCTGATTGCGTCATAGCTTTAGAGCGCAACCAACAGTCTGATGATCCTATTGAATCGCAGACTACTCACGTAAGAGTTTTAAAATCCCGGTACACTGGTGATGTGGGGATAGCTACTCACTTGCTATACAATCAGGAGACAGGTAGACTCAGCGAGGTAGATGCAGAAGATTATCAATATGATGGAGATGAACTATGAGTTCTTTAGTTTTTGATATAGAAACTGATGGGCTAGACGCTACTAAAATCTGGTGTATTAGTACATGTGATATTCATACAGAAGAATTGAACTCATACTATGGCGACAGTCTAGAAGAAGGTCTTGAAATACTGAAGGATGCTGACAAGTTAGTTGGGCATAATATAATTGGGTTTGATATTCCAGTTGTAAAAAATCTAACGGGTGTTGATTTGTCTAACAAACCTTTGATAGATACTCTTGTGTTGTCACGCTTATTCAATCCAATCAGAGAAGGTAACCACGGCCTAGAGTCTTGGGGTTATAGAGTGGGCCTACCTAAGATAGACTTCACAGACTACGGTACATTCTCACCAGAGATGGTGGAGTATTGTGAGAGGGACGTACTGGTTAACAAGAAAGTCTATGATGTTTTAAATCAAGAGAGGCTAGGCTTCTCAAGAAAGTGTATAGATTTAGAACAGAACGTAGCTGAGATAATAAGTAGGCAGAGCAAGAAGGGGTTTTTACTAGATGTTAAATACTCTACACTTTTCTTGGCTGAGTTAGAGGATAAGCTAGACGCTACTGTTGTCGAAGTTCATAAAGAATTCAAACCTAGTGAGAATGTTTTAATTTTGTACCCTGTAAAAACTTCTGCTGATAAGCTATCTAAGATGGCTGTTGCAGGAGATGGTACTAAGTATAGGCTCAACTCTGATGAGTATGATCTCTTACATCATAAAGATAATATAGCGCGGATTACTAGGACAGAATTTAATCTGGGTTCCCGTAAACAGATAGGTGAATACCTAAAGAAATTTGGGTGGGTTCCTACTAAGTTTACTCCCACTGGTCAGCCAATGGTAGATGAGACTACCCTCAAAAAGATAAAGGATATACCACAGGCTTTACTTATTGCTGAGTATTTAACATTACAGAAACGGATAGCTCAGATAAGATCATGGTTAAAAAACATTGACGATGCAGATAGAGTGCATGGGTTTGTTAATCCTAATGGTACAATCACCGGGCGTATGACACATCGAGAACCCAACCTTGCTCAAGTACCAAACTCTAACTCACCTTATGGCACAGAATGTAGGGCTTGTTGGATAGTGCCTGAAGGTTACAGACTTGTAGGTATAGATGCGAGTGGCCTAGAACTTAGGATGCTTGCACATTATATGGACGATAAGGAGTTCACAAATGAAATTCTCCACGGAGATATACACACCGCTAATCAAAAATTTGCGGGACTTGAATCTAGAAGTCAGGCAAAAACTTTCATCTATGCATTCATATACGGAGCAGGAGATGAGAAGCTTGGAACAGTGGTCGGAGGAGGTAGGAAAGACGGCACGAGACTTAAACAATCTTTCCTTGATAATCTCCCATCACTTAGGAATCTTAAAAATAGAGTTACGAGAGCAGCAGGAAAGGGTTTCATCAAAGGATTAGATGGTCGAAAGATATACATAAGGTCAGCTCATGCGGCGCTCAATTCTTTATTGCAGGGAGGAGGCAGCATAGTGATGAAGGAAGCGTTGCACCTGCTTAACAGTTACATTAAGGATAATAATTTAGACGCTCACTTTGTAGCTAACATACATGATGAGTGGCAGATTGAAGTGTCTGAGAAAGACGCTAAGAAAGTAGGCGAGTTAGGTATATTAGCTATACAAAATGCGGGACTAGAGTTTGATATGAAGTGTCCTCTTGATGGTGAATACAACATAGGAGCAAACTGGAGTGAAACACATTAAACACGATCCAAATAGAGTGGGTGATCTAGCAGAACATTATGCTATTACATGGTTATGGGATAAGGGTTATCATGTATTTAAAAACTGTGGTTGTACAGGCCCAGTAGATATTGTAGCCATGTCTCCAGAAGGAGAGCTAACATTAATAGATGTTAAGTCATACAAAGACGGGAGACTAAAAGGAAAAACAGAACAACAGAAAAAATTAAACGTACAGTACTTACATTATAATTCAGAAAGTCGTAAATGTAGATTCGTGAGGCATAAAAAATGGATGACTTAGTTCAGGATATATATAAAACTATAGAGCCTCTGTCGAGCGGCGAACCTATAGGTATAACTGAAGAACAGATAGATGACTTTGGTGATGCCATGAAAGAGGTGATGCGCTCCTGGGCTAACCCAACTAAACGGGACTCTAGCTTTTCTATTAGGATGTCTAATGTGGGCAAGCATCCCCGTAAACTTTGGTTTGATTCTCAAAGTACAGATGCTCGGTCAACAATAAATGTGCCGACTCAAATTAAATTTCTTTACGGACACATGCTAGAAGAACTAGTTAAGTTGTTTGTGGTTATGTCGGGCCATGATCTAACAGGGCAGCAGAAAGAAGTTGTTGTCGATGGTGTAGTTGGACACATAGATTGTATTATAGATGATGAGGTTGTTGATATTAAAACTGCATCAAGCTTTGCATTCTCTAAGTTTAAAAACGGGACACTCAGAGATGACGATCCCTTCGGTTACTTAGGACAACTTGCAGGGTATGAAGAGTCAGAGGGTACTAACAACGGTGGCCTACTAGTTCTCAATAAAGAAAGCGGTGAGCTATGTTTCTATCAGCCAGAAGATTTAGACAAGCCTAATATTAGAAACAAGATAAAGAATATAAAGCTTGCATTAAAGTCAACAGAACCTCCGGTTGATTATTGCTTTAAGCCTGTCTTCGATGGCACTAAAGGCAATACAAAAATAAATAAAAATTGTGGGTGGTGTGAGCATAAATTTAAATGCTTTGAAAATTCTAATGAAGGCAAGGGACTACGTGTGTTTCGGTACGCTAAAGGTTATACTTTCCTAACTAAAGTTGCAGCAGAACCTAAAGTGCAGGAGGTAGACCATGAATTCAAAGATTTGCAAACAGATACGGAGACACTCTAAGACTATACTAGTTGAGTGGTTTAAAACTTTAGTGACTGAAGATCAATCTAAAGATGTAGATGAGAGCAACATAATTTCTTATCTGTCAACACAAACACACATCTTTACTAATAACCAAATGCACCTGAGTGCTTACTCATACAGGTGGGTGATCAAGAAAGTAAAGACTCTGATAAAGAAAACTAATATGGACGTTACTTCAGTGAGGTTACAAGACATTGGCAACTAAAAAAGGATTTAGAAAACCACGGGTTCAAAGACCTGTAGAAAAAAATGTGCCTCCTAGTTATGATTCTAATTGGGAACACGATCTACACAAAGGACTTCTACAACAATGGCAGCATCATGTTGAAGTAGTCAACTACATAATCAAGCATACTTATGAGCCTGATTTTGTTACGACAATGAATGGCAAGTTAATTCTTTTAGAAGCTAAGGGGAGGTTCTGGGATTTTGCTGAGTACAGTAAATACATATGGGTTAGGAAAGCACTGCCAGAAAATACAGAGTTAGTATTTTTATTTGCTAATCCTTCTTCTCCTATGCCCCAAGCAAAACGTAGGAAAGATGGTACTAAAAGAAGTCATGGAGAATGGGCATCAGCTAACAGCTTTACATGGTATAGTGAAGATTCGTTGCCAGATAGTTGGGTTGATGTTCGATACAGAAAAGATAATACTTTAAACATTGAAAGTGAATAGGAGACACTATGAGTATTGATGAAGCAACACCTCAAGAATGGGATGAGATTACAACTCCAGCTCGGATTGTAAAGAAGACAGCACAGCCCGTAGTCCAGACAGATGATGTAAACCACCCGGTGCATTACAATAATGGTAAGGTGGAATGTATCGAAGCAATAGAAGCTATGCTAAGTGAGACAGAATTTGAAGGGTATGTCAGGGGCAATGTAATAAAATATGTGTGGCGCTTTAAATATAAAGACGGCCTAAAGGATTTAAAAAAAGCTAAGTGGTATCTAGAGCGGCTCATTGCTTCATTAGATTCTAGCGAGAAATAAAATGTGGGACCGCAAAGCAGACAGGGTTGAGAAGTATCTTAAAAAGAAAAAGAAAGAAAAACCTCAGCCCGGTAAACAGGCTATTAAAAAAATTAAGCGCAAGGAGAGTATAAGAAATGACTGAGAAAATTGGAGTTCAGCCATACTTAGGTATTCATATTGACTACGATAAAGAACAAGAACTAAATACTTTTAGTAAACAATCAATCACAGAC
>Ga0209816_1003515_pt1 | contig 10729 bp, 2 predicted proteins | sample CoawatmetaG01DNA_FD_187509 | JGI IMG/M metagenome (GOLD analysis project Ga0209816, IMG submission 187509) | Marine microbial communities from the West Antarctic Peninsula - Coastal water metaG017-DNA (SPAdes) (version 2) | ecosystem: Environmental > Aquatic > Marine > Coastal ... | reverse complement strand
TATTGTAAAGCTAGGCCACTTTTGATTGTACGCTATCATATCTATCATAGCTTCCTTTACGCTTTCAAGATCGTTTGTTCTTTGTGCCTGAGAGTATTTTTTTAGAATAGCACTACGTTTCTTTTTCAACCCTATGCTTATGGACTTTAACTGTGCGGCGTCTTCCTGATCAAAGGTATAATTTATAGGTGGGAACCCTAAACCGCTTGCAATAAAGTCTTTAGTAGTCAGTCCAATGAAGATAGGATTCTCTCCACGAGTGTACATACCTTTATCTTTAGAAAAACGTCCTTGAGGTATTAAGGGATTTTTGGGGATTACGCGTACTAAATTAGTAAGCCCTGCGGGTAATATACTTTCAATGCTTCGTTGGATATTTCCGTCTTTATAGTCAACCAACCCTCTACCTATCCGTTTAGCGGTGCTCCATGCTGGGCCACCTGCATAGTGAGCTATAAGTTCTTCCTCTGTGGGGTTACTCAAATACCTGTTTTCGTTAAATAATAAATTTGTTAACGATACTCTTTGTGATACGTCTACCCCAGTGTAGTAAGAAAGTGGCCCTTTATACAAAAGTTCACCCACTTTTTTACGTGTGGCTGTTCTAAAGGTTTCATCATCCTCTTCGTTGGGAAAATCAAAAATTACGTTCAGTAGTCCAAACAACATGTGTCCCTGCACCCCTGCAAAGATGACTGACGTTGCAGATACTGCCGCTAACTGCGCCATAGCTTCCCTTCTTAACTGCTTACCTTCAGCAGTCGAATAGTCTATAGCAACATCTCCTAACGCTTGGTAGAGACTTTTTGTAAACGTAGAGTACATACGTAGGCCAAAACTTTTGTACATACCTGCTATTCGTCCAAAGCCCGCTCTCATTATACTAGGAGTAGTTTCTAGTACTGCGCCTCCATTGGTTTCATGTGTCATGTACGCGGCTTCAGCGGCGGCTAGTTCTGCTTTGGCGGCATAGCCCTTAGGTACATCTATAAACTTACCCTGCAAACCACTTTTAAATCTGGTACCTCCTTCTAGCTGTTGCAATATTAAATCATAACTAGCCATTAGAGTTGTTTGCCTGTTATATTTTTCTGCGGCATTAAACATAATTGCGGAAGCTGCTCCCCAACTAGTAAGACTAGTAGCATTCTCTATAAATCCCTTTTTTGTGCCTCCCTTGGCGTCACTAACACCCGATACATCCATTTCTACTGTAGTGTCTAGTAATCCTCGGCCACTTGCCGCCTGTACTAGGGGTATATAACGTTCTAATTCGGCTATTTTTTTGTCGGCTTGTTGTTTAGACAGTGCCTTAGGGTTTCCCTTTGTAAGAGCGTATATATCTTTTCTTACGCTATCTTTAAGAGTGAACTGTATTTCTATTGTTGATACGCCATTTTTTGTTACGGTAACCTCTTTCCTATCGTAGGGAGCGGCCATACTATTATAGTTACTAAGTGTTGAATAAGCGGCTCTTCTAAAAGCCCCCACAGTCGCGTCGAAACCAAACTTTGGAGCCAAGTAAGGTATAACCACCAAAGGTATCTGCGATAAGTTAACTGCCGCAGACGATGCGTTAAAGCCAATAGTCCATATAAAAGCAACTTGGTTTACTCGTTTTGCAACGGTATCCAACATCTTATAGTCACTACCCTGCCTAGCAAACTTTCCACGACTAAGCATTTCTTTACCAATAAGGTCAAACATCTTTCGGTATCTATCGTTATTGTTTTGATTCCATACAGCTTCTTCTGGTTGTCCTCCTCTTTGTATAAGTAGGACTTCATCTTCCAATGCACGTATCTTAGCACTGTGTTTCATTTTTACTACCTGAGTAGCTTGCTGGTATCCTTTTTTGCGTAGGGCCAAAGCTGCGTCAGGAATAAAACCTATAACGTTGTTACGCCTTTGTAGGGACTTAGCAAAAGAAGTTTCAGGGAGTGTCTTTATAAACAACTGCATTACCTCCTCTTGAATTTTGGGATCCGTTACGCCATTAGCTTTTAACAAGGTCAATATGTCACTCACAAACGATCCAGAGGGTGCACTATTCCAACTAGCGGTACCGAAATCTCCTTCCATTCTCTTGGGTATGCCTATAGTGAACTTGTCGTTTGACGCCTCAACCGCCGCTGCATCCCTCTCTCTTTCGCTCTCGAACATAAGAAATACAGGTTCCTCTCTCAGAGTCCCGTCTTCGTTTTTAAATTGAGTAACGTAAGATAGTTTATATTTTCCGTCCCGTACTAACGGCCAGTACACCTCTAAGTTACCCCTTCCGGCCATTTGTTGGTATATTTTAGCTTTCATTTTCTTGCCTAGCTCTTTATCTTGCCCTGCTACAAGATCTATTTCTCCAAAAATTATTTTTAAAAGATCCTCGTGTTGCCGTTTATATAAAGCACGTTGACTTTTAAACTGCTTTTGACCCTCTGTACCTAGAGCACTCCATATTTTTTGTTGTTTACTCCATATATCTATTAAATACTGTCCATTTTCGGCTTTTTGTTTTTTATACTTTAATACAGCGGCCCCTTTTAAAAGGCTGGGGTCTACGTCGTATATGGTAGCCCCAAAATCAAGACTATAAATAAGTAGGTTAAAATTATTTACCATGTCCGCATCTACTGACTTAGCCCACGCGTAGAAATTTGTAATCTCTTTATCCACTTTGGCTATCGCATGGTTTAGATCGGCTCGTTGATTTTCATAAGCCTTATGAAAACGGTGGCCTAAGTCGCCATACCCTAACCGTCTAGCTACGTCACCAATAATTTGGGCGTCTATGCTTTTAAGGAATAGTATATTAGTAACTTCCTTTATACTGGGGTTCAAAATAAAATCTTTTATTTTTAATAGGAACTTAGGTAATGGGCTACCCAATGTAGCACTTTTATTTACCTTATCTATAAATCTTTGTGTTATCTCAGGTGTTAACTGCATGTTACTAAAAACTTCTATGCCCCTAGAATCAGGGTTAGTAGATAGCGTCGCTAATATAGCTTGGTCTATAGCCGCTAAAGCAGACCCCTTGAACTCAATATCTCCAGAGCTTGATATTTTGCTACGTATAAAGTTAGTTATAGCGTCAAAGAACGACTGTAATGCAGTGTAGCGTTTTCCTTTAACATCCATTTCTGATAACGCTTGTTGGAAATCAGTATTACTAAAGGCTTCTGCTACAAATTCTCTAAGATTAGTTACTCCGTAAAAAGAACTTAGGTCGTCTTTAAGATCATCAAATAGTGTTTGTAGGCGCTGAGTCACGGGATCAGAAGGATTAGATAGCGAATCCATAGTCGCGGCATGAGTAACTTCATGTAATACCGTGTGTGCCGTAATAGGTACATCGGTATTAAGTAGTATGGTATTTGTATTACTGTCGTATGCACCAGCCAGTACGCTATCGTCTGTTGTTGCAGTGTACCCTCTAACGCTTAGTTCTTTAGTATTAACTAACTCTATTTTAGTACCGCCAATTTCTGCGGCACCGCGTAACGCTTTTATTATTTGCTTAACTCGGGGACTACTAGTATTTTTACTTAACTCTTTTAACGCCCCCAAAAGGTCGCCTTTCTTTAATAACGTCTTAACTTGTTTAGTTAAGTTAGAGTTCAACGAGGTTACTACATCAATGTCAAGTTCTAATGGTAGCCAGTCCGACTCTTTAGAGAAGATGTAGCCTAGTGCCGCTTCTTTTATATCTGCGGGAGTAGCTGTGTCGAAGTACTTTTTAGCTGCGGCTATACGTTTGGACTGAAGTACATCCATAGTAACAAAGTTAAAAGCCCCTGTAATATCCTCACGGGTAAGACCTTTGACGTTTTTAAATTTAGTATATATGTTATCTACTATTGTTTGTTTGGCAGTGGGAGGTTTTTTAGGCTTGTCCTTATCAAGTTTAGCTTGAGCCTTTGCTACCCTCTTAGCACCTTCTCCCCTTTCTAATAGGAACTTATCAAGTTTAATTAGGTTACCTTCAGGGTCATTACTAGCGTTAGCAAATTCTTTTGCTCGGTCAAGATTGCGTTTAGCTACTTTAGTTAATACTTTCTTGTTGTTAGTAGAAGTAAAATCTAATTTGTCATTAGCTAGTAGCCGACTAAAGTTTTCGTCTGCACTGTCTCTAGCTCTTTGCGCTTTATTTACAGGTTTTCTTTCTTTCTTCTCAGCCGTAGCTACACGTTTATTTTCCTTAGCACGTCTTTCTAGTATAGGTTTAATATCTTCAATATTAGTGTCTACGTCTAACCCTGCTTCCAAAGTAGTATTATCAATATCCCCTCTAGCACTGCCTCTGACAACAACGTCTTGAGCGGTGTCCGCTTCTAATGCATTCCTTGCAGCAGTAGCAACTTCTTGGGCGTCTGTTATGTCTGTAGCTTGATCTTTAGCGCGTTCTTTTAATTTTAATCGGTCTGCTTCAATTGCTTGTTCTTCATTTTTAATTATATTTTCTTCTGCTTTTTTCATAGCCTTTTTTGCAACGGCCAGTCTACTGTCTATTTGCGTATTAGTCTCGGCACTTAGGTTATCTTTTACCCATTTAAGTACGGCTTTAGCGTTATCCCCACCAGTAAACACTAGGTTATTCTCTAAAGGATCTACATCAATAGTACCTTTGTCTGATTTGGTATATACCTTACTTTTAGGATCAGCAACTTCGTAAACGGCACTTAGGATTGCGCCCATAGGAGTGTCAAACTGCTGTAAATACCTTTGCACGCGGTTACCCAGTGTATATGTTGTTTTCTCGTCTTTTGTATACTTAGCGGGGGCTTGAGGCTTTCTAGGCGTATTTCTAAGTCCTTTTAATATAGACGTGTCTTGCTCTAAACCCTCATGCTTAGATACAAATTTCTCACTATCCCTAAACCTAAACTTGCCAGTCTCAGGATTAATTGTAGGTATGTTAACTTGCTCGGAACTGGTATCAACAGTGCCTTCTTTATCTATTAATTTATTTAGATCAGAAAAAGAATTTACTGTTTTAGGTTTAACAACAGGAGCCGCTTCAGGTTTATCTGCATCGCGCCCTGCTTCTTCTGCAAGCCTATTCTCTTCAGCTTCTCTTTCTTCTCTGCGTTTTCGTCTTTCAATATTGGCCTTTGCTATTCTTAGCTTCCGTCGCCCTGACTCCGTAAATTTATCTGGGTCTTCAGCTACTGGAACTTCTTCAGCTACTGGAACTTCTTCAGCTACTGGAACTTCTTCAGCTACTGGAACTTCTTCAGCTACTGGAACTTCTTCAGCTACTGGAGCTTCTTCAGCTTCTTCAACGACTGGAGCTTCTTCAGTTTCTTTAACAACTGGAGCTTCTTTAGCTTCTTCAACGACTGGAGCCGCTTCAGGTTTATCTGCATCGCGTCCTTTTTCTGCTTGCTTTACAAGGTCGTCTTCTTCGGGTCTAAGCTCACCTTCGGGAATTTTACGGGCATCTTTTTCTTTATCTATTTTTATACTTTCAACTTTTGCATACGCTACTTGTTCTTCTTCTGACATGTCTTCAAAAAGAGCTTTCTTCTCTATATCAGACAAATCATCCATGTAAGCTAGTTTTTGTTCTGCGTCTGTTTTTCTGCTTTGTATTCCTTTAAAGAAAGCGGCTAGTTCAGGAGTAAGGTTTTGCGCGTCGTCTCTATCGGTTGTAAATCCTTTAGGGGTTCGTTTCCACCCTATAGATGTAAGTATTCTTTTTTCTTCCGCGTCTGTAAGTCGTTCGCCTTTAGCTGCTAAGGCTTCAAGGTCACCTTCTTCAAATATATTTTGGCGTTGCCCAGATGCGTCAGTAACAAAAGGTTTACCAGTTTCTTTATCAAATTCTACTTCTCTATTTAGTAGGTCTTTCATTTCCTCGTCACTGTACTTTGACGGTACCTTGGACGTAGTAGGAACTTCTTCTAAATCAAGAGGTATTTGCGGGTCATCTGCATCAATAGCAGGTTGGTCTACATCTCTATCTCCATCTTCATCTACATTACCATCTTTATCTCCATACGTACGTACACGGCCTCTTCTACCAGAGATTAAGTCCGCCGTAAATTGGAATATACCACCAGCATACGCGCCAATTTCTCCTTCTTCTGCTACCCCTGAATCTATTAAAACTTGTTCTGGATCGTATCCTTGAGCTATTAAGTTTTGTAGTATAGCAGCTATAGCTTCTTGTCCTCCTTCTAGCGTCCCCCCAACTAGTGCGCTTCTAGCTCTACCAATAAGGTCTATACCCTCACCCCCAAGTTTTTTAACAAAATCCGTAACTCCGGGAATTTTTATAACTTTTGCCCACGGCGCTACTTCAAGCGCACCTACACCGAAACCTTTACGAGCGGCACTGCTTCTTTTTTCTTCAGTAGCGCCAAAGTTGCGTGCACGTTCACTAGCCTCACCAGAACCTGCAAACGCACTTAACAAACCTGACGCAGCAGTACCCACTAACGCTGTTCCCGCTGTACCCAAAGCTGCTGGAGCTGCGGCAGCCGCCGCGTAAGCAGTACCTATCATAGCCCCTATAGACCCTAACCCTTGGCCTATTTTATAAGATGTATCATCAGGGTCACCAAAGTCGGTGCTTAGAGAATCACCTACAGATTGTATAACTTTTCGAGCTTCTAACTCAGCTTCTTCTTCTAGTAAAGTAGCGACTCCTAAAGCAGAAGTTTCAAAAAACCCTTTAAATCCTGTTGCACTTCCCCCTAATAAGTTTTCACCTACCTCTGCAAACCAGTTAGAATCTTCTTCGGGAGCAAAACTTGTTTCATAAGTGGCATCGGGCGTAGTTGAGGGAGTATCAAACGTTCCTGAGGGAGAAAAAGGCGTATTAATAGGCGGTGCTTTGGGTGCAGCATCTAACCGCCCCTGTAAAAAATCTACAGTTTCAAAATCACCAACATCTCTAGCTCGTTTTATGACTGCGGGTATCCAGTCTGTTTCTTCTAGCAAAATCCTGTCACGTTCTTTTTCAAATATAGATATAGATTCAACATCTTTAGCGACGGTTGCTTGCGCAATATATTGTTCTAGTTGAGCTAAATTAGACATACACTTACTGCGCCTGTGTTTTTGGTTTACCAGTACTTGCGTTTAAAGTGTTTAGCTAGCCGCATCTTCAAACAAAACAACTAACCCTTCCATTAACGTAGTTAGTCCTCTATCTTCGTATTCTTTAGTAGTGGCAACATTAAAGCCATCTAATGTATTTTTAGCGTCTTCAACTTGTTTGGGTGTGTATTTTCCATTAACTACCCCTTCTCTTACTATACTATTAGCCGCAGAAATGGACGCGCTGTTCTTCTTATCATTAGCTTCTTTTATCTTAGTCATCTGAGTTTGAACTTTATCCATCTGAGCAGATAAAGCTGTAACACTAACTTGTTTTCTCTGTACTTCAACTAAAGTTAACTCATTAGCTGCTCGTGCTGCTGCAATTTGATTCGCTAGTTGCCCATTGTTAGCGGCTAGGTCGTTTCTATATCTATCTTCTATTACCTTGAGGTCTGCCGCACTCAAATTAACTACAGAATCAAACGCTTTGCTTGCCATATCTGCGTAATTTTTCCATACCACAGCCGCTTTAGCGTCTACTTTTTCTAAAGCTGTAAGTTGTTCTGCATGACGATTTTTAGTCATGTCTTTAATTCTATCCATATTAGCTTGTTTATTTTTAGATATATTAGATTTAAGCCTGTCTTGCGCAATAGTAGACCCACGCACGCCCCCTAAGGCCATACCACGTAATATAGCATTTTTTTCTTCTTTGGCTATACTATCAGGATCCATTTGAGCTGCGTCTTGTGCTAGTTGAGCCTCTATCTCTCCAGTCTGCTCAATTCTTCTATTTTCTATACCGTAACGATCATCTAACCTTTTAGTCTCGGCAATTTTTTTCGCATCGGGATCAATACGTGCGTTTTTCTCTTGTATAGCTGCTAACCCTGTTGGCAGTGCGTCAGATACTGGAGTGCCTTCACCTCGTTCTGGCAATTGATTTAAGGCGTCACGATCAACTCCTAATTCTTCTAGTTGTTCTAAGAAAGATTGTACGCCACTTGATTTAACTGTAGTTGTACTACCCCCAGTTCGAGTTCCTTTCCCATATTTATTTTGTGCGTCGAGCAATTTTTTTGCGCTAATTTGTTTAGGTGTAAGGCCTCCTGCTGGGCCTCCTGCTGGGCCTCCTGCTGGGCCTACTGCTGGGCCTACTGCTGGGCCTCCTGCTGGGTCTCCTGCTGGGCCTCCTGTTGGGCCTCCGGGCAACAAAAACTGTGCATTTTTTGCGACTGCATCTGCTTTTGCTTTTGCTCGTAGCCGTTCCCTTTTAACTTTTGCTTCTGCTACCCTTGCAGCGGCCTCGCCTCCTGCGCCTTGCATTGTTTCTCTTGATGCTTCTTGAGCAATTCTCGCCGCTTCAAGCTCTTCTGCGGTTAAAGGTGTTTCTTCATCTGTTGAAGTTGTACCACCACCCACATACCCAATAATGCCGCCTTGTGCTGCCATACGCATGTTAGGGCGTGGTTGCCCAGCTATACCTGCGCCCATAGGAGGTCTTTGTCCTTGAGGCATGGAAGGTCTTTGTCCTTGAGGCATGGGAGGCCGTTGTCCCTGTTGTGGGGGAGCTTGCCCAGCTATACCTTGGGGCATAGGAGGTTGTTGATTTTGTTTAGGGGGAGCACCCATAACTCCGGCAATCCGTTTAGCCATACCGTCTTGACTATTAGAAGCTAACTTTTGTTCGTACTGTTCTCTAAGATTACCTACTTGTTGGTTTTCTCTTAACATTGTTTCCCTAGATATAGCTTCTTGTTGAGACAATATTGTTTGTAAGCCAATTAAATCTGCAAGTTCTTTATTCATTTGGTATTTTTTGTCTAATGCTTTTGGGTTACCTTGATAAGCCTTTACGGTGCGACCTACTCTACTGTTAAAATCGTCCATTATTGTCTCCTAACCTATCCCAAGTAATTTAAGTAAATCTTCTATTCCTGCTCCACCCTTAGCTAGATCAGACGCTTGGCTATCCCCAGTATAGGAATAAGTCTGCGCTTCTAGGGGTAGTCCTTGCAGTAAAGACTGCATATATTGCACTTGCTTGTAAGGATAGTCACGCTCTTCTTTAAATTGCGCGTAGTCTGCACCCATGCCTTCAGACTCAATAGCTCTTTGTTCTGCGCCCGCAGCACCTTGAGCGCCTAACACATCAAATCCATATTGATTAGCCATGTTTTGAGCTTCCATACCACGACCTTGTTCGGTATTAAATTGTTCTCTTGCTTTATCATAAGCAGTTGCGTACCCCTGCCCAGTTATATTAGCTAAGTTAGACTGTAGATTACGTGTATTTTCCATGTCCATAAGAGCTTGACGTGAGCCACCAAAAGAACCTGCCTTAGTCATACGCCCAGCATTAGCAACACGGTCTATTTCAGACTGCCGCCTAGCTTCGTCTAACTGAGGGTTAAGTGAAGCCATTAAATACGGATTCATACCCGCTGTAGCTTGCTCTGCGCCGAAAGTTTGTGGAGTATAGGCACCCATGCCAGTAGGAGCAGTTAAGCCGCCAATACCTGTAAAAGCTTGGTCTTGTAGTTCAGAGGTACCTGCACTAAGTGGGCCAGTATATGCTTGGTATCCTTGATCACCTAAAGCTTTACCTTTACCTAACATGTCAGTTACATATTCACCTGCCCAGTTAGAAAGAGAAGACTCTTTACCTACTTCTTGTCCTCCTTCACCGCCAAGCCCATCAAAAAGGCCGCCGCTATTATTTGACCCATCGCCAGTAGTATCAGTAGTCCCAGTAGTATCAGTAGTTCCCTCTACGTCACCTTGACTTTGATACTTATACTTTTCAGAAACGTTTCCACCGTAGTTATACGAAGCAATACCTCCGCCAGCAGCGGCCATCTTAGTAGGCATAAACTTGTTAGGGTCTATCTCTTTACCTTGTTCTGGATTTCCCGTACGTGCTTTACGTACACTATCCATCATACCGTGCAGTTGTTGTGACCCTGCTTCTGAGTTACCGTTACCTAAGTGACTAACCACGTCAGCAGGAATAACAAATTCACCATCACTAAGACGGGCTTCTTGCTCACCATCAATACGTGCAGGCACTTGATCAGCCATACCATCGGTCTGCCCACCTAAATAATATCCTTTGTTAACAGAAGCAATGCCCCCGTGCGCCATCTCCATTGTGGCTCCTCCCCCTTCATTTTCATAAGAAGGTTGTTCATTAGTATTAGATGTATCTCCCCCAGAATTGTTATTGTTGTTGGTATTAGGAGTATTACCGTTAGGTGGGGGAGTATTACCTAGTCTAGCAGTAGGATCAGTAGCTAGTTTTTGTGCTTGAGCTTGCGCCATAGCTTGCGCTTGAGCTACTGTAGGAGGTACTCTGCCTTCGGGAGATGCGGCATATAAGGTGTCTGAGAAATACCGTCGTCCAGCTTCTCCAGCATTTCTATTAGTGTCATCTAGAGGTACACGTTCACGAACAGCATCGTATTTAGGAATACCTCCTTGGTACCCTACAGCAGGAGTTTGCGCACTAAATTGATCTTTAGCTAAATACCCTAGGCCCAATTGCAACGCCGTCTTCGTGCCTTCTCCATAACCATCCCATATGTCTGACGCGCCGTCTAGTATATCTTGAAACCATCCCATTACTATTCTCCCAGTAGCTTTAAAAGCTCATTGTCTTCTGCATACATGTCACGGGCACTAAGAG
>Ga0209816_1003514_pt1 | contig 10730 bp, 6 predicted proteins | sample CoawatmetaG01DNA_FD_187509 | JGI IMG/M metagenome (GOLD analysis project Ga0209816, IMG submission 187509) | Marine microbial communities from the West Antarctic Peninsula - Coastal water metaG017-DNA (SPAdes) (version 2) | ecosystem: Environmental > Aquatic > Marine > Coastal ... | reverse complement strand
GAGGAGATAATTTTAGAAAATTATATAAAGGATCAGATGTCAATAAAAGAAACAAAAACGGACAAACCAGTACTGGTCTTTACAGTCTTTTTATTCCTATGGAGTGGAATTATGAAGGTTTTATTGATGAATATGGTCAACCAGTTTTTGATACTCCTGAAACAGAAGTCAAAGGACCATACGGAGAAACGATAGACATCGGAATACTAGAACATTGGCAAAACGAAGTTGATGGTCTAAAGAGTGATGGAGATGCTCTTAATGAGTTTTATAGGCAATTTCCTAGAACTGAAGAGCATGCTTTCCGAGATGAAACTAAGAATAGTATATTTAACTTAGCTAAGATCTACGAGCAGATAGATTTTAACGAAGAAGGAGTATACTCAGGTATTAACCAAGGAAATTTTCAATGGGTAAATGGCATAAAAGATTCTAAAGTAATATTTTATCCAGATCCCAAAGGAAGATTTAACATAAGTTGGATGCCTCCAGTGCATTTACAAAATAAGTTAGTTGATACTAGTCACGGTAAAAAACCAGGTAATGAGCACATGGGTGCTTTTGGTTGTGATAGTTATGATATTTCGGGGACTGTCGACGGGCAAGGTTCCAAGGGAGCACTTCATGGACTCACCAAGTTCTCCATGGAAGATGCTCCTCCCAACAACTTCTTCTTAGAATATATTGCTAGACCTCAGACCGCTGAGATTTTCTTTGAAGATGTATTAATGGCTCTAGTTTTTTATGGAATGCCAATCCTAGCTGAAAACAATAAACCTAGACTTCTTTATTATCTAAGAAGAAGAGGTTATAGAGGTTACTCTATGAATAGACCAGATAGAACTTGGAACAAGTTGTCAACTACAGAAAAAGAAATAGGTGGTATACCTAATTCAAGCGAAGACATTAAACAAGCGCACGCAGCTGCAATTGAAATGTATATACAATCCTATGTTGGTTTACAAGAAAACGGTAACTACGGCAACATACCATTTAATACAACACTTAATGACTGGGCTAAATTTGACATAAACAATAGAACTAAATTTGATGCAGCTATTAGCTCCGGTTTAGCTGTTATGGCTTGTAATAGACATTTATATACTCCTAATATTAAAGTACAAAGACAAAAAACTAATATCAGTTTTGCTAAATATCAAAATCAAGGCGATAACTCGAAAATAATTAAAACATAATATGGCTGAATCAATAACTAAAAGTTTTTTCCCTAGTCAAGTCGTTAGCGACCTAGAAAAAATTACACCTGAGTATGGTTTGAAAGTAGCGAAAGCTATCGAAAGCGAGTGGTTTGACAAGGATTCTGGCGCTAATAGGTATAGATCTAATGAATTAAGTTTTCATAGACTAAGGTTATACGCTAGAGGAGAACAATCAATACAGAAATACAAAGATGAGTTATCTATAAATGGTGATTTGTCTTATCTTAATTTAGATTGGAAGCCAGTACCTATTATACCTAAGTTCGTAGATATTGTAGTTAATGGAATATCAGATAGAACTTATGATATAAAGGCTTATTCTCAAGATCCATATGGTGTTAGTAAAAGAACTGAATATATGAAGAGTCTTTTAGCTGACATGAGGACTAAAGAGTTAAACGAATATACTAAAAAAGCATTTGGTGTTGATATATCTAATACACCACAAGAAGAACTACCGGATTCTAAAGAGGAAATGGAATTGCACATGCAACTTAATTACAAGCAAGCTGTTGAGTTAGCTGAGGAGCAAGCCATAAACACTATCCTTGATGGAAACAGATATGAGTTGACTAGAAAAAGAGTTAATTATGACTTAACCGTGCTGGGTATAGGTTCAGTAAAAAATACATTTTCAAAATCAGAAGGAGTTAAAGTTGAGTATGTTGATCCAGCTAATTTAGTTTATTCGTATACTGAATCTCCATATTTTGAAGATATATATTATGTCGGTGAGGTTAAGGTTATTCCAGTTAATGAACTTAAAAAGCAGTTTCCAGATTTAACGAATGAGGATCTACAAGAAATAATGCAGCAACCACATCCTAGCAATAGTGGATATAGTAAACTACAATACGATGATGTTGATAATAACCAAATAGAAATTCTTTATTTTAATTATAAAACCTACATGAATGAGGTTTATAAGATAAAGCAAACATCAACTGGTGCTAGTAAGGTTTTAATTAAAGACGATCAATTTAATCCTCCAATGGATGTTGTTGATGAAAATTTTGAAAAAGTATCTAGATCATTAGAAGTTTTATATGAAGGAGCTTTAATAGTAGGTACTAAGAAATTACTTAAGTGGTCTCTTGCTAAGAACATGATGAGACCCAAGAGTGATTATACTAAAGTTAAAATGAATTACTCTATAGTATCTCCAAGGATGTATAAGGGTAGAATAGAATCTCTTGTAGGAAGAATAACTGGTTTTGCTGATATGATTCAGTTAACCCACTTAAAGCTTCAGCAGGTAATGTCTAGGATGGTTCCAGACGGAGTATATCTAGATGCTGATGGAATATCAGAAATAGACCTTGGCAATGGTACTAATTATAATCCACAAGAAGCTCTTAACATGTTCTTCCAAACTGGTAGTATAATAGGTAGATCGATGACATCAGATGGTGACATGAATCCAGGTAAAGTGCCAATACAAGAAATAGCCAGCGGTAATGGTAGCGGTAAAATGCAAACGTTAATTCAAACCTACAACTATTATCTACAAATGATAAGAGATGTTACTGGCTTGAATGAAGCAAGAGATGGTAGTAATCCAGATCCTAATGCATTAGTAGGAATTCAAAAGATAGCAGCAGCTAACTCTAATACAGCTACAAGACATATATTACAATCAGGTTTGTTTCTAACCTCAGAGACGGCAGAGTGTATAGCACTTAGGGTTTCTGACATAATAGAGTATGCTCCAACAAGAGATGCTTTCATACAGAGTATAGGAGTACACAATGTTGCAACATTAAAAGAAATGAGTGAGTTGCATCTTTATGACTTTGGTATATTTATTGATTTGTCTCCTGATGAAGAGGAAAAGCAAATGCTTGAAAATAACATACAAGTAGCTGTAGCTCAAAAGGGAATAGATTTAGAGGATGCTATAGATCTAAGAAACATAAAGAACGTTAAACTAGCTAATCAATTATTGAAGATTAGAAGAAAAAAGAAGCTAGAAAAAGATCAATTGATGCAACAGCAGAACATTCAAGCTCAAGCACAAGCAAATGCACAAGCGCAACAAGTAGCAGCTCAAGCTGAGGTTCAAAAACAACAAGCGTTAGTTCAGACACAGTTACAGTTAGATCAAGCTAAAGCTCAGATGGAAAGTAGCAAAATGACTCAAGAGGTGGAATTGAAAAAACAATTAATGCAATTTGAGTTTGAATTAAGTATGAGATTAAAAGAGATGGATTTAAGTATTGTAAATGGAAAAGAAAAGTATAAGGAAGATAGGAAAGATAAGAGAACTAAAATACAAGCAACTCAACAATCTGAACTTATAGATCAAAGAAAAAACGAAAAACCACCTAAAGATTTTGAATCATCAGGTAATGATGTGTTAGGTGGAAACTTTAACTTAGGGTCATTTGATCCTAAGTAATTATTTTTAATTTTTTATATTATATTATATCATGGCAAAAAGCAAAAAAGAAGAGGTAGTTGAACAAACACCTCAAAACCAACAAAAAGAATCAACACCGGTTGAGGATAAAATAAAGATAAAAAAACCTTCTTTTAAGAAAAACACAGACGAAATTACAAAAGTAGATCTCAGAGAGGTTAATAAATCTGAAGAAGATGTGATTAATAAAGAAGAGGTATTATCTAATCAATCCGATAAAAATGTCGTTGAACAAACAAGCGATGAACCAGAAACTCTGGTCGAAGAAACAACCAATGCCAAATCTGAAGATGGCGAAAAAAGTGAAGAACAAGTTTCCAAAGATGAACAAAACAGCGTTCTCGAGGAGATAACTGACGAAGAAGTAGAGGAACAAGTTGGTGATCTAAAGGAAGACATTAAAGATGCTATTGAAGAATCAAAGCAAGAAAATGTAAAGTTACCTGATAACATTCAGAAAGTTATTGACTTCATGGATGAAACAGGTGGTAGTCTAGATGATTATGTTAAGTTAAACAAAGACTACAGTTCACTTGATCAACTCCAACTACTAAAAGAATATTATAAATCTACAAAACCTCATCTAGCCGATGATGAAATAGATTTTTTAATGGAAGACAATTTCTCATATGATGAAGAAATCGATGATGAAAGAGACATTAAAAGAAAGAAATTAGCGCTTAAAGAGCAGGTTGCTAGCGCTAAAGGTCACTTAGACGGCCTAAAGTCTAAATATTACGAAGAAATTAAAGCAGGTTCTAAGTTAACATTAGAACAACAGAAAGCCGTAAATTTCTTTGATCGTTACAATAAAGAATCAGAGGATTCTAGTCAATTAGCTGAAAAACAGAAATCTAGGTTTCAACAAAAGACTAATGAAGTCTTTTCCGATAAATTCAAAGGTTTTGAATATAATGTTGGAGACAAGAAATATAGATTTAATGTGAAGGATGCTGATAAGGTTAAAAGTACTCAGAGCGACATCAACAACTTTGTTAGAAAGTTTCTAAACGATAAGAATGAGATGTCAGACGCTAAGGGTTACCATAAATCTTTATTTACAGCAATGAATTCAGATGCTATAGCTAATCACTTTTACGAACAAGGCAAGGCCGATGCAATAAAACAAAGTATTACAAAAGCCAAGAACATAGACATGGACCCGCGACAAGGTCACGAAGGTTTCATGCAAGCAGGAGGAGTAAAAGTTAGAGCATTAGACACGAATAGTTCCAATGATTTTAAGTTTAAATTAAAAAAATAAATATAAATATAAAACAATAAAACAATGGCAGCAGCAGCAGTAACAGACGGGGGCCTTTTAGGGTCAGTCCCGGCACCAGTAAAACAAACGCTTAGTTCAGCGTACATAGATTTCACAACAGCCGGCACAGCGGGTTGGGCACAACAGCATTTGCCTGATCTAATGGAGCAGGAAGCAGCAATCTTTGGAAAAAGAACAATTTCAGGTTTTTTGAATCAAGTTGGAGCTGAAGAAGCAATGACATCTGATCAAGTAATCTGGTCTGAGCAGGGTAGATTGCATATTAGTTTAGTAGCAGCAGTAACAACTAAAGGTGATGGATTAGTAACTTTTGGTACAGCTCACGAATTAAGAGTTGGTGATACAGTTATTATTCACGAAACAGGTGGTGGTAATCTTTTGCTAAAATGTTATGTTTCAGCAACACCATCAGCAACTACAGCAAATCTATTACCATATACTCAAGCGAATCTAGGATCTTCGGGTCAAGCTTTCTTGGATAATGACGTGGTAACCGTGTTTGTGTACGGTTCTGAATTTGCTAAAGGAACAGTTGGTAGAGCAGGAGCTCTTGAGCCTTCTTTTAAGTCATTTACTAACAAGCCAATTATTATTAAAGATAAGTATGAGATCTCTGGATCTGATGCATCTCAAATTGGTTGGGTTGAAGTAACTGGAGAGTCTGGACAATCAGGTTATCTTTGGTATTTAAAAGCCGAAGGAGATACCCGTGCTAGGTTTACCGATTATTTGGAAATGGCAATGGTTGAAGGAGAGAAAAGTGTAGCAGCAGCAGGAGCAGCCGTACCAGATGGTACTGAAGGTATGTTTGCAGCTATAACTAGCCGTGGTCATTTCTCAGCAGGTATTATTGGAACCTCAGCAGCTGATGACTTAGGATCTTTTGATAATATTCTAAAGAAGTTTGACGCACAAGGCGCTATTGAAGAAAACATGATTTATGCTAATAGAAGTGTATCTCTTGCTATTGACGATATGCTTGCGGCTCAAAATTCTTATGGAACTGGAGGAACTTCTTTTGGAGTATTCAGTAACAGTGAGGATATGGCTTTGAATCTTGGATTTTCAGGTTTCCGTAGAGGATCTTATGATTTCTACAAGTCTGATTGGAAATATTTGAATGACATTGGAACTCGTGGAGCTTATGGCGACACTAGTATTCGTGGAGCAATTATTCCAGCAGGAGTATCTACAGTATATGATGAGCAAATGGGATCAAGTATGAAACGACCTTTCCTACACGTTCGTTACAGGTCTTCTCAGACTGATGATAGAAAAATGAAAACTTGGGTGACAGGTTCTGTTGGCGGAAACGTAACTTCAGATCTTGACGCTATGGAGGTACATTACCTATCAGAGAGATGTTTAGTAACACAAGGAGCTAATAACTTCTGTTTATTAACCTAATAACAATTAACTTATGATTACCCTCGTCCTTTGGATGGGGGTAATTTTTACTTTTTATTACCCTTATTATATTATATTATATCATGAAAAAAGAATTAAAAAAAGAAGTGGTCAAGACCGCTTTTAAAGACAAGGTTTATGTACTTAAAAATGAGTTATCACCTTTAACATTTACTATAAAAAGCAGAGGAGTATATTACTTTGATGAAGAAAAAGGTTACGAAAGAGAACTAAAGTATACTCAAAATCAAAGAACAGCATTTGCCGATGAATTTAAAGGTGATGCTAGATTAGAACACATAACATTTTTAGATGGTGTTTTAAGCGTACCAAAAGAAAAACAGACACTACAAAGTTTTATGGATTTATCTCCAGACAACGGTAGAATATTCGAAGAGTTTGATACAGTTAAGATTGCCGTTGATGAGTTACAAGATCTAGAAATAGAACTAGAAGCTTTAAACGCAGCTAAAAACATGGACATAGAACTAGCCGAGGCTGTTATGCGCGTAGAGATTGGATCTAGAGTGTCAGGCATGACTTCTAAGGAACTAAAAAGAGATCTACTATTGTTTGCTAAAGATAACCCATTGTTATTCTTAGAGCTTGCTTCTGATGATAATGTTCAATTAAGAAATTTTGGAGTTAAAGCAACTGAGTCAGGCGTTATTAAATTATCTGAAGATCAAAGAAATTTCACCTGGGGCAGTAATGGAAGAAAAATTATGACTGTTCCTTTTGATGAACACCCATATTCTGCATTAGCAGTTTTCTTTAAAACAGACGAGGGTATGGAAATATACTCTAATATTGATAAAAGAATTAAAGACTAACTATTATGTAGGCATTAGGCCATCTTAATGGTGGTCTAATATCTACAAAATTAAAAATTATGGCAATAAGTGTAAACGACGTATATCAAAAAGTACAAGCAATAGCTAACAAAGAGCAACGAGGTTACATTACGCCTGTTGAATTTAACTTATTAGCTAATCAAGTTCAAAACGATATGTTTGAACAATACTTCTATGACTTAAATCAAGCTGATAGAAAACAACAAACATACGAAGAATACTCCAACGCTATAGATTTAATAAAAGAAAAAACAGCTGCATTTGAGTATTTTAAAGCTAGTCCGGCAAGTGTTAACTCTAATGTTATTGCACTACATGCGGATACATTCATGATTGGAGATGTATATTACGGTAACTACTTAGTAGAGCCAATATCTCAAAAAGAATATATTAACCTTCAATTATCACCACTAACAGTAGCAACCGCTACTAGACCTGTATATGTTAGAAAATCATCAACACTTATTGATGTTTATCCTACTACAATTACAATGTCAAATATCAAACATAATTATATAAAAAAACCTACACAAGTAGTATTAGGATACAACGTGGTAACAGGAGCATATGATGCATCTACAACTACTAATTTTCAGTTACATCCTTCTGACGAAGCTAATTTAGTAATAAAAATACTTCAACTAATAGGTGTTATTATAAAAGATCCAAGTCTATATCAAATTTCATCTCAAGAAGAAATGAAAGATTTACAACAAGAAAAAATATAATAAATGGGATTATTAGGAACAACAACCGCAGAATCGTATTACAATCAATCCCAGAACTTCACTGGTAATGGTACTATAAATCAATTTGACTTAACTGTCGCTAATTTTAATCCATTACCTAGCGCTGAAACTGATTTTGAAATATACATAAATGAAGTTTTAATAAAACCAAGTAATTACTCTTATTCTTCACCTAGAATAACTTTTACTTCAACTAATGCTAACGCTTCTGTTCAGTCTGGATCTAATGGTGCGCCTAACAACGGATTATCAGTAATAGTAAGACAAGTAGCTGAAACAGAGCAATACGGTAATTATCAATTTGTATCAATAGAGAATCTAATAAATAACTTTTTTGTTTCTTATGTTGGTGAAGGCAAAATAATAGATAGAGCTAAGAAAGCTGACATTGCATTTCACGCTCAAAGAGCAATACAAGAGTTCAGTTATGATACATTTAAATCTAGTAAATCTCAGGAGATAGAGATACCTCCATCATTAACAATGTTATTACCTCAAGACTACGTTAACTACGTAAAACTGACATGGAAAGATAATTCTGGTATGGAAAGGGTTTTATATCCAATTAGAAATACTAGTAATCCCTTGGCTTTATTGCAAGATTCAGAATACAATTACTTATTTGATTCAAATGGTAATATACAATCATCTTACAACTCTGAAACCTGGAACAAATTTAAAGCACCTAGTGCAGATGCCGCTGAGTACACTCAAGAATCTAGTAATGACATAGAGGATTTAAATGCACAAGGAGCAAGATATGGTATAGCACCTGAGTTTGCTCAATCAAATGGATCATTTTTTATAGATCCACTAAAAGGAACTGTATTTTTTAGTTCTAATGTAAGTGGTAAAATAGTTACGCTTAAGTATATAAGTGATGGATTGGGTACTGATGCTGAAATGATTGTACATAAGTTTGCTGAAGAAGCAATGTATAAGTACTTAGCACACGCTATATTGTCTACTAAGATAGGTATTCCAGAATATATAGTTAATAGATTTAAGAAAGAAAGATTCGCAGCAGTTAGAACAGCTAAATTAAGATTATCAAATCTTAAGTCTGAAGAGCTTACTCAGTTAATGAGAAACAAATCAAAGCAAATTAAACACTAAAACATGTCGGAAATACTAAACAGCTTTAGGTTGGGTAAAATGGAGAAGGATCTTGATGATAGATTACTTCTAAATGGTAGCTTTAGAGATGCTTTAAACGTTGAAATTGCTACTTCCGATGGATCTGACGTAGGTGCTCTTCAAAAGGTTAAGGGAAATGTGTTATTAGCTGGTTTACCTTCGTTGCCAACCGACGCTAAATGTATTGGATCCGTAAGAGACACTAAAAATAACAATATATATTGGTTTGTTACTAGTACTGGATTTGATTTTATTGCTGAATACAATGGTACAGCCATAGATATGGTACTAGTGGATAGAGGTGTTATTTTAGATTTTCATCCTGATTTTTTAATAACAGGCGTTAATATATTAGATGAAGTTATATATTTCACTGATAACAGAAATGAACCAAGACAAGTAGATATAGCTTATTGGAAAAACTTAACACATAATGATCATAATCAAACATCCACTGGTCTATCGGCTGATAAAATAACAGTAATACGTAAATCACCATTGAATTCTCCTTATTATACAGCATTACCCTCTGCTGTTGTATCCGGTCCTGGGACAGAAGACGGAACTAGAATTGTAATGAAGATTGATGGAAATTTACAAATAGTTTTGTCAACTTATACTTTAAATGAAGAAAGTGCAATAACTGGTATAACTTTTGCTGAATTATTAAACTCATCTCAACTAGCTTCTCCATCTTATGTAGTAGGAACTAACATAACACTTACAAATACTGTAGGACAAACAGCTGACTTAGTTATATCGCATGTAAATACAGACCCAACACCCCATGAATTTAAAGCAACTATCACATATATAGATCCAGCTATATCAGTAACTGAAAGTTCTAACTCTCTTAAGAAAAGAACTGCAGGACAACAATTTTCTCCAAGTGCTGGATTAGCAGCAGATATGAGTACTGCCGCTACTGGAAATACAAGCCCGCAACATTTCTTAATAACACCAGCTTCATCACAAGACTGGATGAACTTACCTGTTGCTGGTCCTTATGTTATTGAAACAGCTATTACATTGCAAGGAGCTCCAGCTGATGCCAATCACAACGCAGAAATAACAATTCAGTATGAAATTAGTACTAATAGTTCTAGTAATTGGGCAACATATAGATCAACAATGAGTTTTGAGCACTTAGTTACAAATCAAGGAAGTGCTATTGGTAGTAATGCTTTTAACACCACTAATACTTTTGTTAAGAATTTTGCTGTAGACAATTATGTATTAGGTACTAAAATTAGGTTTAGGGTAGTAAAAACTACTCCATCAGCTACTGATATTAGTGGTTTTGTTACAAAAGCAGAAGGAAGTATTCCTTTAAAATCAAGCTCAGCAGTAGACAACGCTTACGATGTAAACCTTAAGGAGTCTAACGGTAATGCTTTTCCGGCTAATGGTGCAGCTACTGTAAACTCTGTAGATTATACATATAGAAGAATAAACGTATTAGGTGTTGGAATGTTGGTTTCTGGACAAGGTATTCCAGACAATACTAAGATAACTGCGATAAGTTCTAATTCTAATAAAATAACTTTAAACAATAGAGTAACTATTCCTATAGACACAGTCTTAACATTTAATGGTTGCTATGTAAGAGTTGCATCTGATGTTACTAGATACTCTTCGTTATCAGATGAAGCATTAGGT
>Ga0209816_1003512_pt1 | contig 10737 bp, 17 predicted proteins | sample CoawatmetaG01DNA_FD_187509 | JGI IMG/M metagenome (GOLD analysis project Ga0209816, IMG submission 187509) | Marine microbial communities from the West Antarctic Peninsula - Coastal water metaG017-DNA (SPAdes) (version 2) | ecosystem: Environmental > Aquatic > Marine > Coastal ... | reverse complement strand
ACTGAAGAAAAGTTAATGAGGAAAAAGAAATGAATGAACTCATAAATGAAATAATAGCTGAGATCAAAAGAGATATTGATCTAGATAATATGATGGCTCTGAGAGACATGTTAACTAGACTGTTAGAGGATGGAGAGAACAAACATATACTAACCCGTTACTTATCTGAGTTCCCAGAACTACGAGAAGAATATAAGGACAAAAAATGAGCAAAGAGATTGATCACCAAGAGGCCGCTAGAAAGCTAACAAGAAAATATAATATCTATAGAACTGTAAGCAGTTTTAAGAAACCCAAGTTTAGAAGCGAGGATGATATTCAACAAATAATGTCTAAGGAGGACTGGGAGCGATACAGCTACCATATTAAAAATGTCTAATTTATTTATAAAGATGGTTGAATGGGAAGAAGTCATCAACGACCTTAACATTCCAGAAGGATTTGATAACGAAGGATTCAAGCTTGGGTTCTTGGTATTTAAAAATAAAAAAAGATTATATCCAGATCAATTGTTTTGGTTTAAATCAGATAAAAGCCGTTGGAAAGGTTTGGAGGATTATCTTGCTAAATAAACTTATTACCATTAGAATCGGGTTGTGTTGGTTAGTTGATTTGTTTTTAAAACTCCTCTACTCTCCTAATAGTATGATTCAACTAACTGGCACTTCATCATGACCCTCTTCATTATTGCCGTTATCATCTACTTGCTTCTCTTGGTTCTCGACCGACCCAGTAATCGTTGATTCTTTTTTACCGTCTATAGGCTCTTCATCTTCTTGATCTAGAGCCTTTTCATTATCTATCCCATCTTCTTGATCCAACGCATCTAATCCGTTCATCTCATCTTCCAGAGAAATTGGATCCAGAACATCTTCTTTGTTTTGCAGACTAGCTTCGACGACATTACCCAGGAGCTGAGAAAGTCTTGATTCAACCTCTTCCCGACTCATCTGATCTACCTTCCCGAACATGACTTCTTTACGATCAACAATCAAGCCCCCGACTTTCAATAAACTATTCTGTGCAGATATGGCCGCATTAAAAGACCCAGCTTCTAAAGCTTTGTCCCGAATGTCGTAAAGATCTTGTACAGCCCGATCATAATTAAGTTCATACTTCTTTTTAGCCTCATTCATCAGATAGTTATATTCTTTACGGATGAGAGGCTTTAAAGCTTTGTCCCGAATGTCGTAAAGATCTTGTACAGCCCGATCATAATTAAGTTCATACTTCTTTTTAGCCTCATTCATCAGATAGTTATATTCTTTACGGATGAGAGGCTTTCTCATTAGTTTGTTGGCTGCTTGTCTGGGACTGGTATAACCAGCCTTGTAAGCACATTCTACGAGAGACAGGCGAGGATTGTTGACTGCTTGCCAAATAAAATTTCTTTGTCTTCTGTTGAGGGAGTTGTCTAGATTGGCATATTCAATGGGAGCTTCTTCATCTTCTGAAATGATAGTTTCGTATTCAAGTTTATTTTTTCTGAATCCCATATTTATTAAGCATATTAGAGTTTTGAGTAAATATAAGTAATACCTACCCCCACTTTACCCTAAAGTGTATTGTGAGGATACATTACAAAGAACAACCTAGTCAAGATATTTATAATATATTTATAAGGATATAGTCAAAGTCTTGTGACAAAAATGCAAAAAATAAAATAATCCGCAAACCCCGACTCCTATCATGTTTTATGACGTCACACATGTCTGACAAAAGTAGGACAATAATAGATTAGTCTTTATCTGGGGTCACTAATGACACATAAGACTCATCATCTGGTATGTCAATATACTGATCTAAAATGCAATCTATGAGATCTAACATCTTTTCATCATCAACAACCTCTCTTTGAAGTTGCGAGATAGAAAAGCTTAATGTTGTTAGTATTATGTGCTTTCGGTCTTCGCCTCTTGTAGTGAAATTGGTGAGTAAGCTTTCTAAACGAGAGACCACCTCTGACAAGGTAGGCTTCTTCATTTTAGTTTGTATTGGTACTATTTTAATTGTCATACCTAATATTAACGCAATTAGGTACTTTTTCTAGATTTCTTTTTTAATTTCTTTGCTTATGTACTTCATAAGAATATTTACAAGTTCTATTCGTTCGGATCTCGTTAGCTTTTTAAACTCTAACATAATGCTTTCTATTGCTTTTTGGCCTTCCATGTTGTTCCCCTAAATAAAGCAGGAGGTTTTTCGCTAAGCCCTCCTGATTGCTTTTAAATTTATCTAGCTCTAACTAAATAATACGATCTTAATAAATGTTTACTGTTTCTAGTAAGTCTTCGTTATGAAATAGCTCAACTTCCGCAGCCGGATCAAAGCAATCATACTTCAAATTTATTTTGTGATATTTTTTATATGCATCAACAATGTTAAAAGTTTTCTTGTCTGCATAATCTGCTTCGGCTTGGTCATATGATAAACGCATCATCATATACATATCTTTCGTTCCACTCATGTAATCTCCTTTGTTTCTAAATGTAGACATTATGCACAATTTAGATTAGAATGCAAACTTACATATATTATTACAGGAGAGTAATATGACATTTGATTATAAGAAACAAATTGATGCTTTGTTAGTATCAACACACACCAACGGCATAAGTAATGACGAAGTTAATTATGCTTTATTTAACCTAAAAGTAGCTATCGCTGAATTAACCGTTGCAGTTAACAACCTTAATATTACAGCAGAAGAAATCAAGGAGGTCTCTTAATGAATAAACTACCAGAAATATTAGAAAACCAAGATCATACAATTATTGGTGACGCTATTTACTTCCCAGATATGGAGCATAACTTCTACCATGAAGTACCAGGCATATCCTCATCTAACATAAGAAGATTTGGTCAGAGCCAGCTACATGCCTTTGAAGAGGAACATGAAACAACGGCAGCAATGCGCTTTGGAACTGCAGCTCATTCTTTAATAGTAGAGGGAGAGGAGGCCTTTGTTAATGATGTAGTTTGTTTAACTGGATCTCCGTATACCAATGCTAACAAAGATCTTAAGAAAGACTATGAAAGCAGAGGACTAACCGTTATTAATGCTAAAGAAAAAGATACTTTATACGGCATGAGAGAAGCCTTAATACCAGAGGGCGTAAAGTATTTATCTGCAGATGAAGGAGAATATCCAGAGATCTTTAACTCTCCGTTTGAGAGAGCTATCTTCTGGTGGGAAAAGAATCTTTTACTTAAGGTTAAGTCAGATGTTCTTAGATCGCCTATAGTCATTCCTCATGACTCTAATTCTATTATCTTAGTCGACTATAAGACTACTCAAGATTGTTCCGTCAGAGGCTTTACAAGCTCTATTAGGAAGTATCAGTATGATCTACAAGCGGCTTGGTATAAGAGAGGCTTTGAGAAGGCAGGATTTAAAGTTACAGACTTTATCTTTGTAGCTCAAGAAAAGAAGAAACCGTATGCAAGTAAAGTATTTAAGATGAGGCATGAGGATATGGATGATGATTGGCTTAAATTAGAATCACTTCTTGACGGATATAACGATGTATTAAATGGTAAGAAGGCAACCATATACAATTCACCAAGTGTTGTTGAGGTGGATTTAAATCGTGTAAATACAAATAATAGTTCTACAAATTTATGGAGTGATAAATGATGCAAACAGAAGAAGAAACTAACGACCCGGTAAATCCTAGCCACTATAAAAGTGGTGGGATTGAATGTATAGAGGCTATAAAGGCCGCTTTAACAAAGGAAGAGTTTAAGGGCTACTGCAAGGGCAATGCTATTAAATATATTTGGAGAGAGGATTTAAAGGATCAGAATATAGTAGATCTTCAAAAGTCTGTATGGTATCTCTTAAAGCAGATAGAGGAGTTAGAGCAGCTATGAACAAAGTTAAATTAAAAAAAATATGTCAAGATAGTTTTGCAAGGGCAGAGACAAGTGCATTAGATGCTGCTAAAGAATATTACATACAATCATTAGCAGAAGAATTAAGAGAAGCTTGTTCAGTAATAAAATATGGAAAAGCGTTACAGACCAACTTATCAATTTCTTTGATGGAATTATTAGAAGATTCGTTTGATGAACTAACAAAACAAAAATGAGTGGCAAGGGATCAAAGAGAAGGCCGGAGGATCAAAAAAAAATAGAGTCTAACTGGGACAATATCTTTAAGAAGAAGAAGCGAAAGAAAGATCCCGACAAGGAAGGCTATATAAAAATAGAAAATCCAAGGAATTTCGTAACATAAAAAAGGGGCTTAACGCCCCTTTCGTTTACCTATTCTAACTTAAAAAGGTGGTACAGCTTCTGGTGGAGGGGACATCCCATCATTATCAGCAGGAGCATATAATCTTACTTTATTCTTATATGATTCTACTGTTACACCTTCGTTGTTAATCCACTTATCCTCATACTGGCTAAGCGTCAATGTAAGTGATTTACCTACAAATTCAGCACCAACATTAGGGAACTTTTTAAAGCCTGTAGCCTTAGTTAAAAACGTAAAGTTTTCGTTAGAAATCCTTTTAGCGTCTTCATTAACACTCCACAAGTTATACCACTCTGTATGATCTCGGTACTTACCTCCATCAATCTGGAATACTATCTTCTGTGTCCAGTTACCACTCTTCGCCTTGTACTTCTCTTCGCCAACAATCTTGGCTTTATAAGTACCATCCGGAGCAACTTCTGGGCCTTTCGACTCTGTTTGCTCTATATTATCAAAAAACTCAACGCCGTCAAAATCTGACATTACGCACTCTCCTTTTCTATATTAGTATTAAAACCTAATTTTGCAATTAGATCAGTTAAATTCGGCTTCTCAAAGGGTTCTAGCTTACCGCTACGGTCTTTAGCTGTATAGCCTTGACCTATCCTTGTTTGTAGCCATCTTGCAACAACCGCATTACCTTCATCATCTTGATCGTCCATAATGCGAATTGCTAAAACCTCGTCAAAGAAATACGTTATTGCATCTCCTAGAGGTTTACTTGCCATCTTAGGACCAAAGAAAAACACGCCGTCATTATTATCTTTGCCTTCTTTGCAAAGAAATAAGACATGCATGTCTAAGTCCCTAAATGATCTCATTAGACTGGTGACTGCCTCACTTACATTCTGGTAAGCCATTCTCCCGTCTTTGTTTCTGCCCTTTTCATGCACGAGAAGTATCTCGCTAATCTCCGAAACAGAGTCTAAACATACGCTATCGTACTTTAGTTCTCCGGACTTAAGAGCGCTGTAAACCTCTCTCAAATCATCATATGTTTTTACTTCTATAGCCGACACATTAGGTGCGTCTTTAATAGAAAGTAATCCTGCTTCAGCACTAATAACCAGAACAGATCCTGGCATAGTTTGTGTTGCATATGTTTTTCCGGCTCCTGCTTGACCATAAATAAGCAGCTTTGCTCCTTGTTGATCAACAAGCGCATCGGGCGTTGTTATTCTATCCTTTAAGCTCATATATCTCTACCTCCCGTAGTTATTTTAAAAATGAACTTGTAAATTATACACTAAGTAATTACAATATGTAAAACATATTATTTAGGAGAAGTAATCATGACAAGAAAGACAGACATAACATGGGTAGCCAACTACTACTTTAGAACGAAAGTAATGGCCACAAAAAAACTAAAGGAATTAGAGACTATGGGCGTACAACCAAAATATAAAGATAGGCAGGTTAAGAAATATACTTTATCTGACTATATAGAATTCTTAGGACACAAGAAAGCCTCAGAGGAGTTTGAATGTTCTGAAGCTTCTTGTAAATCTTGGAGATATGGATATAGACAACCGTCTATTGCGCAAGCAAAACAAATCATACAAGCGACTGAAGGAAGACTGGACTTTGAATCTATATATGGGTCGATTTCTGAAATATTAGAAACAGAAGTTTAAGTGTTTCAGCTAAATATAACCGAGGACGATACATCCTTGGAGCAAGCACTTGCCTACTATGATGATGGCTATAATGTTGTACCCCTGCAAAGGTCTAACAAAAAGCCACCCCCTTTCTTAAAAGATTGGGCGCAATACAAAACTGGAAGACCTACTAGGGAACTTGTAGAGTCTTGGTTTAAAGATAGAGACAACCTAGTTGTTGCTCTAGTGTGTGGTAATTTTATAGTCGTTGACGCTGACTCACCAGAGGCTATGGATTGGGTAGAAAGAAATCTACCAGCATGTCCTTTTAAAGTTGTAACTGGTAAAGGTATGCATTACTACTATAACAACCCGCAAAATTATACAACCTTCGCTACTAGAAGAACTAACGATACCCCTATAGAAAGACTGATAGATATCAGAGGTGTTGGAGGATTGATTATTGCTCCTTATAACCGTCATGCCAATGGGCAGGTGTATAAGCCAATTACCTTTCCAGATTGGAAGATATATGACCATACGGATCTCCCAGACTTTACTGAAATTGAGTACACAAAGATAACCGGTGTCCCAAAGATAGAAGTAAGTAAGCAGACAGCTCCTTTTTCATTAGACGGTGTATTAGAAGGCTCTAGGAACGACGGAGCGGCAAGAATAGCAGGATACTTAATATCTAAAGATATCAACTTAGACTTTGCTAGGGTTTTTTTACAAAACTGGAATAAGAATAACAATCCACCATTACCACAAAATGAGGTTGATTCTGTTTTAGATAATGTAAAGAAGACTCATGACAGGAAGAATCAGAAAGCACCATTATTTATCCAAGCAACTGAGACTATACAACCACCTGCAGATTTGTTTAATCCACCAGGTTTGATCAAAGATATGTTTAATTTTTGTGAAGAGATAGCGCAAGTTCCTCAACCAGAACTATCTTTAGTAGGAGCTTTATCACTAGCTAGTGTTACATGTGGCCGTTTATACAGAACAAGTATGAACAACTTCTCTAGCATGTATTTTATGTGTATAGCTAAGTCTGGACAGGGTAAGGAGAACATTAAGACTTTTGTTGAATCGGTTCTTAATGCCTCTGATCATGAGAAGCTTATTGTTGGAGATGGTTATACCTCTAGTGGTGCTGTGCATTCTGTTTTAAAGATGAGACCTACTCAAATAACTATTATGGATGAGTTTGGTAAAAGACTAGAAGCAATAGGATCTCAAGGAAACGCAAACAAAGAAGACGGCATACAGACTCTTATGGAAGCTTGGGGGCGTTGTCACGGGACTCTAAGGCCAGATAACTATTCTCTTATGAATGTGCAAGAAAACTATAAAGAGCAAATGATGAATAGGGTTACTCACAAACCTGCAATTACTTTAGTTGGTCTTTCTGTACCTAAGAACTTTTATGGTGCTTTGAACGGAGGACGTATTGCAGATGGATTCCTAAACCGTTTCGTAGTTGTTGAGTCTAACGAGCCAAGGAGGGTCGGTGATTTGAAAAGATTTAAAGAGCCACCTCTGTCATTAATTAACTGGGTTAATTATATAAGAAGAGATAGAGGAGGATTAAGCGATCCATCTAGAGACAATGCAGAGATTGATTTAAATCAAACTGTATTAGATTTTGACAGACAAGCAGAAGAGCAATTACAAGACTTTGCTAGGGAGATTGTTAAAAGGCAGGATGTTTTAGAAAAAGATAATCTTGAGCCGTTATTAAGTAGATCTAAAGAAAAGGCAATGCGATTAGCTTTACTATGTACTTTAGCCTCTAAGGTAGACTCTCTGGTCATTACTGGCGATGTTATGAAGTGGGCTATAGATTACATTAGATATTACGATCTTATGTTTATAGAAGCTTGTAGAGATAAAGTTGCAAGTTCAGCAACTGAGTCAAAGATTAAGCAGGTATTGTCATTTATTAAATCTAGGAATGGCGATGGCATATCTAAAAGGGAAGTAGATAGACATGAATTATTTAGAAGCATGAAGTCTTATGAGGTTAAAGAGATTATAGAAAGACTTAAGAATGCCGGAGAGATACAAGAAATAGAAATTAAAATTGGAGGTAAGGGTAGACCTACTAAAAGATTGGTAGCTGTTGATCCTAACTTCTTTGAGGAATGATTATGAAGACACCATCACTAGAGACGAGAGACGATCAAAAACGAGAAGAGAGGGTTGCAGGCTTCTTAGAAGGACTGTGGGGAGTCAGCTGTCATAAGCTACCCACCAGTTACTCTTTAGATTATTGGATAGAGTCTCAAGACAAATGTTTTTGGTGCGAAGTTAAATGCAGAAGCTTTGGATATGATAAGTACGATACCTTTGTTCTATCTGCTAATAAGATGCGCAAAGGGTCTTCCTTTGCTTTAGCTACAGGGAATCCTTATATAACGGTGTATGCAATGACTGATGGTGTTTATATGCATGAATGGAAACCTGGGTTCAAGTATGACATAAGAATGAATGTTAGTGAAAACCCTACCTATGATGACGACAATGAGCCGTATATACATATAGCAAAAGAAGATCTCGTTTGTTTGTCTACCACTCCGTTAGGAATGGATAGCAACCAAATAGGATTTTAAACTATAGGTCTTCCGCCTATTCTTTCTGCAAAGTCTAATCTTTCTTGATCCATACCGCCCATTCCAGCTAGGCCTCCTGTCTGAACTGAAGAGACATCAGGCATTTCTATTTGTGACGTTTTTAATCCTGTTTGAACTTGGTTTTCAGCGTCCTGTAAAGCGTCAACGCCTTGGTTAAGTAATGCTTTTCCTGGTTCAATTAACTTATCTAATTGTAGAGAATCTTTAACTTGATCAAACATATTCCCGGTTAAGTCGCCAAGGGATTCAACTCCCATTCCAAACTCTCTTGTAAAGTATTGGCTTAGAGCTTTTTCAACAGCATCTACCAAGATCATAATAGATCCCTTGTCATTTTTAGCTAAAAGGCTAACAAAATACCCGTTACTAAAAATTTGTCTTGCAACAGCTAAACCAACTACTGTAGGAAGAACAGCTAAAGGGTTTAAAGCCATAGCAGCTCCGATTCCAGCAGCAACCAAAGAACCAGTCTGCGCTCCTCTACCTGCTTCGCCTTTAGTAAACGAATCAATAGACCTTTGAAAGTTTTTTAAACCTTGTGTTAATTCTTTTCCAAACATAGCCTCTAAAGTTGGATCACTATAAGAGTCTAAAGCTGTTTTTAAATTACCAGATTTAAATAAATCAGTTATCTTTCCTTTACCGTTCATGTCTATAGATTTAGCTAAAAGCTTTTGCATGCTTGCTTGTTGTAGACTTTTAAATACTTCAGGGCTTAAAGTTTCTTTTAAAATAAGAATATTTGCCTCGCCATTAGGCCTAAAGATAGTATTAACAGTTTCTTCTATACCTTTAGTTGGTAAATCTGATATAGCCCTATTTGCTTGGAAAGCTAATCTTTTTTCAGATTCTACAGCTAATTCTTTTAGCCCCTGTATAAAGGCTACGCCCTGCTCACTAGCGTTTAATCCTTCATTAGTTGTAGTAAAGTCATTAACTAAATTCTTCATATCTTGAGGTTTTAATTTTGGATTAACTTTATTTATTTGCGAAATAGTATTCCTAACTAAAGTTGCTGTATTCCTACCGGTGCTTGAGTCTGTAAATAATAAATCAAGTTTTCCAGGCTCGTCTCTTTCAAATCTTGCTATCTTCTTGGCGAACGTTTGGAAGTCTATAGCCTCTGTAGTTATATCGGTAGAATCTCTGAAAGCATCAGCAAATAAACGTTTTTTAATTTGACCTTTAAGCCTTGCTTCATTCCCCCCAGCCTTACCAGCCAGTCTCATGTATTCATCATACTGTCTTAGGCCTTTAAAAATGTCATCTAAATTCTTAGCCTCTCCATTAAGTATAACTTTTTTATAAATAAGGAGCCATTCTTTCTGCTGCAATTTCATTAGCGTCTCTTAATGATTTTATGGCTATGTTTACATCATTTAAACTTTTTGTTTCTAAGCTAAAGACTTCATCTCCTAACCCTGCTTTTTTAATATTTCTAGCTAATAGGACATTAAACTCAGCAAGACCTTCTACTTCTAATTGCCCAAGTATGCTATCAGGAGATCCTGTTCTCATTCCAGGCCTTGAGTCATCAAGCTTTCTCATAATTTCTATTATTACTTTTCTTTCAGGACTAGCTTCAAGAGTGTCTCTTGATATGGTATTAAGCTTTGAGTAAGCGTTTCTTACATGAGTTAAAGAGACTGGTTTGCTTGGATCAGACGCTGCTATTCTAAAGGTTTTTAAAGCTGCTTCAATCTTAGATACTATGCCTCCATCAAGCTCATCTCTATTATTTACACCCCAAAAATAGTCAGCATCCTTATGTTGTGTAATTAACTTTAAAGAATCATCAATGTTTGTTGTTACCGTATTCCTAATAACTCTATCTAAAGTCTGCGCTCGTATTAAATCAATTCCAGTTTTTCCTTGTGTAGAAACTAAATTGTCAAATAGAGAATCAACTCCTCTGTATTTAACGCCTAAATCTTTTACAACTTCACCCCTTGCTCTGCTAAGAACTTTTTTTAGCTCCTCACCCATAGCCTTTCTGCTTAGAGCATCTCCATAATTTCCTATCTGCAAGGCATCTTCTCCAACGTCATCTAATAATTTTTTAAGTGATTGAGTAACATCTTTTTCTTTTAACCTTAATTGCTGTAGTGTTTTCTGCACTTGCTCATCAAGGCTTCCTTTAGTGGCATCTGTAATAGATTTATTTAATAATGCTTTTTCGTCCTTAATACCTCTTAAGATATAATTTAACTCTGTAGCAAAGTATTTAGCTGACTCTTTA
>Ga0209816_1003511_pt1 | contig 10737 bp, 11 predicted proteins | sample CoawatmetaG01DNA_FD_187509 | JGI IMG/M metagenome (GOLD analysis project Ga0209816, IMG submission 187509) | Marine microbial communities from the West Antarctic Peninsula - Coastal water metaG017-DNA (SPAdes) (version 2) | ecosystem: Environmental > Aquatic > Marine > Coastal ... | reverse complement strand
ATCTGCGGCCCCAACGATTGTAGTGGGGGAGTCACTTGGCGCCATATATCTTTGCGCAGCAATTCCAGCAAAACCACTAACGACACTCTTGACGTGCGGTCCGACTAAAAGAAACTTAGGATCACCTCCTTGTGCCCAGACTGATTGAATAACTGGTTTTAATAGCACTTCCGTTGCAGCTCTCAAATTTGCGTTACTTGAGTCTGTTGCGGCAGCGTTAACTACGCCGTTAGCTACAGTCGGATTTGCTCCGCCAGTACCACGTCCGCTGTTCGTTCTAATCCAAGCACTCAGTGATGCAGTTACTCGAGCGGTGCCAGCGGCACCAGCATTCGCGGCAGTGTTAACGCCACAAAGATTAAACTCAACGTCTCGCTTTAATTCGTTACCCGCTTTAGTGATTTGGTATGCGAGTTCTGATCGTCGGCCAGCTTCGTCGATGGCGCCGTTCAAGTTGTCAGCTACGATTCCAACTTTACGCATGATCTGCGTGTAGTTGCCAAGCCTGGTTGTTGCGGCCAAGGCTGGGAACGCAGCGATATCGTCTCCATCTAATTGAGCATTTGCGGCCACATTTGTAAGAGCGTCTGTCTGGAATTCAAAGAACGTATTTTTTACAGAACGTTTTTTTGAAAGGTTACTGATAAAAGGTGTAGTAGATGGACTGATGTTATAGATGATATCGCTTAACGATTCTCTAATGCCATTTACTGAATAACGAGTGCTGGTGTTGGCTATAATGGCCATAATTTTTTAACTCCAAAAAGTCATAACATTGATTCAATTAGAGCGGTGGCATCTTCCACTCGCCCACTTTTCGCAAGACGTGCGCGTTGGTTCTTCTCGCGCTTGGAGCTCGACTTAACCTGGCTGCTTCTGCCCCCAGGGGTTACGGCGTTCGTTCGACGGGACTTAGACGCTTTTTTCACTCGCCTTGTTCCTTGGTCGTACAACATAGCTTTGCGTAGAACTTGAATATGAGATGCCCGTACCAGGGCTCCTATTTCATTTTCCGAAATTCCCTGATCACTTAGATAGGCTCGGAGTTCGTCCGATTCTTTCTTGGCGATCGCTTCATCCCGCCAGGATGGTATTAACTCACCCAACCTGGACACTTCACTATTCAGCATCACTTGCATCTGCTCTTGCTGCTCTTTGTGCGTTGCATCCGCTACCCGGTTTTGCTCTGCCTCGATTGCAATCAATTTCTGATGTCGTTCTTGCTGTTTTCGGTTGTAAAGCCGTTCCTCTCGGTGCGCTGTGATCGGATCGTCTTGGTACATCTGATCAAAATCTGGCGCCGGTTCATCGAATGCTCCCAGTTGCGTTTGCAGTGCCCGTAACATCTGGCTGTACTGCTGACGCTCAATAGTCACGGCATCTCTGTCTTGCGTGAACGTTTTCCGTTCTTCGCTTAGTGCCTGACTCTTTCGTGTGTAGTCCGCTTGTCGCGAGTACCCGTTCTTAAGCTCATTCAAATCGACTTGCACGTTTTCACCATCGACTTTGATCGTGAATGTTTCAATCGACTCATCAAGCTCTTCGTCTGAGTCTTCCTCGTCCTCAAGCAACTCGGCGTCTTCGTCTAAGTCATCGATGTCCTCATCGGCTTCATCAATGGCATCGAGCTCTGATACCTCGCCCCCCTCTGGGGACTCGTCTGCGAATTCCTCATCGTCAATTTGTTCCTCTTCAGGAGTCAACAATTTCAGTAATTCTGCTTGTGCAGTAGCTTCATTTATCCCAAGTGTGGGGTGAAGGCTCTCTACTATTTTATCATCCATCTTCTAATTATCCTTTTGCTTCTCAAAAGCGATTGAGTCTCCTGCTGCGCGAAGCGCATTACAGAGTTCTTCAAACGTTTCCAGTTTTGCGAAAATGCGCTCCCGGTCCGCTGGACCTTGGGAATGCTGCCAATCCTCAAAAAAACGAAATTTTGTACGAGCGACTAACTCATCAAAATCCTCGTCTTGAAGAAAGCTTTGCAACCCGCTCAAATATTGAGTTTCAGTTCTGGCCATTGAAAGGCCCCGGCATTGGTTGCATTGGTTGTTGTGGACCAGGTTGTGGTGGACCAGGTTGTTGTGGCCGACTTAAATTTTTAACGAGCTCTCTGTCGCGATCGCCGTTTGCCTTGATCTCTGCCGTATCGACCTGGGCTCCGTAGCGAGCGACAATCTCGGCCTCCTTCAACTTCATATTTGCAAAAGACTCATCTCGGCGTCGATCGTCCTCGAGTAACATTCGCTCTCGATCGAGCTCAATTTCTGCGATCTTTTTCTGGATATTGCTCTCTATTTCGAAAACCTGAGTTTCGATCAACTTTTCATTGATGTCTTTTTCTGGAGGTCCAGTTGGCGCCGGAGGCTGATACTGAGCTGGGTCACTGAAGTATCTGTTGACGTCTTTTATCCCGCCCAGCTCGAGCGTGCTCACCAAGGTGTTGTAATAATTTTGTGCAGAAACAATAGGATTCTCTGGTCCAAGCTTTTCAAGGAGCTCTTTTTGAATGCCAGCTATCTGACCAAGGAGAGCCAATCTTTCTTGGCTACTTCCGGCGCCCAGGGCGACATTAGTCACGACGTCCATGTCCACACTGAACTGATCAGGTTGGACCGGCACGAACTGATTGCGCAGTCTGATGATTTGGGTTTCATCAACGTTTTCGTGCGCCAGTTTTAGCAAGCCCTTATAAAGACGTGACATCCCGTTCTCAGCGAAAAGCCTGGCGATCATTTCAATACGCTGCTGGGCAGCGTTGATGGTCTGTGTCACCGCTGCCAGCGTACTCGACTGTAACTGCTCAGGGTTTAGCCCTGCTGCCGCTCGCGACATCCCAGTGCGATCCTCTCGAACCTGATCTAAATACTCCAGCATTGGGAATGCATCTCTGCCCACATATGGCAGAGTGAAAGGCTGCACGGCGCCAGGGTTCCGCATCCTGATGATACCGCCAGCTTCGACGTTCAATACGTCTGCAAGATTCGCCTGGCCCTCGACCACTCCAACCCTTGGATGCGTGCTCATCGCCAGGCTGTCCAGGGATGCTCTCAACACTGCCGTTTTTATTCTTTGAATATCCATCGTCATATCGGCAATGCTTTGGCCGAAAAATTGATGCGGTTCTGGAGAAGGACAAAAATGCGAGAAAGGAATCTCGGTGGCTGGCTCATTGCGTAGAATTTCGTAGCTCGTCCCGGCGGTGCAAACCTTCCTGAGCTCGCTCACGCCATCACCGTTGGCCAGCTTCATGTAAGCTTCAACGTAGAGAACTCTCCTTCTAGTCTCATCATCGTCGTAGTCTTTATCGACCAACTGATTTGATAGGCGCTGCAAAGCCTCCTCATTTTCTAGCGAAAAGGTGCTGTCATCTCCCGTGGAGTACTGAAGCATTTCTTCGAAATCGTACCCCATTTGAACGAGCTCGCTGACCGTGGCATATTTCCTGTGCGCAACAATGTCGGCGTCATCAAACGTTCTTGCGTCCCGGTTGATCAAGAGCTCTTCCGGGGCTACCGACTCAACGATAATTTTTCCCTCAATGATTGAGCGCGAGATTGTCACGCTGTGGAGCGGAACCTGGTCCTCTGTCACAAAGGTTTCGAGCCGTGTGGTTTCGTTCGCAGGGTCAGCGTTTAACGTCGCCAGGCTGGCATCATCAAGCCCGTCATAGTCGCTGGTTTCGATTCTCTCTGTGGTCCGATAAACAAACTTGAGAAAACCAGACCCCTTTACTAGGGCATCCAGGAATGTCTGATACAAAATTTCGATGTAGCTGCTGCTCTGTTCGTGCTCGAGAATATAATTGATGTAATCGCTCGCCTGAGACGCCAGCTCTATATCCTCTGGACCTCGCGCTGCATACTCGACCACTCGTTCACTTCCACAAAAAACACGAACTAGGGAGGGCAGCATCTGCTGAATAGTGTCTCTCACATCGAGACTTTGAGCGGTGCTTCGACCTTCCTGCTCATTACCCAGGGGTTCGCCCATGTAGTAATTCATCGCCTCGGCACGCTTTGGCGACATCGTGTTATCGATGAAATCTACCGCGTCCTCAATGGCCAAACGGACGGTGGCTTGCAGCTCTTCGCTGACCTCTTCACCTTCCGTATTTTCCTCAAAATCGTCTGTTACTAGTTCTAGTTCAGACATGGTAGAATTCCCCTATGGATATGATACAAAAACAGCGCACAAAGCTGCTCAAGGTCGCTCTTGAGAAGTTCATAGAAGACCCTGTGATTGATATTGATTGGGACTTTGAGCGTCACGCTGCATTAAAAGAGTTAGCACGGCGGCGGGGAGAAGTCCCTGCTGAACCAATTCCCGCACTCTTGCAATTCCCCCATTAGCCAAGGCGTCTCTTGTTAAAGTGACGATTGGGTTTCGATCTCCCGCACCTGTTACACCGGCAGCTATTTTATCTACTTGCTCCAGCTTTGGAGCACTAACAGCGGCGCCACGATTCAGCAAACCTTGCGCATCTGGACTAAGGTTCTCCATGTAAGGTAGATACTGGCTGGGCCTATAACTCCACTGATCAGTGTCGCCAACTAGCCCTCCGTAATTTACTCCCCAGGTTGTGTCTTTAGCATTGAAGTTTCTTTTCACTAATTCATTAAGCTGCTTTTGCCAGGGAGGTGTTCCTTTCGTTACACCCTGTGTGATTTTTTTCACTACCTCTGGTGATGATGGAATAATCTCGAGGCCGTTCTCGCTCATCAGTGGCATAAAATTAGGCGTGCCAAATTCATCCGCAGAACCAAACTCATCTTTGAGCTGTCTTTCTATGTCTACCATTTCCTGCTGGTTAACGGTTCTGCCCAGGTCTATTTGCAGACTGTCTCGATCGATTGCTTTTTTGGCCGGTAGAATAGCCGTGTATCCGACCGTGTCCTGAGCCCTGAGAAGGCCCTGCATGGCAGCCGTGCCCTCTAAAAGTTTTGCGCTTGAAGGGTCGATAATCTCCTGACCAACACTATTTTTGACCTTTCCTATGTTCACGTTCATGCCAAAGCTAGGATTGCTTGCACCTTCGTAAATGCCGGGACCAACAAAGGATGGGTCAGTCATGGCGCCCAGGTTGGAAGTGGTATAGTCCAACAGACCAGGTGTCTGCATTGCAGCGTTCTGAGCGTCAGAGTAAATTGCTAGAGCCTCTGGATCGTTAAGCACGCCAGAAAGATGCTCTAATCCAGCGGACGGTGCTGCCTCAGTTCGGATGGTTCCCTGGGGGGTGAAGTTTTCAAACATCGCTGCTGCTTGCTCAATGCTTGTGCCATCCTGTTCGGCTTTTTGAGAAATCCAAATAGCTGCCTGGATCTGGTCCGCGTTCCAGGTATCAACACCACCTATTTTGTTTTCTTTCGCCCAGCCTAATAATTTTGCAGTTTCCTCATCCATAAACCTGTGTTGAGCTTCGGTAAGGCCAGCACTCCAGGGCTGTCCTTCAGCATCCTCATAACCAAACGCTCGCGCTTGTCTTATGTCGTTAGTTTGCCTCGCCCTAGCAAGGTCTTGAACGACAGCTTGATTAAATGGTTCGCGTTTTGGACCAAGTGAAGGCGAAGTGCCCGAGAATATCTTGTCAATACTCGGACCCATTGCTGATGGGAATCGGCCAGTAACTACCTGGTCCCCCATTAGCGCCTGGTTGTATCCTTTAGATGCAAACCCTGCGTTCGATGGCACTGCTGTTCCTGAGCTAGTCACTGCAACCGTTCCGCCATACTGGTCGAGACGCCCTGGTCGGTTTTCTAATTGATTGTTTGCCCAGGCGTTTGTTTTTTCGTACCACTCTCGGTACGGTGCTCCCTCTTTTAGATAGCCTCGTAGCTGTTTTTGCATCGCAGCTAATTTTTGAGGGCTGTTAATGTGCGCAGGAGCACCCCGGTATTTACCAGTTGTTTTAATGGTCCGGCTGGTCTTCGGGTCTGCCGGGGGAGGAGTACTGTTCCCAGTGAACGTAACTTTTGGCACATCCTCTGGAATGTTAGTGGCTCTTAGTGTTGTCCCGAGTCGGCTTAATGCTTTTGCCGGTAAACCTACGGCAGCGCCAAGTGGCCCGGCAGCGGTTAACGCATCGCCGCCAGCTCCAAGTCCCTGGAGTACTGCGTCGAAGTAATTACCAGAGCTCACGTTTTCCGACATGCTCGGCATTGGCGTCGCGTTTACCATGTGCCCTGGGAGATCACTCAACGATAGGTTGTTAGGCGGAAACGGTGCCATCCCTCCCGACGCATCGAGAAGTCCTGCTCCTGGCGAGAAGCTGCCACCCGAATATGCTCGCTGGGCCTCAGTGAGTTGTGGTACACCCTGGGTATTCATGGCCGTGTCGAATTGCAGATTCTGAGCTGAAGATTCCAGCTCTTTTTTCCTGCGCATGAGTTCCTGCATATAGTCGATAGCGTTCACCGACTACTTCTTTTTCTTTTTTGGCTTAGGGCTCTTCTTCTTATCGGACGCCAACATCGCGGCAACGTCGGCACTCGCTTCTTGAAGCCCGGCTGGACCTCTTCGGTAGGGTTTTGTTTCCGGTTGTGCCATAGAAGCTACTCTCCCCATATCTGGGATGTTAGGTAGTCTTCTATTTTACAACGTCTCAGGTCATATTCAGATTCCGTGGAATTGGTCTTGACCAATCGCTACTGAACGATGATCCATGCATGGCAGTGATTCCTTCAATCGCGAAGGTCAGTACCAGGGCATCACCGTGATCAGGGGACGCCACTCCGCGCTTTTGCATTTCAGATTTCGACTCGAGTTGCATCTTGCCGCTACTGGTGTATTTATATTTCACCGCGACCAGTTCGGCCAAGAGGGTATCGTTCTTAGGGAGGCTAACCTCCCTCGTCTCGAGCCAACCCTTAAGCTTGAACCAGAGTTCAGCCCGTAGGTTTAAATACGTGCCGCGCAAGGATGGCGCCTCGCTGGTATTGATACCCATCGCCGGTAATCCGAGCTCCCTAAGTCTGTCGCAGACGCCGCCACCCACGCCGATCGAATCGACACAAATTTGTTGGGGTTGACTCCTGGGTTGGCAGCTCTCAAATTCTGCTACGACGGCTCCCGTCAATTGCATTAAATCTAAATTTGATGCCAGTTTTGTGATCGCCAGCACCTTCCTGCCCTGGCGCTTGCAGAGAACACTGCTCGCTGATCCGTATCGCGCAACGTCAAGTCCCCAAAGGATGGGTTCGTTTTCTGTGATCACCACGTCACGATCTTGAGCACTCTCAACCAAATCGAGGCTGATGGCTGTATCATCATCCGTAAGCGGGAATTGGCCAAGCACGCGAACGCGGAATTGATTAGAGTCTTCCCCGTATCGAATGGCCATTTCCTTAACGTAATCATCAGACACCCTTGGAGAATCAACACAACTAACTCGCCTGGTCCACCACTGATCTGCTTGCCGATGGTGCGTGTCGAAGAAAAATCCGCTGCTTCTGGTGGGGTTGCCTAACAATACCGTACAGGCGTTCTCACCGCTCATGCTTCCGGCGGCAGCTTCAAATACCTTTTGGCTCACGGCGCTGGCTTCATCAGCAATTAGTAAAACATTGGATGAGTGAATTCCTGCCAGCGCCTCCGGCGTTTCTGGTCTAGCAACGCGGCAAACGCAAAAAGCCTCACTCGGCGCCGCCTTGTGACTGATCCGGTCACTCTTCACGTCTAGGATTTCTTTTAGCGGAGCCGGGAGCTCGTTGACCCAGCGTTTTAATTCCGCGAACAATGCGTCAAACATCTGTCCGCTGGTTGGCGCTGTCACCACTACTTTCACGGGATAACGGAACAACAAGTACCAGAGCATTGCCCAGCTCGCAGCGGTGCTCTTCCCGGTGCCGTGGCCGCTCCTGATCGAGATCCTTCTTTCGCCACTCTGTATGGCCGTTAGGAACTCCGCTTGCCAGGGGTCTGGCGTCACCTTAAGGATGTCCGTTACAAACGCCACGGGTTGATCCTTATACTTGATAATAAAATCCGTGAAAGGGTTTTCTTTAGACATCTATGCAAACCTCTTTGGATTTAGACCAAGCTTAACAGCCGCAGCCTGACGTATCTCAGACTTAGCAAACTTTTTTGATTCTTGCGCTTTTGCGCACTGCTCATTCAGGTTAGTTCTTTCAAAAAGGTCCGTAAGCTTTTTCACTGTGACGTGAGAAATTTTTATTGAGTAACGATTTTCAACCCACGTAGATATCTTTCTCGGGACCATGCCTCGCTTGCGCAGTCCCGCCATCCTATAGATCAAAAAATCCTTAGCCAAACCTTTTTTCCAATTGAAATCAGAAATCTTAGCAGCCATCACCTTATCCTCAACCACTTTGCTGTCCACGCCCTGACCCTCGGAAACCATACCGAAGGGAGGTCTACCGCCACCATAGCCACCCTTCGCCCGTTTAGCTCGCTGGCCTCGGGTCACCCTCTCAACGATCACTTCGCGTTCGTGGCCAGCGAACACGGCCATAATTTCAAGCATCAGTTTTCCCATGATGTTGGTTGGAGAAGTGACGTCTCCGTGGCCATTAATGACCAGGCTAACCTTGCGCTGCTTGAGTTCATGGACCGCGTTAAGACACGTCCTGGGGTCGCGAGAGAACCGATCAAGCTTCGCGACAATGATCACATCACCAGCTCTCAATACCTTCGGAGCCAGTGATTTGCGCATTAAAAATTCAGTGGCGCCACTAACGCCCACATCTTGCAACCAAACTATTTTCCCCTCAATTTCGTTAGCCTGGGCAGTACCCTCGATAATCGACCGCTGGCTCTTAAGAGAGGTGTTAGTTTCCTGCTCCATTGTGCTGACTCTGGTGTAACCATAGATTGTCATGCCTAGCTCCCCACAATGATTTGAATGAAGTTTCCGCTGATTTCCGTGCGCTCAAGAAAACGACCGTTATAACCAGACTCGGATAACGCTTCGCTGGCAGCAACACGTAGTTGTTCGGGGTCTGCTTTGCCACTGGCGCTCACATCAACTAATGAATCGCTTGTGTAAGAATTGCCAAGATAGTCAAAGACAACCGGGAATCGGCACTTATAAGGGGCTCCTGGAAACTGAACATTTAAAGCCTCGTCATCAATGTCTAGGTGACCAGCGATCCCTTGCTTGGTATGCCAGATGCTATAGATGTCGTGCTTTTTAAAATCAACCTCATCACCGTATTGGAGATCAACCAGCACAGGGGAGCTGTCTAAGGTCGCGGTCACCTCGTTGCCGTTAATTTCTATAACCTCTGCCCAGACCCGCTCTAAGTCGTTAATGCAAACCTTTACATCATCGCCAACTAAAAGGTCCGCGAGCTCTTCCTCGCTAGGCGCGTCAGATAAACCTGGGTTTTCTAATTTCAGCTCTTGAGCATTCGTAAAAATAAGCTCCTCAGACTGCTCCTCAACTTTAGCCAGGGCTTCTTTCTTCGCTCTCTCAATCGTGACTTCATCGAGTCCGGCTGCAAACTCCTGGACCATCGGATCAATCTTGTTTCTCTGCTCCTCTGTCTCAGCCGTGATCGCCAGGGTAAGAACCTGGACCAGGGCTTCGAAATCGTTATTGATTTTCATGACGCTTGCTCCTTTAATTTAACAATGAGGTGAGTTTTCTAAAAATTCTCGATGGGCATAGTCGGGATGGGTTGGCGAGTGTTTTGCGTAAAACTCAACGAGCCATAATGTATCCGACCAATCGTGCGAGTAATGCCCCTCCCCTAAAGGGTCATCGCCTGATAGCCAATCAGGTGGTGAAACCCAGTGCTTGACCTCTCCGACATCTAGACAATCATCATCAACTTCTATTCTTATGTCGTATTTTTTAGCAAGCGCATTAGCTGGTTTACGATGTCGGTTTACTCTCGCTTTCTCACAAGATATACGGGCGACTTGCCATTCATCGTGCCGTTGTTTTTTGCAGTTCTTTGCTTTAACAACTTTGTCTTTTGCCTCTTTAAGTAAATCTTGTAGCTCGTTCATTTTTTCTTCAGCTACATTCAGTTTAAGCTCGCTTTTTTTAAGAGCGACTAAAGACTTGTCTAACCTTTTTTCAGTTATTCTCATTACGCTTGCTCCCTTAATTCGCTATCTAAGATGTATTCTTCTTCTCCTTCTCGTACTTCATCGCACCAAAAACAACAACCATACTTGCTGTGTTCCGGCCAAAATACTGGGCTTTCGTTGGGAGTGTCATCATCAACGAATATTTTATTTTTTTTGACTAGCGAGGATATAACTCCTCTAATTTGCTTTGTGGTTAATTCGTCTTGAGAAAAATCTGTAATATCTAGCACGTTTCCGCTCATTGATTCTTCAGCTATCTTGTTGAAAATTCTTTGCTCGTTTTTCGTATATGTCATTACGCTTGCTCCAAATTTAGCTCTTCAACCATAGCGTAGAAATAAGAGTATTCAGCGTCCTCTGGAGTTTCCCAGTTTTCTCTGACGTACTGATCTTGCTCCCAATCACAAAAACCCTGTTCTGCCGCACCTCCCAATTTGTTAACTTCTTCTTCAGTGAATGAATCAAAATCTAATTTTGACAATTCTCTTTCCAATAATTCTTTTACCGCTTCGTCCCATACTGTTGTCATTACGCTTGCTCCTAGTTTAGTGGTTTCTTGTTAACTTGGTAGCTAGTTTACAGGTAATGGAAGGAGTGTAAACATTTAGTTTACGTTATTGGTGTTTTATTGGTGTTTTTTAGTGTTTTCTTTGTTTTCTTTAGGTTTCTATTGGAGAATCT
>Ga0209816_1003504_pt1 | contig 10753 bp, 12 predicted proteins | sample CoawatmetaG01DNA_FD_187509 | JGI IMG/M metagenome (GOLD analysis project Ga0209816, IMG submission 187509) | Marine microbial communities from the West Antarctic Peninsula - Coastal water metaG017-DNA (SPAdes) (version 2) | ecosystem: Environmental > Aquatic > Marine > Coastal ... | reverse complement strand
GATGTGGCCCTCCTTTTTTAATACGGGCCTTATCCCATTAGGCGCTACGAGGTCCACGAACGCGCTTAGGGGCGCGTCCATGTAAGCCTCGATTACAGCGTCAGGATCGCAATCAAATGTGTTAAGCACGTCCCGCAGGTCTATCCAAAACTCACCACATAGTTCCTGCCTCCTGATCTCAGGATCATTCATTATCTACCAATATCAAACTGGTCACGTAAGTCGATAGTCCAGATCTTGCCCCCTCCCTTTCCTTTAGAAAGCACGGGTCTGATCTTGCTACTGGTTCGTGCAGATTCTTCCATGACGGACATTCCGCGTCTAATGAACTCTAGGTTGTTGGACATACCCACATTCCGTCCGTTATTGAAGTCGTGGAGTGTTGTTTGGAACTCCGTTAGTGTTCCCGTCCATGAATCGTTAGCAGTGACTTCACGGCACCGCTTACTAAAGAAGTCTACGAGTTCTGAGATGGAACTTCGCGCACTATTGTCATAGGCTGCATCTGCAATTTTAGAGTCGATATAGCTACGAACACCGAACCGACCTGTGTCGAGAACTTCTGATGGTGGATTCCAGTCTAGTAAGAATCTACCAAAGTGGGGAAGCTCTTCGTCGATGGTCTCCTCCAATTTGTGGTTGGGTGGGAAGTTGTCGGTGGAGGCATCACTAATTAGTAATGCGATGAGCTTGTCACGGTTGCTTGAGTCTAGTGAGGGGATCACCGACAAAGAGTTGGCATCCATGTTCAATGACAGCACAACTCTACCAGTCCAAGGGACCGATAATGAGTCAGCATATTTGGCCTGATATTCAACTCGTGGATTAGCAACCGAACGCTTAAGGAGTTCAGTAGCACGTCGCTGGTCTTGGAAGCTCGCTGCGGATGTCGTGTCATCGATTACCCATGCAGCCACTCTTCCTAAATCCTTGTTGAACTTTGTTTGCCCTGAGAGGTAATCAGAGGCGTCGGCGAAACCACCCACAAGTCCACTAATGACTTTGTTAGATAGTAGAGATTTTCCTCGTCCTGTGGGTCCAACAAGTAGTAGCGCCTGTCCTTGCATCTGCTTACGCTCTAAAACAGCGTAATAAAACCGTTGAAGCCACGCATATAGGTAATCTGTAGCTGGCCTATCTCCACTAGCGACAAATAGCTGGCTCATCCATTTATTGAGGAAGGGCCACTTCGAGGGGTCCCCATCAACGTCTGGCTGGATACTGTTGACTCTCGCGCAGTTAAGAATGCGACTTCCATTGTAAGAGACAATTCTTTCTTTGGAGAACACAACGGGTGCGATATCATCAATCCGATTGTGATTACTCACGGTGAGCAAAGCAGATTCAACTTCGCTAATCGTCTGACCCTTCTTCACTCTCGTTGAAAATCCAGCTTGCCTGAACTCTAAGACAAGTTGCTCTTTAGGGATTGAGACGGCGTTGCCATAGAGGAGTTTAAAATAGCTACGCCCATTGAACCAATATTCATCCAGCAAGATGGACATCTTTTTATCTTCGTAGTCGCTAACAAAAGCTCTCCCGAAGATATCAGCCCAACTCATGAATCCTTTTCCCGCTCTGTCACTGTAGCAGACCACGCCATCTTCAACCACTTGGCAACCGTCCCGATCAATCCCGTCATCGATCCAGAAGAGAGGCCCACGCGAGCCTACTTCAAAGTCATTGATCCAGCGATTCGGGAAACGGGATTCAACTTCTTTTGCAACAACATTGATGGGAACATTAGTGTCACCTGATTGAGGCGGGTTTTTACTGACCGCTTTGGCTAGGGTAGTGTTGATCAGGTCATGGAGGACAACCCCACCTATGTGAGTCCAGTCTTCGCCAAGCTCAAAATACTGGTTTGGTTTAAGTGAAGTATTGTCGAAACCAGCATAGGCCGAAGTCACCTTCATCTTCTTGGCCAGCTCTTCCATAAAGGGAGCGTAAACTTCAGGTGATATAGGTAGTGGCGTGTCAAACTCCCATATTAACCTCAGATACCCTGATTGAGTTTTCGTTGACCACGTAGGCAGCATCTTCCCAAATCGGGCGATTAAATCGTCCTTCAGTGCAGACCAGTTGACTTTTACGCCTGCGTCGTAGTCTGCGACTAGTCCATAAACTTTGTTTACGGGGTTCTCATTGCTGACCCTCTTGGAGGGGGCTCTGCCTTCCGCGCAACTATAGAAACAATGATCCGTTTTTGCGTCGGCGCACCAACTGCGGTATTCTGCTTTGGATTTAAAAGAAGGCTTCTTTTTTTTGATCTTACTTAGATCATTTGATTTTTCAGCTTTATGGTCTTTCAGGTTTTTCAGGTAACGGTATTTCATTTTACTTTTGGTATCTATCGAGAATTTTTCCTTCGGAGGCTAATGGGATGTCACTGATCCAATCAGGTGGAATAGACATTATTCGTATGACATCCGCAAGAACCCTTTCCGCTTCGCTCTCATCACACTCTACAACAACCTCATCGTGGACGTGTAGTATTATGTCGTGGCCAGCCTTGTCAATCTCTAACATGTGGAAACAAAAGATGTCTCGCGCTAGTTTTTGCGCTAAGTTTTCCGCTTGCAGTCCGTGCCATATCTTTGTGGCTGTTTTCTTGCCGTGCCTTCTAGGGAACCCTACGTATTGCATCCCTCTAGAAGACCTGCTCATTTTAAGTTTCCCATAGCTCAGAGTGGAACCTGAAGGCAGCTCGTGGCTCAGCTCCGAATTTGTGTTATACGCGCCCCTCATATCGCTTTTCAGCTTACGCCATAAAGCGGTAACCTTCTTCATGGTGCGGCGGTAGGTGCTGACAAGGTTCTCAGCTTCCTCTAGCTCGATGTCATACATGGAGGCTACCTTATCAGGACCACTCCCGTAGCCACTACCCAATGTTCCCGCCTTTACAACGTGTCTAAGTAGGGGGTCTTCGACTTTCAGACTACCTCTGTCCTCGGACCATAGCCCAAATTGGATGGCGAACACTTCGTATATATCATCACTCTCCGCGATCTTAGCAAGCATCTCTGTATCTCCGGCGAGCCAACTAAGGGTGCGGACCTCAATTTGAGAAAGGTCAACAACAACTAGCTTTCGCCCTTTAGGAGGTTCAATAATATTCCGCATATTCACCCCGAACATCACATCTCGTGGCAAGTTTTGAAGGTTGAGGTTCCCACCACTACCACTAAAGCGTCCAGTGTGCGCTCCGAAATACATCATGCCACCGTAGTAGCGCCCGTCACCCATAGTGGCCATGTCAAATGATGCCAGCTTCTTTTTGAATGAGTTGATACGCCTCCAATTTGTCACTGCAGCGACCCAATGGTATTTCTTACCGTGCCGACGAATCCAGTCTTGGGCGTCTAGATCTGTTTGTGCAAGAGACGCAGGAGGCTCAATATTGTTTTTGATGCACTCTTCGTCAAATGCTTTGCGGCTAAGGAGCGGTCTGTCCCCATTCCAAGGGATCGCTTTCTCAGTTTCAAACAACTGTGCGCTAACGCTTTCTCGCGCTTCCTTAATTAGGTCCGCATTAACGGGCATACCCCGCTGTACAATATCCCGATTTAATCGGCTTATGTCACGCTCAAATTTAGGCCACTTACTGCTATGTTCCTGCCATAGTTTTAGACACCACTCAGAATCCTTTAGTGCATACTCTGTAACTTCTGCTTTAAAGTCTTCATCCATCTCATGCCAATTCTTGTTCAGCATGTTGTCGCGAGTAGTTTTTTCTAGAGACACGCCGAATGTGTCCTCTACAGCACCCTTGAGATTTCTAGGTAGTGCGAGGTATGCACACATATCTGCAGTGCAGTGCCATTTATGGTAATCCACTTTTGGCCACCAACCACAACTCTCCCCATATAAGTAGAGTGTCTCATCAAAGCTAGCGTTATGCGCTAGGACTATGTTGTTTTCCAGCATAGCCCAATCGAAGTCTTTAGGGTGCCCGACGAACGTGTATCCGTTGTCCCCTACTACTGAAACCATATACGCATCAAACAATGCGTGAGAAAAATAGCCCAACGGGCCTAATGTTTTTATGCTGCATTCCTTTGAGTAAAAGGTCTCAAAGTCTACAGCAAAAGTAATTTTATTCATTTTGGGAAAGCAGCGGCCCACAAGAGCAGACCGCTGCTTATTATAATTTAAACTAAAAGGAGGACACGGCCTATTCTTCTAGTGGTAATTCAAGCTGACTCTCACACTGACTAATCACACTATCGAGTGCTTCTTTGACAAGTTCAAGCCTCTTGAGGTTTAGTCGGATAGTTGCAAACTGCCCACTGACTTCCGTCAACATGTTCGCGACAACGTCACGTTCTTGTTTAAGAAGTACTACTTTTTCTACTTTTTCCTCTTCTTCTACTACGTGCATAATCTTTAGCTTTGGAATTTAGATGCAAACGCAATTACTTCCTCTGGAGTGTCCTCTTTGGTAGCGGTCAAAGAAGGGTTATGCCACGAGTATTTACCTTTAGACAACGGCTCTGACATGAATGACCATATCTTGTTGTGTACGGGGACTCCTTCGTTAAATGCAGCGAAGGTAACCAACCGTTTGAACGTCGAGCGGTAGGCATTCTTAGCGACGTTGATCTTGCCAAGGGCGTAATCATTATCTCCGATGGGGAGCTGGTAGGCTTCGTCATCTTTGCACCCTTCAGGCTTCTGGACTAGAAGCGTGATCTCTGCAAATTCGATCATGCCCCACTCTGATTCAGCCTCAATTTCGTCTGCACGAGATTTAGACCATGCGGTCTTTGGCATCTCCTCCTCATCATATGGGATGTTCTCCCGCCAACCTTTTTGGGCTGACACAGCGATAACCTTAACGGGTACCTCTGCTTCAGATAGGACGTGCTTTCGGTCGATAACAAGTGCTCCTAAAGGTGCATCTGTTTCTGTCATCTTTTGCACCACGTTGATGCGAGGGATTTCAAGGTCCGATGGGTCGATCTCAAAACCTGCGGAACCTACGGCTAGTGCGTTTACTGATTCTTGTTTAACTACTTCTTGTTTTAATGTTTTACTCATTACTATTTTACTGTTTCTTGTTCTACTTTGAAACGACACTAAATCGTTCCTCGGAAATTTGGAGAATACCTGCGTCTTCGCAGGCAGCAAGGAAATTTTGTTCTTTTTCTGATTTCTTCCCTTTTTCTTCCTTTGAAGCTACTTTCTTCGCGACTCGTGAGAGTGGCAATGAAACCATTTCAAGGAGTTCGTCACGGGGTAACCCGAAGTCTTCTGCGATCTTTAATAGTGTCGCATTGCTGGTGATGCTGCGTGGCTTACCCATACTGCGGAGTCGAAGGCCCTCAAGGTCACCTCCTTTTTTCAGGTATCTCCTAGCTTTATTCTTAACCGTCTTAGCCCACTCTTCTACGATCTTAGCGACACTAAAAAGTGTGGGCATGTGTTTTGGGTCGTCATAGGCATAAGGGTCAATATCCGCAATAGTAGGCTCGATCTTTCTAGCAGTACCCACCGCTAGGTATCCTAACGCAGGGCACTTGTCTTCGTGCTTACAGAACCTGCAATATTGAGATGGACTACACTCACTAAGCTCAGGCTGTCCTGAAGCCCATTTAGGGCGTATGCGCTCACCATCACGAATAACATCATGCAGCTCAATAATGAGTCGTGTCAGGTCACTTCTTTTAAAAGTGTAGTGTGGGGAAGCTTTGTGCTGGGGGACGTAGAAAGCAAAGGTAATCTGGTCAATGTCCGTATACCGTTGGAAGGCCCCAACAACGTAGGCTTTGGCTTGCCAGTTATCTTCGGGAGGATCAATAATACTAATGCCCGTTTTATAGTCTGCCATCACAGCGGTGCCATCTTCAAGAATCAGGAAGCGGTCGCAGGTTCCAAATGTCTCTACACCAAACAACTCAATATCTACTTGGATCTCATTTAGCTCTTCTTTGATTGGCGCGAAGTTTGTCATGAACTCCGTCTCCATTGCTACGATTTGCTCATATATCTCAAGCTCCTCCTCAGAGTGGAGTGCGGAAGGGTCGAATATCTCTAAGGCTTCGTGAATTCTGGTCCCCATCTCTGCGGCGGGTGACGAACCATCTCGGCCTTCGTAGGCCGCGCAGGTGGCTACGTATTTCAGGCTCGACGGAGAAAATTCCGCATGTCCTCTGCTTTGGTGGTCTGGTTGGTTGCTCATATGCAACGGTTTCTCTCTACCATCATTGCTCCTGATACGTCCCACACTACTTCAGCTAAAAGTTCGCAGTCACTATGATGTGAGAGATCAAAGCTATTACGTCGGGCGAGTATTCCGGTTAAAGCCTGACCAGCGTAATAATCTTGCAAGGTCATGCCTTTCTCGTCGCCGAACGCCATTTTAGGGCAGTCATGTTCATTTTTTGTTCTCATAATTTTAGTTTTTTCTACTTTTCTTTTTCGTTGTTTTTTTTTCCTTTAGAATACTTCCCTACAATAACGGAGAAATGCATGTCTTGTCTTTCTTTATTTTTACTATTCGTTCTCGCCTTGTGTGAGCGTATTCTTTTTTTCTGTTTTTTCATAAATTTACTTTCTTTTATACGGGCTATGCATACCCGTGTATGGGGTGGTTATTCTTCGGTAAGCCTTCCGGTCTAGCTGTTCGTTGGGGACTACGCCTCCCGCTCGCCGGAAGGATAAAAGAGCTGACTTAATCCACAAGCTGTTCTTCTTACTTTGGGTCCACCTATCGACAGCCACGCGCCAATCAATGCCTTTCTTGTATGCGTTGAACCCTGCCTTTCCAGCACCGCTGTCGATGTTTCCTCTATTTGTTATTTTCATTAATGTAGTGCTCTAATGTTAGCTACTTTATTCTCGATAGCTTCGATTACTTTTTCTTCAACAGTGTCACTTGCAACTAAAATTTTCTGGATGGCGTCACTTTTCGCTCCATTGCGGTGAATACGCCCCAACGCTTGCATGTAATCTTTCACGTTAAAAGAGGGGGAGATGAGCGTGACACGCTGCCTATTCCCGTTCACATCATGTAAGGAGATACCTGTTCCTCCCGCTGCAGTGTTGACTACTAGAACGTGTTCCTCATCTCTTTGAAATGCGTCAATGATATCCTGTCGCTCTTTAGGATTCTGCCCACCTCTAATGCATTTACATTTTAGAATGCCACAGAGGGCCTCTACGGTATCACTAAAGTTTACGAACAGCACAACGCTTTTTTTCTGATTTAGCAGCTCCTTTGACATGTCAGCCATGTCCTTAACTTTAAACGACTCGGCGAGTTGTCTGGCTCTAAGTAGGTTGACCATCTCAAATTCGCTATCTTCAACATCGGATGACTCAAAGAACTTAGTGACAATAGCGGGAGTGATACCTGCTTCTTTATATGCGTTAAGTATTTTTCTCTGATCCTGAAACTGGATTGGTTCTATGAAAACACGATTCGCTCTAAAGGAATCAGGAAAGTCACGGACGGTCAGTCGCTTACAATTGTTAGAATACATTATATCATGTAGCTCTAGTAGTTTAGACCTCTTTTTCAAACACCATTGATTCCAAAGATCCTTCGCGCATCCAAATTGATACATCCAGCTATACCAATTTTTCTTTGACCCCTTTGTTTCATTTAGCGAGTGGAGATCTAATACATAACCGAGAGCCCTCATTTCAGTAGGGTCTTCAGCAGCAGTAGCTGACATCATGTGTAACTGGTGCCCCTGATTTACAAGGCTAATTGCAAGCTGCGAATTTAAAGTAAAAGGCCCTTTCATCTTGTGGGCTTCATCACATAAGACCAAAGTATTCTCAGGTAAATTCCACAGGAATATCTTCTTGGCTCTCTTAGACATATACTCCGTTTTGCCCGTCCTTATCTTCTCGTAGTTTATGACGAACATCGGAGTGACGCCCATTTCTTCTAGCTCACGCTCCCATGCGGGGATGACTGCTTTGGGGCAAATTACTGCCACTGGCCTCTTTAATACCTTTGCGATGTGTGCAGCTACTACTGTCTTGCCTGTTCCAACATCACTGCTATCCAGTGTGTTAACCCCATTTCTTAGGCAGCGCAGAAAAAAATCAGCGGCCTCTTGTTGCTTCTTGAATAATGTCTTCATCTTTATTTTTTTTCATGTCGGCGAAGTCGCCTATAAGGCCCATAGCAATTTGGCCTTCTTTTGTTAGTCTTTCATTTTCACTTATGTCCCGCAACATATTTGTTGCTTGGACACTATTATTTGTAATCTCTCTCCCAAGGGCGTTTAGAAAATCAACGTGCTGGAAAGCGCTCTTTTTTATAAACTGGTCTATAAGTAGCATGTCAGTGGTGCATCTTTTGCGTCATGGTTGCATGATAAAGAGCAATACTTATATTCTTTTTATTGATCCCCATGTCAGCATAGACAGCGGATTTACCTAAAGGGCTTTTAACATTAATCCTATCTTTTGAGGTTATGCTAACACTAAAGCCCAATTTAAAAGCTGCTTTATTTACGAGGTCCCAGAAGTCAGAGCTATCTGTAAAGGGTATTAAATTTTCTTTAAAGAACTTTTCGATATCTAATGGCCGGATATGTCTCGCAGGCATTAATCTATAATAGATAGAATTGTATTCTCGACTCTTTCGACTTGCTCTGGTGAGCACTCACCCCCGCAAGCTGCGATTATGGCTTCCGCATAACAGCTAAGGTAGTCATCCCGATGGCACTTAACGCACCGTATACTACTAGATGGTGTAAAAGCGATAACACTCCAGCCAGAGGCGTGGGAGGGATCTCGCTTGCTTTTTATTTCCGCGATGGTAACTGCTGCGTTGCCTTCACGGGATTCAATTTCTACTTCAGAGACTGTATTCATTTTCTTTGTTTATTGAGGTCCAAATTAATAATCCATAATTGGGGGTGTGTCGATAAATAAGTTCAACTTTTTTTACCCCCCTCCTGCTTCGCCCTCAGAAACTGAGGAATACTCCTTATAAGAGCCAGAACTAGAACTTGATGAAGAGCTTGTCTCCCCAAAAGGAGGGAGCGTAATTACGAGTATGTTGCTCGCACGTCCGGCGGCAAAATACATGCTGTCGCCAGAAGTTACACCGTAGGTGTAGTAGAGGCTGTTCGGCGAACCACTCAACGCGAGCGGTGCGGAGATATCCTCATACCCAATTTCGTCCGTGGCGGGGTCGATCCACATTAAATAGCTTTTGTCCCAAGGAACAGAATAAATACGTCCGTCCGGCCCAAGCAGTGAGCTGAAGGATTTCGACGTTGATGTCTCCGTGGCGGATATTAGCGCAGAGGGTAGTGGCAGCTCATAAGCTCTGTCAGTAGCCGTGTCGATTTTCAAGATCGCGTTCGCCCTTCGCGGCATCGCGTAAATGTTTCCTGATACGGGGTCCAAAGTTCCTCCAGTATACTTAGCGAAGAAAGGAGGCTTCTGGTTAGCGTTGTAAGCGGAGAGGGGGGACGGGAATGCCAGCTCTGTAGGCAAAGGAGCGTTGCCCGTCAGGGCATCCACACCCTCATCAGTTAAACCCGATACGGGGTCGGTGATTAAGATTCGGCTAGCACCAAATGGGGTGGTGTAAAGCTTACCGTTTGGAGCTGCGGTGACACCCCACTTGGAATCGTAATTAACGCCGAAGGCATTGTCGGTTTCCCAATTAGGTCGGGCGGTGTAAATACCTCCGGTTCGCGCAGTGGCGTATGTGAGAGCAGGGTCGAGGTTTGAATTAGGGTTACTATCCGTGTTGGTATCTAAGCGGAAAATTTCTTTTAACGGCGGGTTACCACTAAACTGAGTCGAGTGTATCACGCCTGTTGTATCTATGGCCCCACCTCTTGTCTGGTTAAGTCCACCTACCGTTGAAGCAGTAAGGCTACTCCCACTTGTATCTAAGATTAACCAGCCTGACCCATTGTGCGGGTTGAAATACATCTTTCCATTCGGAGCGAGCAAGCCATCAACCCATCTTTGGCGTTTATTGGAGGGCTGCGGGACGCTTAGGGAGCTTAGAGTTACCTGAGATACTGAGTCGTCGGCGGGGTCAATAACGAGAACGCTATCGACGTAGTATGGTGCGCAATAAAGTTTACCATCAGCCCCCTCTACAATTGACCGCCACTTAATGGCGTTGCCGACCGCACTACCAGTGCTGAGAAAGTTATAAGTAAATGGGCTTGAACTGGAAGTGTAGCTGCTGGAAGTGGAGCTGCTGCTGGAACTACTCATAACTAAATGAGTAATATAGATTTAAAGCCTCGTCGATACAAAAGTCAGCTTTTTTTACTGCCTCGAATGTAGAGCGCGATGAGGTAGGCGTCGATCATTCCGTCATGAGGTTTCTTACAACGCTTGCTCGCGAGCCAGTTCTCTTCCGGCTCAAGTGAGCTAGCTAATGCTAGAGCGAATTCTTTGGACCGACCTTTAGGCATCCGTCCAAGCATCTTCTTCTGCCACTTGTGGACTGAGACTCGTTGTACAGGATACTGGTGGCTTTCGGCCATGCCAACTAGTTTGCCGAAGCTGAGGGCCATAGACCGAACGGCTTGCGAACTTTTCGCGTGGGCTAGTGGCTCTTCAATGGCTAGCTCAAATGGCGTGTTGAGGTCCAGCAGCCACTGCTTTATGGCGCGGATGTCGATCTCTTTCTTCTTCGACATTTGAAGAGTAGGCATCCTAATCTTGTCAATTATCTTACCGTCGAATTTAGAGACCGCACACAGTCCCCCGTCGAGTCCGTTGTCAATTCCTACGATCATTTTGCCCACACGTTTGC
>Ga0209816_1003502_pt1 | contig 10759 bp, 8 predicted proteins | sample CoawatmetaG01DNA_FD_187509 | JGI IMG/M metagenome (GOLD analysis project Ga0209816, IMG submission 187509) | Marine microbial communities from the West Antarctic Peninsula - Coastal water metaG017-DNA (SPAdes) (version 2) | ecosystem: Environmental > Aquatic > Marine > Coastal ... | reverse complement strand
CTAATAGATCGTCTGTAATTTGAAAAGCCAAGCCCAAGATTTCGCCTAAACGATACAAGCTGGCTAGCTGATTTTCGTTGGCACCCATAAGTTTGCCACCAGACCAGAGAGAGAAGCGAATTAGAGCACCGGTTTTTCCGGCGTGAATTGATTCCACCGTGGCGATATCAAATTTGGTGTCATCCGATCCGGTGAATTCCATATCTTTCACCTGGCCGCCGACCATACCTGATGGCCCTGTGGCCTGGCAGAGGTGGTGAACAACGGTCAATAGGTCGCTTGGATTCACCGCTTTGCTGGTGTGTTCAATCAATATCTCATTGGCCAACATCAAAAGACCGTCACCAGCAAGTAGTGCCAGAGCTTCTCCGTAGACTTTATGATTGGTTGGCTTGCCCCGCCTGAGATCGTCGTTGTCGAGGCAGGGTAAATCGTCGTGCACTAAACTCATGGCGTGCACCATTTCAATGGCACAGGCGCAGGGTAAGACCGTTTCAATCGGGTCTAATACTTTGCTTTGAACTTTCCTTTGACTATTATTGCTAGCCTGGGCATTGCTGGCTGCTATGGCTTCGGCGGCTGCCAGCGTAAGCATTGCCCGGAGGCGCTTTCCACCGGATAGTACCGAATATCTCATTGATTGCCAGAGGCGAACAGGCTCTTGATCTACTAAATAGATGGCAAGTCGATCTTCAACAAGCTTACGCCTTGCTAATAAATAGCTTTCAAAGTCGAAGTCAGATTTTGTTTGCAGTTGCATTAAGGTCTAAATTTATTTGTTGAGGACTTTTTTGACGAGTTGGAAGAATTTCAAACCTTCAACACCAAGAGTGAGAATGCTTCTTTCTTTGGCCATCAATAGTGATAGCAATGGGCCAATCTGCTTGGCCACCTCGATATATTCGAGTGGTCCAGCGGCATGAGCTTCTTTTGGAAATCTCAGGCGTTCGGTCAGGTCTTCTAGGTTGAAGCGAGCGGCCTGCATCTGAATGAGAGTTTGATCACGAATGCCGTCAATCAAAATTTCAGCAGTCTCCATACCGTCGTTGATGCGCCAGTGATTCAAGAGAATAATCCAGGCACCAATGCCCAGGGCAAAGGCCACCAGGGAAATCATAATGCGGGCCGCCATCATTAATATAGGCGAATGTTGATCGAGGAAGGCAATTGCCACTGGTGCCAAAAGAATCACTGCCACCACCGATAGCAGTACGACAAGACCAGTATAGAAGTAGCCCACTAGTATCGTGACGAAGCGTACTTTCTCAATGGCTTCAGCAAATTCAGCAGTGATCGATATAGCTTGCATCTGAGAATTTGCTAATTGAGTTTCATCCTGATTCTTCGGCATGGTCGGCTCAATGCGGATGCTCTGAATCTGAATCGGCTCACTGGCTGAATTTGCTGATGCTTCTAAGTCGTCGTTGTCTGTCATTTTTATAACTACTTGAGGAGGTCGCGGGCAATGAGCATGCGTTGAATTTGATTGGTGCCTTCGTAAATTTGACCAGCCTTAGCGTCTCTAAAAATGCGTTCAATCAAAAGCTCTGGTTTCATGCCATCCATTCCCAGAATGCTCATCACTTCGGTTGAAACGCGCATAGCTACGTCGCTTGCCATTGTTTTGGCCATGGCGGCAACGGTGACACTTTGCTCGTTGGCATCAATTAAACGGGCTGCCTGGAAGGTCAGTACTCGAGCTGCTTCTATTTGTACAGCTAAGTCACCAAGTTTGCCGGCCATACCGTTGGCATCGGCGGTAATGGCACCGTCGCGATAGTGCTTTTGCAAGGTATCTAAACAAGCATCAAGTGCCCCTTGGGCCCAACCAATTGATTGAGCAGCAATTGTTACTCTGCCCTTAGCTAAGCTAGAAAGAGCAACTTTGCGGCCTTCGCCGTGTTGCCCGAGCAAATTAGCCTTGGGTACTTTGCAGTCGTTAAAGACGATTTCGCAAGTAGAGTAGCCGCGCATGCCGAGCATATCGAATTTTTGACCGATGGCAAAACCTTCGAAATTGCGTTCAACGATGAAGGCTGTGATTTGTCCTGGCCGTTTAGCTTTGCCAGTCTCGGCTGCTTTTTCGCTAGCAGCAGTACTTTGTTCGGCGCTATCGAGAAGACGAGCCATAACAATGTAATAGTCGGCGGAGGCACCAGAGGTGATGAATGTCTTGGTACCGTTCAACAAATAGTCGCCATTGCTGTCGATTTTTGCAGTAGTCTCGATCGCTGCGGTATCTGAGCCAGCATTGGGCTCGGTCAAGCCGAAGGCCGCGAGCATTTTTCCAGAAGATGAAGGCACTAGATATTTTTGCTTCTGCTCCTCGTTGCCGAAGCGATAGATTGGCTCTTGGCTGAGAACATGCACTCCCAGAGAACTCATGATCGGCACGCAGCGTCGGCCAAATTCTTCGTTTACTAGACTGAAGCTGACATAGTCACCAGCCGAGCCACCGTAGGTGCTAGGAAACGGCAAGCCGCCCAAGCCCCATTCTGGCTGGCAGGCCTTTTCGAAGAGGTCGCGTCTGAAGACATTGTCTTTGTCAGAAGCAATCACTTCTTGCAAGCTAACTGAATTGGCAAAGGCTTTGGCTTTGTCCAGCCAAGCTAACTGCTCTTTGCTGAACTTGCCTTCAAGAGCGCTGGTGGAACTTGGTGATATCTGTGTTTGGACCATATCAATCATCTACCTAGAATTACATATACAAATATAGCAAGTAATGATGCCTTTTCTGGTCGCTAGCTCTAAGTTCTGCCGGTTGCGGAGTGGTCTGACGCCCATGACCGGCAGCCTGCTTGATCGCAGTGGCAAGCTGAAACTCGATAAATGTATAGATGGTATACAATTAATCTCTCTTGCCGCTCTCCACCTGGGTTCAAAGCCGCGATCTCTTGGCAAGCTGCGGCTAATAAGCGAGAGATTGAGCTGAAAATTAGCAAAGATTGAAAGCTCGACTAAACATTGTCTGATTCAGATGTGACTTAGTTCTGGCAAAAATACTTAGGAACAAGAATTTTCGAGTTTTATGGCTAAGCAAGAAGTGGTATCGATTCTCAAACCGAAAGTTCTTAAAAAGGGCGATACCGTTGGTATTGTCGCCCCTTCTTCGCCGCAATTTGAGCCAGGCAATCTGCAATTTGCTACTGATTGGCTCACTAAGATGGGTCTACATTTTAAAATTGGTGCCAATTGCACTAAGTCATACAGCAGCTACGCTGGCAGTGATTCGGCCCGGGCTGAAGACTTACACACCCTCTGGAGTGACGAAGACGTTACTGCCGTGCTGCCCATGCGCGGTGGTGCTGGTGCATCGCGCATTCTACCCAAGTTAGACTTTTCCCTATTCTCTAGTAAGCCCAAGATTTTGGTGGGTTTCAGTGATATCACAGCACTGCTTATTGCTATTAATCAGAAATCGAATTTGGTCACTTTTCACGGTCCGACTCTCGGTCTGATGTTTGAGACTGCCTACACTCATAGCTATTATCAAAAAGCGATTATGGGTATTGCGCCAATTGGTCTTGTCACTGACCCACCGGCTGAGGTCTGGGGTTCAGAATATCCACCGACACGGATGGTCATAGCTGAGGGCAAAGGCAAAGGTCGATTGACTGGCGGCTGCCTGACATTGATACGTGGTCTAATGGGAACACCTTACGAAATTGACTGCGATGATCGTATTGTCTTTCTTGAAGATGTTGATGAAGAGCCCCACAACATCGATCGTATTTTGACTCAAATGGTTTTGGCCGGGAAGTTTGATCGAGCCCGCGGTATCATCATCGGTGACTGTAGTGGCTGCCGCCCCGGTGGCAGTAAGCGCAATATTTTGCCTTTGAATTCTTCTCTTGAGGTGATTTTGCGCGAACACTTTGGCCACCTGGGTATTCCTGTCATTTATGGTCTCAAACTTGGTCACACCCCAGATAAAGTGACTTTGCCTTTAGGTGTTATGGCCAGCCTTGATGTCACTAGCAGCAGTGTGCGGTTCAAGATTGAGGAGGCGGCCTGCGTTGATAAAGCCCACAGCGCTAAGAAATAACGATAGAGTGGCGCTTATTGCTCCTGCTAGTCGGCCAGCCCGGCCGTCAGCCTTAAAGCGGGCCGAGCGCATTATTCACGACATGGGCTTTGTGCCGGTGGTCGGTGCCCATGCTCTAGATACTCATGGGGCAATGGCAGGCAGTGATAGTGCCCGTTTGCACGATCTTGTGGCGGCCTTAGAAGACGACTCTATTGCTGCTATCTGGTGTCTCAATGGTGGCTATGGCTCCTTGCGATTGCTTAAAGATCTGCCTTATCAGACCTTTGCTAAAAAGCCGAAAATAGTGATTGGTTGCGACGATAACAGCCATTTGCTCTTTGCATTGAACCAAAACTCTAAAGTCGTGACTTTTCACGGTAGCAATCTTGATCGCATTGACAGCAAAGAGGCTTTTGATCGCTTCAAAAAATTGCTGACTAGCCACGATCACTTTCCGGCTATGCAAGCGAAAGATCGATTTCTCTCTGACTTCTGCTACGCCCCTGTTCACGCTGTGGGTAAGGGCCGTGTCATAGCCGGTAACCTCACTGCTTTGGTCTCATTGTTTGGTACTGAATATGAACCAGATTTGAGCGGGGCGGTTTTGCTTCTAGAAGATCGCTCTGAACGCAACGATATTTTAGACCGCTGGTTTACTACCCTCTATATCTCCAACAAGCTGTCTACCGTTGCTGCTTTGGGTCTGGGGCAGTTTGAAGATTGTAGTTCTAGAGGTTCGTTCAATATGCTCTCTTTTGAAGAGCTAGTAACTGATCGTGTCAGTGAAATGAAATTGGCCACCTGCTTTAACTTGCCTTTCGGCCAGGCTTGCGACAATGCTGTGGTGCCGCTGGGCCTGCAAGTTTCATTTGATACAGCAAAAGGGCATCTCAGTTATTTGGAGTCGGCTCTAGAGAAGGGTTAGCAGCGTGGAATATCCGATTGCAGGCAGCGATTCAAATCGCAGTTCCAAGCCCGATTTAAATAGTAATGATGAGGTCTCGATCACATTTTCATTGGTTAGTGATGGCACTCGTAAAGCCGTTTTGATCATGAATTCTATTATGACCTTAATGGTGCTGCTCACCTATGGATCAATCATTTTGCGTCATCCAATGCACTACTCAGTGTATACACTGGCCTTGGCGTTTTTGCCAATATTGTTTTTGTTTTGTATTCAATGGTTTGTCTTCCGCCGCAAAGAAGGCACGGTGCGCTTAAATGCTGATGGATTGGAATTCATTGGCGTGAGCCCGTTGACCTTGCTAAAGAGAGGAAAGCGTACATGGTCCGACGTTCATTCTGTTCAAATTACCTATCCACAAAGTATGGGTAGAAACTCCTTTCCGCATTTTAAAGGGCAACCAGTGAGTTTTTGGCACTCATTGGGTTTTAATAACTACGGCCCCGATGTTACTTTTGACTTCAAGTCTGGCGGTTCCGCTACCGTCGAACTGCCTTACCTGACTAAGCCTCAGGCAGAGGAGTTTTTGGGTGCAATTGAGAAATTTGGTGAGCCATCGCGATTTACTAGTGACTTTGTCAAAATGCAAAGAGCAATTGTCTTAGAACGCCTTGATTCTCAATCATTTACGCAATTGTGGTCTGAAAGTATCAGTCCAAGGTATTGCGCTACTACCTATGTGCCTCTGTCGACCAACCACGAGCTGCAGAATGGCCGCTATACAGTACTAATGGAGCTAGCTGCTGGTGGCATGTCGGCGGTCTACCTGGCCAAGGGAGATGGAGTCAAAGTGATTTTAAAAGAATCAGTTTTGCCATCAGATATAGGTGAAAGTCAGAAAGAGAAAGCGCGAGAACTTTTCGAGCGTGAGGCGAAACTTTTGCTCAAGCTTAGCCATCCACAGATAGCAAAAGTATTAGATCGCTTTGTGGAAGCAACTAGAGATTACTTAGTGATTGAATATGTTCCCGGTCTCACGCTAGGGCAACTTGTCAAAGCCAAGGGACGACAAAAAGAAAAGGATGTTCTTAAGTGGTGTCGGCAACTAGCTGAGATACTTGCATATTTGCATGGGCAAGAACCACCGCTTTTGCATCGCGACTTGACTCCCGACAACATTATTCTTAAATCTGACGGCACTGTGTTTCTAATTGACTTTGGCGCAGCTAATGAGTTTGTTGGCCAGGCAACAGGAACCATGATTGGTAAGCAGTGCTACATTGCCCCGGAACAGTTGAGAGGTAAAGCTAGTCAAGCAAGCGATCTTTATGCTCTTGGTGCAACGCTAAACTATCTTTTGACAGGCGAAGATCCAGAGCCTTTAAGTGTTTCAGTGCCGAAGCTGAAGCACTCCCAAATTAGCCAAGGTTGCAGCGACTTAGTTTCAAGTTTGACAGCATATGAATCCAGCGAGAGGCCCGCTTCGGCGTCCGAAGTCTTGAATTTATTAGTTAGGCTTGATACTGATAGCGGTATCGCCAAATCAGGGAAGAAGTAATGGCTAAACCTTCGCAGATACAAGCTCTGCCAGCACTGCCGCCAGGCCCTGACGAAGTCTACATACCTTACAGCGCTTGGCGCGCCCAGGGGCGGTTTCGGCACGCACTTCTGCAAGAGAAATATACTGCTACAAGGATCGCTAAGATTGTTGCCATTGTATTTGCCAGCTATGCAGTCGTCCTTGCGATGATTCGCTCCCTGCCAAGCTCCATTTTTGGAATTCCCGCTGGCATTTTTCTCAACCTTGTTATCTATGCTGCCTTATTTGTCCTTTCTTATCCACTGCTTACGTCACCAACTAATATTCAGATCGGTAAAGAAGGTATAAAAATTCATTGGCTGTCGGTACTTGGCCTGTTATCCACCCCCTGGATTAAGCTTGACTATATAGATTTTGTCAACGTATCTTCATTTCGGCGAGGCTACTACAAGTCTCGTGCCATTGATATTTACATTAACAAAGATAATGTGCCTCTGAATATAAGACGGGCACTGCGTCTAGTTGCTCCGTCATTGTGGTGTGTGAGCTTAGGTTTTAAGCCGACACTAAAGTTGCGTTTTGATATTGCAGCAATTAGCCATGATGCCGATGTGCAAGTGCTACTGCGGACTCTCAAAAATTTACTTCCGTCTGAGAAACTTGGCTCTGAACTTCTTGAGCTCGGGGAGCAAGAAGGTACATCATTTACGAAGCTCTGGTTAGATAGTCTGGACGGCGGTAATCGCAGCAATAGTAATTTGGGCCTGCCACAAGGCTCGCTAGAGCCCGGCGAGATTCTTCAAGATGGCCAGTTTGAGATTGTGCGACGGTTAGCTGCTGGAGGCCAAGCGATTACCTATTTAGCGTTGGCGCACAAAGTCAATCAAGAGTCTGCCCAAGTTGTTCTCAAAGAATTCGTCTTGCCAGTGCGCGGTGGCATGGAGATTCGCAAGCGAGCCTTAGAGAATGTCGAGCACGAAGCCAAACTTTTGCAAAAGTTGAACAACGAGCGCATAGTCAAACTAATTGATTGCTTTGTTGATAGCCAAAGAGCCTATTTAGTGCTTGAGTATATTGACGGTCTGTCTTTACGCAAACTGGTTCAAGATGGCGGCGCGGTTAGTGAGAATGAAGCGGTGCGCTTAGGCATCGAGATGTGTCGCGTGCTTGAATATCTCCATACTCTTGAGCCTGCCATAATTCACCGTGACTTTACCCCCGAGAATTTACTGCTGCGCTCAACTGGCTCCTTGGCCCTAATCGATTTCAATGTGGCTGAACAGCTTGAATCGAAAGAGACTAAAACTATGGTCGGGAAGCATTGCTATGTTTCGCCTGAGCAGTTTCGCGGCAAAGCTACGATCCAGAGTGATATTTATGCCTGTGGCTGTAGCCTGTATTGGCTTCTGACCGGACAAGACCCCGAGCCAATATCTATGTCACATCCTAAGACCGAACGGCCAGAATTGAGCGACGAGATCAATACAATAGTTGCTTGCGCCACTGCTATTGATGTCAGCAAACGCTTTGCCAGCGCTGCCTTGATGAGGGCTGCACTAGAGAAGATAACCTAACTGATGCGGTACAAGGCAAACAGATCGGCTTTTAGTTCGTAGGCATCTTTGTAGCGATCTGCTGCTTTTTTCGATAATGACTTTAAGATGATTCGTTCAATTTCGCTGGCTGCTGGAGATGGGGCTAAACCCATTGCTGGCGGCACTTCCTGCACATGCTTAGTCATAAGCGCCACCGGATTATTGGCAGCAAAGACCATTCTTGCTGTGAGCATTTCGTACATGACACATCCTAGTGAATAAATATCGGTGCGATGATCCACGTCTCCTGCTAAACATTGCTCGGGGCTCATATAAACCGGTGTGCCCACAGCCTCTCCGGTGATAGTGAGAGCCATTGATGAATCGCTCTGCAATTGTTTAGCAATGCCGAAGTCGATAATTTTGACAAAGTCTTGCTGACTATCTTGCTCAATGAGCATAATATTTTGGGGCTTAATATCGCGGTGCATGATGCCGAGATCGTGGGCGTGAGCCAAGCCCGCAGCTACTTGTATAAATATTGGTAGGGCTCGGTCTAACGACATGGCACCACTTTGTTCAATAATCGTGCCAGCACAAGTACCTTCTATATAGTCCATGACCATAAAGGGACGACCATCATTGAGTATGCCAAAATGCTTGACTGCTACTGTATTTGGCGATGTTAGTTTGCTGCTCAGCTCGGCTTCTTTCTTGAAGCGATTGACCATTTCAAGATTGTCTATAAGCGACTGGTGCAAGATTTTAATAGCAACGAGTTGATTGTTTTTGTCATCAATTGCTTTATAAACTTTGCCGCTATTGCCAGCGCCCACTTCACCTTGAATTTGGTAGCCGGCTACTTTTTCGATTTTACTTGGGCTGGTGGTGATGAACACTAGTTGCGAACCATCTTCAGGGCAATTCAATAGGTTTTTATCAAATTTACCGTCGCAGATCAGGCATAGCCTGCTGGTATTTTCTGCTGAGTCGAAGTTGTTCATGTTTTAACCCTATTATTGACCAACAAAGCCAAGGGCCTCCGCTCGATCTTTGTCTTTTTTTGCTTGGGCAGATAGTGACAGTTGTTCGTTGGCATAAGAACGATAGAAATAGGCTTCACCGTTGTCTGGGTCAAGTTTGATGGCGTCGGTGCAATCGATAATGGCGCGATGGAATTGAGCCATTTGATTGTGCAGCTCAGCTCGGCGAAGCAGTGCTGAAGCGTCAAGTGGGCTTAGCTCAATGTTCTTGTTATAGTCTTTCATGGCCTGCTCATAGAGCTTGAGTTCTTCTTCGGCGTCGCCTCTATAGGCATAAGCGGCTTGGCACTGTGGGTCTAAGGCAATGGCCGCGTCGCAGTCGGCTATGGCTTTCTTGTATTTGAAAGAGAGGTTGTAGGCATAGGCCCGAGCTGTATAGCCATCTGGATGTTTGGGAGCGACCTTGATTGCCTGATTGGCCGCCTCGAAGGCTTCGTCTAGATGTCCGCTATTGAGATGGGCGTCGGATGCCAGCACATAGGCATCTAGATTTTTGTCATCTATTTTTGTGATAGCAGCGCAGCTGGCCAGGCAGTCTTTGTAATTGCCAATTGAACTCTCTGTTTGGGCCTTAAGTATGAGAGTGGGCAAATCGTTGCGACCAGCCGCTATTGCTGCTGCTAAGTCTTCTGTTGCTTTCAGCTTTTCGTCTAAGTGCAGAAGCAGGCGGGCACGCTCAAAATAGAGATCAGCTGTGGGCTTGAACTCAATATCGGCTGTCAATTTATCAATACTTTTCTTGATTTCTTCTGGTTCGTCTTTTGACAGGTGGTTGAAGACGTGATGATCGAAGGTAAACTCGATCGGTATGGTATCTGGTGCACCTGACGGTAGAGGCGGAAACGGCAGTGCTGCCTTTATCGTCGCTATCATGGCGTCATCAAATTGCTTGTTGCCTGAACTCGTCAGTATTTTTAGATCAGAAATGCTCCCGTCTTTTTGTGCTGTAAATGTCACCGCGCCAGTTTCGCCTGAATCTGTTTTCGGTAACCAATTAGCTTTGATGCGGCGATGTAGGCGGCTCATGTACGAAACAAAGCTTACGGCCGAAATCTTCTTAGTATCTTTCGGCCATTCTTTTCGATCTTTGCGCTCTTTTCTATCTTTGCGCTCTTTTTTTTCTTTGTCTTCTTGCGGTTCCTCGGCTTGATTGCACGAGGTTAGGGACACAGCACTGCTGAGTAGAACTAGAGTGAAAGCTAATCTGAGGATGCAGTTTTGGGTTACCATTTAACGATTTACTTGATAATCTATGACGATAGTACAGACTGGGTTAGTTGCTCTTCGAGCATGCTAGTTTCACCAGCGGCAATGTTTAGCAATGCTAGTGGAATAGCTGATCTAATATCGCCAGCGACGATACCGGCTTGACCGAAATTGGCTGCCACCAAATCGCCTGCTCGACCATGTATGTAGACCCCAGCGCAAGCCGCATCAAATGGGCTCAAGCCCTGTGCCATCAGGCCGCCGATGATGCCTGATAGAACGTCACCAGCACCAGCAGTGGACATTCCCGAGTTGCCAGTGGGGTTGATATAGACTTCGCCGTCGGGGTGGGCTACTAAGCTGTATGCACCTTTGAAAACGACTATACAGTCAAATTCTTTTGCCGCCGCAAGAGCCGAACCGACCCGGTCTGACAAAAGCTCGTCTACAGTTTTGCCTGTCAGTCGGCTTAGTTCTTTGGGGTGAGGAGTCATGACGAAGTTG
>Ga0209816_1003501_pt1 | contig 10760 bp, 10 predicted proteins | sample CoawatmetaG01DNA_FD_187509 | JGI IMG/M metagenome (GOLD analysis project Ga0209816, IMG submission 187509) | Marine microbial communities from the West Antarctic Peninsula - Coastal water metaG017-DNA (SPAdes) (version 2) | ecosystem: Environmental > Aquatic > Marine > Coastal ... | reverse complement strand
GATTCTTCGTTGATGAATTTCATTCTTAATACGTTCTAAGTGTTGACGTGCTTTATGAGTTGGCATATCACCAACGTCAATATAAAATACTCTACGTTCTGGCGCTCTTTGAACACGATAGATAATAATAGAGTCTTCTAATAATTCTTTTTGCTTGTATACTTTAAATACAGGCTCAAGCATACTTGTGCCGAAAGGCCAGTATTGGTCGATACCTTCACTTAGAGATACGTGAATAACGTGCTTGGCATCAATTGCTGTTGATGTTTGGTCTTCAGCGAAACGAGAACCAGGTGCTGAACCAGCCGCAAATCCTTGTTGTTGTCCAGCAGTACTTGTAGGAATACCCATTTGCTGTGAACCAGTCTGTGCTAACTTAGTAGTATCAGCAGTAATGTTAAGACTTTGCATATTGATATCTAAATCTCTGATATAATAGGCTTCAATTTTCTTACCTTTGCCTTCGTTTACAACAACCTTTTCAACTTTTGCTGGATTTACCCAATATAATTTGTATGTCTCTGGGTCTCTAACGAATAATTGGTCACCATATTTGACTGTATTTCTAAAAATTCTAAAAATACGTTTGTTCATCTCATTCATTGTACACCATTGGCGTAATGATTTCTGAAGAACTTCGTTTTCTGTAAATGATGGATCATCATTGAATTGTACAGAAAATGGTAATTTTGTAGTTTCACTGAACAACGTGGAAAATTCTGCAATAGTGTCTAATGCCGCATTAACTTCTGAATCCATATCCATTTGGTCATATTGACCATATCTTTGGGCTCTATTGGGTTGTCCCATATAGACTTCTGGCAACCAACTGCTATATTTCGAACTCGAAGCATTACCTTCGCCAGTATTTCTATTCTCAGATGAACGAACTGGAACGCCGTCATATGTTTTAAAGTATTTTTTCCAAGTCATAATTTATTCCTAATTCTATTTATAATAACATATTCTGTATTCATTGTCAACTGTTTACCCATTTAATTAATCCTTAAGTACTTTAAGTACTTTTTCGAACTGCTTGATGAGTCTATTGATAGATGTTACATATTCGCCAGACTGGTTTCTTAACTCGCTACTTGTCTCATTCCAATACCCATCTCTGCCCCAAAACTCTCCGTCTACATCTTTAAGGTCTTTTGCTTTTATCAATTCAGCTTCAAGTAGCAATAGTTTTGCCTTAACTTCTGCTACAGTGTCAAAGTCAGCGGTGGTAGATAAATCCTTTATCTTTGTCTTATCCACAATCTGCGCGTCAATTATTGCTGTAGACGCCTCTCGTTCTATGATTCTAGTAACATTGTTATCATCAATCGATGTTAACTCTTTAACTTTAGTCTGGTCATCTAGTGCAGATTCCAATGCGCGTTTTGCCACTCCAGCCACTTGTATTGCCTGATACCTCTCAGCGTCCGTAAACAAATTACCTTTTTTATTTCTTCCTCCATCTAGATAGTCTTTTGCTTCGCCGTACTCTCTTTCTCTTTGTTCTACACGCAGTGTTGTCGATGCCAATGTATCATCTGATGTCATGTCTAACGTCCAGGTAAGGAGATTTGGCCAAATTTCTTTCCACCATACTCCAAACTCTGCGGCCGTTTCGATGCCTTCTTTGTGGGCTTCCATCCAATCATAGGACATTTGCGCCGCCTGTGCTAATGTTTCAGTCAGTTCTTTCAGTTTGTGAGTAAAATTTCCCATTTGAGTATTTAAAGCATCTTCAGACAATCTTAATGCAATACGCTGTTGTTCATCTGCTAACATCTTTGTTTTATCTTCATCGCCGCCGCCTGTTATTTTTACTCCTGCGTCATCGTAGTTTTCACGACTTGCCATAACTTGTCCAACTACTGCGGCTATGTTGTCGTTTGTTAGAAGCATCATTCTATTATCCTTTCCCACTTCTGTAAGTCTATCTGCAAATTGGATGTATTGTTTTCCAAATTCCGCTTGCCAGTTTACTTCCTCGCCACTTTCTATCGACTTTGCCATTGGACTAATAAAGTCTAATGTTTCCATACCAACAGCACCCATACTCATCAACTCAGCGTATTTGTCTGTTAAAAGAAAATCTGCCTCACTGCCGGCGGCAAGTCTTGCCGCTAGTGCGTCTCCTATTGGCCCACCTTGTACATTCATGGCTAACAACGCAGACTCGGCTCGTTCTCGCTGTGAAGCCTCAAGTGTTGCCATTAGTCCTACTTGTACTGGCGATACACTCTTCATCATCAATTCTGCTGCCTCTTCCATTGAGATTTTTAATACATTTGCAGTCATTTGAACATTGTCCATGAAATTTGACATTCCCGTTTTCATCTGTGTATCACTTCTACTAGATAGTTGACCCGATGCTCTTAATGATTCAAGATATTGACCTGACATATTCGCAACTTGACCAAAGGACATACTAAATCTTTCCATGTATCCTGTGCCTGTTTCTATACTACCCTTCGCCATAGAATTAGAAAAATCTAATGCACTTTTCACTCCAGTGACGCCAACTGCTTGAGAAAAACGTTTAGTAAATTCTGCCGCTTCACCAAAAGTAAAATTAGTGGCACTGATTGTCTTTGCTATACTGATAAAGCCTTGATTTGCTTCCTTTAGTCCAGATAATAAACCTGATTGGCGCATTTCTCCCACCATATCCGCTCTTTCGCCATATCCAGTTCTAATTGTCTCCGCCGCTGTCATCGTAAATGTAGATGCGATACCAACAAAGGCTGCAACTTTTGCCGCCGCGGCTTTTGCATTCTCTATATTCATTCGATTATCAGCAGCCTCATTTGCCGCTCTGCTACTCATTCCAGCCTCAATCAAATCATCTCTGATACTGTCTCTTTTTGCCTGGTCTCTCGCGTTCTTAGTTAATTGGCTAGTCGTGCCACTGAATGCTGCCAATAGCGATGTCAACTGGCCTGTTTGTTTTGTCTCTTCTGCACCTGACTTCGTGGCGGTGGCGATGACTTTTGTAGCGCCTGCTCTGGCTGCCGCATTGGCTTTAGCAATTTCAACAGAAATGTTTGTCATCTCTTTTTCTGATATTCCAGCTTTAGCGCCCAATAGTTCTAGCAATCTTACCATACCAGTAGTATCTGCGTTTGCTTGTCTTAAGGAAGCGGCTATTGTTCTTTGTGTTGTTTCTGTACTCCAAGCCTCAATACTACTATCAATACCTGAAATATATACGTCACTTGTCTCTGAAAGGTTGGCCATTAATATTCTCTATTCTGTTATATTATAAAACTTCGTAGTTAATAAGTAGATAAATAGTTATAGTAGTAGTTATTTCTACACTTAATTACCTAACTTATACATCATAGTGTATTTATCAGAGGACACAAAATGAACGACAATCCATTATCAAAATACTTTCGTAAACCAACAATTTACGTACAAATTCCAACTGGCGGCAGATTTAACCCAGAAATCCCCAAAACTGTCTTAGATGAGGTTGCAATACTCCCAATGACAGCGATTGATGAAATATCAATGCAAAATCCTGATGAACTTCTTAATGGTGAAGCACTAATAAATCTTATTGCAAGTTGTGTTCCTGCAATCCCAGATCCTAGAAATCTATGCAACATAGATGCAGAGTTATTATATCTAGCAATCAAATACGCAACGTATGGCAAAACAATCACACATCTACACACGTGTACTAAATGCGAAGAACAAGCCGAATATAATATAGATATAAACAGTGTTCTTAACAGATTTCCAGAGATAGATGAAGTTGAGCCCATCGAGTATGAAGATTTAAAAATTCATGTACATCCTCCAAAACTTGAAAGTTTAACAAGACTGGCGCTAATTGATGTAGAGCAACACCGTATATTAGCCAACATTAAAGAAACAGCAGAGGGTGAGGGCGGTGAGATGGAAATGGCAAAGCAATTTGCTATTAGTTTCAGAAAAGTTTCTCAACAGAACATAGATCTATTAATTAGTTCGATTGATCGTATCGAGACTCCCGACACTGTTATAACAGACAATGATACGATTTTGGAATTTATGACCAATATACCAGCAAATATTGTCAAAACAGTCAATGAAAGAATAGCAGAGGTAAGTAAAAAACCAGACGATTTAACAACTTTTGAGTTTGCTTGTGAAGAGTGTCAACATCCAGATAAAGTAACATTTGAGATGAATCCTATAAATTTTTCCTAAGCTGGTTAAAGTCCGCCAGCGCAGAAGATATTAGAGAAAAACAAGAGACTTATCAGAAAGACCTCGAATCTGTACACAAAACTCTACTAAAACTAACTTGGTATATGAGAGGTGGGGTTAGCATAACTGAACTCCACGAAATGCCGGCAAATCACATTGACCATCTCAATGATATAGTAAATGAGAACTTCGAAATGAGTAAGAAAGCAGGTATGCCTATTCTTTAAATTTAATTTCAAAAAAAAGTTACGAAAAGGGTTGACATCCTTATTTCATTGTGTTAGTATGGTTAACATAACTAATATAAATCGATTCAAATCTAATATAAATCCCCCAAAGAACTAATAAAGAACTAATAACGGCATACATAGTGGAACTGTTAGTCGGATTGCCGACTCGGGATTGAGGGCGTATATATCATACATACGTTCGGATAAGTTGGGTGAACACCGACACTGCTTCTCGTTAACCACAAGAACTGTTTGTAACATAAAACATTCATTACTCTAAAGGTAATTGAATGACTAGTATTTACCGTACAGAAATGTACACACCGCTGATAGATATATTACTATCGACTTTGATTAAATTTTATTCTATGTAGATTAATCAAAGTGCCGTTGAGTCGAAAGACGCAATACTAAGTTAAGAGGGAATCGTCAACCGACCTCGCCATTACTAGTGGCTAACTTAGACATGGAATCTGATGAACTAAAACAAGTATCTCAGCAGTTGCCCAGTCGGATGGGCAATTGTGTCTTCCAAACTCAACAAGCAATTTAAATAATAGATATATAATTTATATGGAAGAAATAAATATCGAGGAAATGTTCTTTGAGTGGAACGAAAAGAAATTTACGAAGATATTAGGTCTTTAGACCTAATAAGATACCAAACAATGAGATGATTAAATGAGTGATTGGACATATAATAATAAAGTTGTAAATGATTTACCCGAAGACGTAGAAGGATTTGTATATGTAATTACCAATCTTACAGATAATCGCAAATACATAGGTAAGAAGTTAGCACGATTTAAGACTACTAAACCACCTCTTAAAGGAAGAAAGAACAAAAGACGTGGGTTTAAAGAAAGTGATTGGAGAACCTATTGGGGTTCGTCTGACCATTTGAATGCTGATGTACTAACGCTAGGTAAAGATAAGTTTACACGTGAAATACTTCACTACTGTCCTAGTCGTGGTGCTTTGAGTTATGTAGAAGCCAAAGAACAGTTTGACCGAAGAGTATTAGAAACAGATGAGTACTATAATGGTATTATCAATGTTCGAGTTGGAAGTTCTAAGATTCTTAAAGAGTATCTGTCAAGTCTTAAACAAAAAATATAGTACAGAAATTAATTATTTTAGTCTATCATTCGCTATTCGTTCTGCTATATGCTGAATAGGAACATTCTCATCTTTAGACATATCTAATATCGTATTGATACGCTTGGCTAGTTTTGTAGTTAGTGCTGCCTTGTAATCTTTCTTTTGAAAATCTAATGCCACTGCGATAACTCCACCACAGTTTGTGATAAAATCTGGAACATACTTGATGCCCATATCGTGTGCCGTAATGATATCGTTTCTTGCATCAAAGATGTTGTTCGCACTGCCACATACATATTTTGATTTGATTGATGCGAGTGAGAATCCATTTAGAACACCACCCAACGCACAAGGAACATAAAACTCGCCTTGTAGTATTTTTGATTCTTCTATGTGAGTGACTCCATCTAATTCAGTTACGAATGGGTCATAGGCTTCTATCTTACCATCTAACATCTCGACTAGATGCTTACCTACTTTGCCAAGACCTTGAACTGTGAATATTTGGTCTTTTGTTTTCAGTCCATCTCTTTTAAGTAAAGTCTTAATACTTGTATGCGTTCCCAATGCTGTCGGCAAACTGCTATCTAATGTTATACCCGCGACATACTTTGTACTATCGTTAATTCTGAATAAATCTTCAATAGATGTACCTACATCGCCAGCACAAATATATGAACCATCAAGTGCTTCGATCTCAAGTCCAAGCATCTGATATGCTAGACTTCTGTCTTTAATCTTTAATGCGTTTATGACTGTCTTTCCACCGCCATGCTTTAACCCTGCGGCAGCACATTTGAATGTCATTCCTTCACTTAGTCGTAGTGCATCTTTTAATTGTGCATCTTGGCTATTGTAGTTATAACATCTAATCCCGCCAATAGCAGGACCTAATTTGGTATTGTGGATTGCTATGAAGGCATCTAGTCCAGATTCTTCATGTTCGATATGTAATATCTTTTCGTAACCATCAATTTCAACGTTTGTGCGTATCATTGTCTCTCCTAATATATCTCTATCTATATATTATTTATAGTTTTCTGTTGATGATTTTTACTATTACTTAACTAAGAAATAGAGGCTTCAAGAGCCACTGATAAATTCCTATCAAATCAATACAAAAGAAAAATATATTCTGTACAATTAATGGCTTATCTTTTAACGTTGCAAAGACGTAGATTGCTATGATGTGACCAGTTGCAAATATTGGAAATGCGTACTTTGACTCTGGTATATTGATAGATATCAATACGCCCGCACAGACAAACATGCCCGTTCCTATCCATTTCATCTTTTCAATGTAGTTCATTTGTGAAGTCTCTCAATAGTTAAGTGCTAATGTTATATTTAGTCAGACAAAGAAAAAGCCCAGCAAGAATATGCTGGGCTCTTTGTCGTACTCTCTATAAACGTGGAGGCACTGTTTTTTGTGTAGTACTTCTCTTTGTTATATAGAGATCAATGAAACCAATGTCTGATGAGAGAGGTTTAGAGGAGACAAAAGTATCACCGATAACACTATCATATCATGTTGAAATGATAAAGTCAAGCTTTTTACATATTATTTTTCTTATCTTGGATTTCTGCTCTACGTACCTTAGTAAGTTTGCCAATATCGCCTAATGCCTTTCTGGCACGAGCGGCTGAGGCTTTAACACCTTTCTCTTCGAACTTAGCATTTTCTGCCTGGTATGTTTCGATTGCTTCCATAATTTCTGCATTTGTACTCATTGTATTACTCCTGTGTGTTATACATGGCGCTTTCCTCATCATGAGAAAAACTTGTGAAACCATTTTCTTTTATTACATGAAGAACGCTTTGTACTCGTCCTTGTAATTCATCTTTGTGTGATATCAAATACACACTTCTGTTTCCATCTCTTGTCATCTTTTTAAGAACAGCAAGTGATGATTCGACACCGTTTGTGTCCATTCCGCTATCTATCAATTCATCAACAAATAATACGTTAATTGTACTGTATAATGACTCGAATATATCACGAAAACTCCAACTTAAACCTAATATAAGTCGGTTTCTTTCACCCCTAGATAAGTTATCAAAGTCTAAATCACGTCCTAATTCAGTGATTTCTACTGTCAAATCACTCAGGAATACAACATCATGTGGTAATCCTAACTTATCTAAGTAATGGGCTAGACGAGAGTTTAAGTAACTTAAGTTCTGGTCTATAATCTTTTTACGAATAAAACTGTCTTTGTTAGTTAGTAGTTTCAACAAGAAGTCTTGATGTTCTAATAACGAAACTAACGTATTCAAGTGAGAATAATCTACTTCTTTTAACGCATCATTTCTCATATCATTTATCTGGTCAACATATGGGTCTTCTGTGTTTTTGTTGCTCTCTATTGCCTCTTCCAATTTTTCCACAGAGTTTTGGTGTTCATATGCACCCGATAATGTACTATAAAATGTAACAGGCTTAACACCAATATTGCCAATACCTTCTATTAAAGAATTGTGTTCTGCTAATGAACTTTCGTTAATAGTCAACTGCGATACTGCCTCGTCTTTTAGAGTATTTTTACTTGTAAGTATTTCTTCTTGTTTGATATCGTGAATATCTTGCCCACAACTATGACATTTATAGTCTTTAATTAACGTTATTTCACCATCAAGTCTTTCGATTAGTCTGTTTTGCTTCGTATTATCAGATTCAATGTTATTAATCCAACTTGTTGCTTGAGATTGGGCACTTAAGTTTTCATTGTATGTCACTAATAATGTGTGATTCTTTAATTCAGATTCAATATCTAAATGTGTCAACGAAGATAGTTCAGTTTCTAATGTCTCTGAATCAGTTGTTTGCTTGTTAGTCCAAACCTTTTGTCTGCGTTCTATGTCTTTGATACTTTTTAGAATACGAGCATTCGTATCCTCTGCGGCTTTTAATGTGTACTCTTCTTCTTTTATCTGTTCTTTTGTGTTCTTTGAAATTTCTTTTAATACTTCTGCTTTACGAGATAATTCAGTAATTCCTAGAAGTTCTTCAATTAACTCTCTTTGGTCACCAGCACGTAATGCCAGAAATGGTTCAGTGTAAGTATTCAACGCAACAATATGTTTGAACATTGTATGAGAAAGTCCAATAATACTCTCTACTTCAAATTGGGTCATTCGCATTTCACCTTGACCAGCATTCTCTACATCGTTGTCGCCAAGTTCCATGCCATCACGCAAGAAATGAAATACATTTGGAGAACGACCACGTTCAATTCTATAATCATTTCCATTGTATGAGAAATCAACAGTGACCATCATACCTTTGCTATTAGTCTTGTTGATTAGATTGTTCTGTCTGATATTTGTAAGTGCTTTCCCATACAATCCATAACTTAATGCGTTGATGATTGTAGTCTTACCTGTACCATTTCTTGCACCGTCACTGCCCAAGTCTACATTATTACCTAAAACTAATGTCAGTTCATCTTTATTCAAGTTGACAGCCTGGGTAACATTGCCCACACTCATAAAATTTCTTATTGTTATATTCTTAATTACTAACAAACTTATACCCCTCTTGCGTAAGTTCCAAGTTGTATCGGGTCAATCGACAATTCGTTGACATTGATATACTCTGGTTGATTAATTGTCCAAACTACTAATTCTGCGATATACTCGACATCAATCAGTTTTCTATCAGGATGTTTCTTCATAACACTAGATGTTGTTAAACTTCCTGGTGATATTAATGTTGTTTTTATATTACTGCCACCCATTGCTTTATAAGTTAAATCTCTATTGTACGCCTTAAGTGCCTTCTTTTCTGTTGGATATCTCCAAGTTCTTCCCTTTACTCCAGTATCAGCAGTTGACCCAATGTTTATAATATGTCCTTTTCTATCTGCTTCTTCCATAGCATTGAATACAGATTCAACAATCATAACTTGTTGAAACTTCCATATTGCAGAGTTGTTTATAAAGATATCAAAGTTTCCGTTGATATAATGCTCTGCTAACTTCTTTTGACCTTCACTCGTATCTAATTGATAACCATTACTTCTACTTGCTGTTTCATACTCGATATCAGGTATTGTGTCAAATAAATTACACATTGCCTCACACAAGCCATAGTTACGACTTCCAGTAATTAATATTCTTTTCATAAATTATTGTATATTTCTATTAGTACCCTTTTATCAAAACTTCCAGTATCGGCTAACGATGATAACTGTGCTATTACAATTTCATCTATTGTTTCGAAATGTATTTCAGCACCAGTGTCGTTTTCGTGTTCTGTATTCTTAACAGGAACAAGTGTTACATCTCGTAGATTATATGTTTCTACAAATGTATCCTTGATGAAATTCGCTTCTTCATACGATATATCGATGTCTAGTGTTATCTTTACTGATGTCTTAGGTAATAGATACTCGTCTGGAGCATCAAGTAACTTTGATAATGCGATAGATTTATACTTTGGTGCATCTTCCCAAGTGAAGAATTCTGGTTCTTTATCCCACTCTAAGTACATCCAACCTCGGTCATCGTCCCATACGTCAGAGAAGTTATGAGGGAAAGCATTGCCAATATAAATTACATTGTTTTTTACTTGACGTTTATGAAAGTGACCAGTGAATACATAGTCTTGATTTGAAAACATACTGCCGTTTAATCCGCCGTGGTCAGGCATTTCAACCATTGCATTGAGTTTAAATGTAGGTAACTCTAAATGACTAAAGATGTATTTTGTCTTTATCTTAGGAATCTTTTTCCATTCATCGCCTACTAACCATGGCACAATAGCAACATCGCCCTCTATTAGTGTATCTCTTACTAGAATTACATTAGGTAAATCGTCAATAAATTCCATAGAGTTTACATCACGGGTTTCACGATAAAATAAATCGTGATTGCCTAAGATAACATAAACTTTTTCGAATGCTTTACTTAGTCTTCGTAGACCAGCAAGACTATATTTCATTGTTGATATGTTTAGACTTGACCTGTTATGGTGCCAATCGCCCAGAAATATACAAGTTTCGCAATCTCTTTCTTTTGCCTCTTTGATAAACCAATCAACGAAATCTAAACAATCTTCGTTGTGTTGCTTTGCGTTGTTCTTTAGACCCCAATGGATATCTGTAAAACAAGCGGCTTTTTTAAATAAGTTTTTAGTCATTGTCGGCATAAATCTCTTTAATGGTTTCCGTTGGAATTGCATCATCTGTAATCTTTGTTTTGATGATTTTCTGCCAACGTTCCTGAGATTTCATTTC
>Ga0209816_1003498_pt1 | contig 10761 bp, 9 predicted proteins | sample CoawatmetaG01DNA_FD_187509 | JGI IMG/M metagenome (GOLD analysis project Ga0209816, IMG submission 187509) | Marine microbial communities from the West Antarctic Peninsula - Coastal water metaG017-DNA (SPAdes) (version 2) | ecosystem: Environmental > Aquatic > Marine > Coastal ... | reverse complement strand
ATAAATCACTTCGCCATCTTTGAGCAACTCTGGGAAGAGGAAAAAGACTATTTATTAAAGCACTTAAACACGCGCTGGCTCATATCTGCCACAGACACCTTTGCTGATTTTTCAGATGACGACTCTATTAAGAGCCTCTCTGTTGCCTGCTCATGTTTGCTCAATACGGTCAAGATGCAAGAGTCTGAACGCTTTATCACTAATGCACAAAACTCCATCGATGATAAAGAAAAAATGAACAGATTAGATAATGAAGAGAGAATTTCTCTTTTTGACGGCACTTCTGTCTTCAAGATTGGTACGGATGATACTCTTAGAAATATGAGATGGAGAATTGACAAGGTGGCAAAAATAAATATTGCTGGTGCGATACTACTTGAAATATTTCTTCGATTGCAAGAACATGACACCATATTCAAGCGACTTAGGGATAGGCATAGAAGAAGCAAAACGGGCTGGTGGTAAATGCAAATATTTGTTATTAATTTACCTAACGCTATTGAGCGTCATAAGCTCCAAAAAGACCAATTAGATAAACTGGGTCTAGAATACAAAGTTTTAGATGCAACATCCGTTGACGATATCAGCGAGGCTACTTATAAAAAACATTATTTTGACTGGCAAAGGCCTTTAAGCAAAACTGAGGTTGCTTGCTACTACTCACATAGGTCAGCCTGGGATAAGGTAATTCTAAGCGGAGAGCCTGCACTGATACTAGAAGATGATGCGATATTGTCGATATTTCTCCCAGAGCTGTTAGACAACCTTATTAAAGTTAAAAGTACCGACCTGATTAACCTAGAAAATAGGGGTAGAAAAAAATTTGTTTCAAGGTCATATTTGGATATTGTTTGTAACTCAAAATTAATGAGGCTCTACCAAGACAGAACAGGCGCAGCTGGATATATATTGTGGCCAGAAGGGGCAAATAAACTCATTCAACTCGAAAAAAATAGTGGCATTGGATTAGCGGATGCTCATATAACTTCCTGCCATTCACTTAAAGCATATCAGGTTGAACCATCCCCTATAATTCAACTAGACCAATGCAAGGAATATGGTGTTACTAATAGTTATAAAAAGGTTATTTCAAAATCTACTGTGAGCACTCATAACAATTACAGGGGTGGCACCTACTTTATTTTAAAGAGATTACTCCATCAATTAAGGCTAGCATTGAGGCAGCTATTCATATTAACCAAATCACAAAGGCGCTATATTTCTATTAGAAATAGTGATTTCAATGTCTAATAGAGTATTAAACCACTTCAGGTTTGGACTAACCTTTGCCAGGGTTAATCGCACCTTACGTAGCAGACGCAAAGCTATTAGTAAGATTATGGCTCTATATAAAAAATTTGGCCTAGTGAGTGATGGATGTAGCTTATGTAAAAGCAATAATTTCACCTTAGTTAGTGAAGGTGACCGTTATGGTTTCGACCTTAAAAAACAGTTTTGTAATCTATGTGGACTAATCCAAACTTATCCTGCAGTTTCAAAAGAATTTCATGAAGAATTCTATAGTCATCACTATCGCCCACTTTATCTTAAAAGTGAAACAGTAGACTATGAAGATGTTATTAAAGAACAAAATGATAAGGCAGAAAAGTACTTAGACTATTTTATTAATAAAGGACTTTCAGAAAAACTAAAAGATTTATCTATCATAGAAATAGGATGCAGTTCAGGAGGGACAATTAATGGCCTCAAAAATGCCTTCAAGTCAGTTCAAGGTTGTGATTTAGATGTTAAAGCAATTAAATTTGCTAAAGACAATTTCAATATAAATGTTGAAGTCAGCATGTATCCATCATCTCTTCCACATGGACCTAAACTTTACATTCTATCTCATATGCTAGAACATGTATTTAATCCACTTGAAACTCTTAAAGAGATCAGACTAATAATGAGTCCTGGTGACTATATATTTATTGCGGTTCCGGGAATTAATGGTGTTGCTAAGGGGGATTATAAAAATGACTTAAGAAGATATTTCCACATAGCACACGTTACAGATTTCACAAGTACCAGTCTGATAAATGTGGCTAATTATGCTGGATTCAAATCAATTAATATAGATGAAGAAATTAATGGTTTATTTATTGCAGATGAGGTAAAAAATTGGAAAAAAAATGATGAAGATTCAATTGATAATGTTAGGTCAATTGAAATGACATACAAGGGAATTTTTCCCCATTTATAGATATTGAAGGGCATTAGAATGAAAGTAATCATATATATTATGAATCCAGAGAAATACAATGAACGAAGAGATGCTTTAACTCAGCTACTAGAAAAAACACCATTTCAATTTCAATTTATAGCTATCAATGATGAATTAGAGTTATCACCTTCAGCAATTGAAAAAAGTCATGATTCAAAAAAAACAATAAACTCATTTGGTAGAGACTTCAGCCGTGGGGAGTTAGCAAGCACCTTAAATCACCTACTTGCATATAAAAAATTTCTACACTCTGGAGATGATTTTGCAATTATTATGGAGGATGATGCAGACTTTAATGTTGATGAATTTATTTTTGTAATTAATCATCTTCAAAAATTAATTGATAAAAATCAGCCACAAGTATATCTATTAACTCCTGTAATTTCATATTTAAATAATAACTCAAAAGATTTAGGAGATAATTATAAAGTTGTAAAAGTCATTCAATCTTGGGATAGCTCGGGTTACATTATTAATAGAGAAGCAGCAGTAAAAATGATTGATGTGAACTCTAAATCATGGATTATTGCTGATGATTGGGTAAAGTATATAAGATATGCAAATGTTAATGTCTTTGGTTTAATCCCAACCGTCATTAAACAAAATTTGAATCTGTTTGATTCAAATTTAATAGACTCTAGGAGCAAGGCAATTAAAAATAAAGCTTAAAGTATATTCTATCTAGAATAAGTTATAAGATTCTTACAGATCTTAAAAAATATTTTTGGCTAATTCCATTTAAAGGTTATGTTAGAAACAAAAATGTATAGACCTTTATTTTCAACAAAAAATAATAATAATTCTTTTGATAAAACCTTGTTAAGAATTTTAACCTAATTTATTTTGTTGCAAATCTTAGCAAAGACTGAAAGCCCATTTAATTAATAATAACTTTTAAGACAAAACTCTAAAATTTCTAGTCTTATTTGATTTATTTGTCAGAAGTAAAAAAAGTGCTAAAAAGAATATGTAAGACCCATTCATGTAAGTGTCACCTAATAAAATATTAAACATGCCATGGCCTAAAAATCCCAATGGTATCAATGCACCTGCAATAAATATAGGATTCTCACGATTCTGACTATTTGCTTGCATAAATATTCTAAGTGGTAAAAATAGAAGTAATAATAGAGCGCTCAGTGAAACAATACCGCCGTTGTAATAACTTGTTAAGAAGCCATTATGAAGATGGTTAAATCTAGCTAAAATAGTACTAAGAGGTTTAGTATTATTTTTAAATAAAGTTATATTGGAAGTGCGCAATCCATGGCCAAAAAATGGGACATCTTCAATATTATCAATTGCCGCTTCGTACATTGTGAGTCTTGCAGTAATCGGGTTATAGACTTTAGATTCTGAAGAATGATAGTAGGTAATTTGGTCATAAGCTACTGATAACCTGTATTTAACATGCTCATTCATACTTCCATATAAAAAAATACCTAAAATCATTAGAGCTACACTGATCAAAACTACCCTACTAGATCTGGTTTTTTGTTTATATAAAAAAAATAAATAGACTACAAATAAGAATATCAGTGTTAACCATGCACCCCGAGTACCTGCTGCCACTATTACAATTAAACCAGAAAGTAACGACAGAATACTGAATATTTTATTTTTCAAAGATGAATATGGAAGAAAAATAAAGACAATGATAAACATTGAAACTGCGATATTTGCATAAATCGCTGGATTTATTACTCCAGATGGCCTATAAACGCCTTCTACATGACCAATATAACTTATTACTCCTAAAAGTAATAATGTAATTTTAAGACCATTTAATAAGTAGTTTAAATTAATATCAGCTTTATACAATGAGAGTGCTATAAAGGGTGCAAATAAAAAATAAAAATCTCTGGGTATGTAGTGCGCAAGTTCTGCAACCTGACCTGAAAAAACCACTGATAAACAAATAGCTATAAAGTAACCAAAGGTTAAATAAGAAAAAACTTCAATTTCTTTTATAGCAAATGGTGATAATCTACGTGAAATAGCAATATATATTCCCATCATTGCTAGAACAAATAAAACAATATCTCCTGCAACTTGCATTGAAATAATAACTATTGGAAAAATAAAAATTAGTAAATTTACAACTCTTGAGTAGTTTTGGCTTAGGGATTGCTGATTCATGTTTTTTAATGCTTAATGATTTTCTATGGACAAACTAAATAAAAAATAATTTTCAATTCTCTATATAGAGAAACCACTTTCTAAAAGTAGAGAAGCCTTTTGGGCTAATTTCAAATCAGACTCTACCATTTCAGCACACATCTCCTGAGCTGAAACTTGTGGCTTCCATCCAAGAACCTTTTCTGCTTTTGTTGGATCCCCAAGCAAAGTTGCAACCTCAAGAGGTCTAAAGTATCTCTTGTCAATTTTTACAATTACATCTCCAATTGATAAAAATGGACATTTATCACCTTGAATTTTTCTAACAACTCCTAACTCATTTAAACCACGGCCTTCAAACTCTATTATCAATCCTAATTCTTTTGCAGACCAAAGTATAAATTCACGAACACTATATTGAATACCCGTTGCAATTACAAAATCTTCAGGATAATCCTGCTGCAACATCATCCACTGCATACGAACATAATCACGTGCATGCCCCCAGTCACGAAGTGCATCTAAATTACCCATATACAAACACTTTTCCAATCCTACTGCAATATTTGTTAGCCCACGAGTTATCTTTCTTGTAACAAAAGTTTCACCTCGCCTAGGACTTTCATGATTAAAAAGAATTCCATTACAAGCGAAGATTCCATAAGCTTTTCTATAGTTTTCAACAATCCAATAGGCGTAGAGCTTAGCAACTGCATATGGACTTTGAGGATTAAAAGGTGTTTTTTCAGTTTGAGGAGATTCTTCAACTTCACCATATAACTCAGAAGTTGATGCTTGGTAATATCTTGTCTTTTTTTCAAGACCCAAGATTCTTATAGCCTCTAAAATTCTAAGTGCACCTAAAGCATCTACATCGGCCGTATATTCTGGGCTGTCAAAGCTGACAGCTACATGACTCTGAGCACCTAGATTATATATTTCATCAGGTCTCACTTCTTGAATAACACGAATCAAGTTGCTTGAATCAGTCAAGTCACCATAATGTAATTTTAAATTTAAATTATCATCATGCGGATCTTGGTAAATATGATCAAGACGCTGAGTATTGAATGAACTTGAGCGGCGTTTTATACCATGCACCTCATACCCTTTCTCCAAGAGTAGCTCTGCTAAATAAGACCCATCTTGCCCAGTAATTCCAGTAATTAATGCAATTTTCTTTATATTATTCATAACTTCCAATTTTTTGTAAACTAATCTGATCTCAATATGTTTTTATTTTTTATATAATCATTATAAGTAAGAGTAAGTCCATCTCCTAAACTAACAGTTGCTCTCCAGCCAAGAGATTCAATTAGTGAGCTGTCCATTAATTTACGGAACACGCCATCAGGCTTATTCAAATCATATACTATCTTGCCTTCATACCCGACAATTTTTACCAGTTTGTTAGCAAGCTCTTTAATAGTCACATCACTACCAAATCCAATATTAATATGGCTCATCATATCCTCAGTATGTTCAATATATTGAGCTAAATCTAGATTCATAACATGAATAATTGCTTCTGACATGTCATCAATATATACAAACTCCCTTCTAGGTCGACCCGAACCCCACACTTCAACTTCAGGAAGTTGATTAACTTTAGCATCATGAATTTTACGAATTAAAGCTGGAATTACATGACTGTTTTCTGAGTGATAATTATCACCAGGCCCATAAAGACTAGCAGGTATGACAGTACGATAGTCAGTTCCATGACTTTTTCTGTATTGGCGATTATAACTTTCGCACAATTTTATGCCTGCAATCTTAGCAATTGCATAAGGCTCATTAGTTTCCTCCACTTGACCACTTAACATTGCATTTTCTTTAATTAGATAATTAGGGAGTTTAGGGTAGATACAGCTTGAGCCTAAGAATATAAGTTTTTTAACTCCAACCTTCCAAGCATTATGGATAACGTTGGACTCTATCATTAGATTATCATATATAAATTCAGCAGGAAAAGTATTGTTTGCATGAACACCACCAACTTTTGCCGCACATAAATAAACTTGGTCTGGCTTCTCGACTTCAAAAAATTTTTGAACTTGACTCTGATTTGTTATATCTAATTCATCATGTGAACGAGTCAATATATTATTGTGGCCAAGACTTTTAAGCTTTCGAACAATAGCTGAACCAATCATACCTCGATGTCCAGCAACATAAATTTTTGTTTTTTCAATCATTTAGTTTCCAATAAAAACTGTTTTAATTAATTTAGTTTAATTTGAAGAGCGTCCATAAATATCTTTAAAGCGCACGATACCATCCTCACCAAGATAGCTTCCTAACTGCACTTCTATTAATTTAAGCTCTACTTTCCCAGGATTTTCAAGTGCATGAACAACACCAACTGGTATGTATGTAGATTCATTTTCAGAAAGTAAAAAGGTTTTATCACCATTAGTAACCCTAGCCTCACCAGACACTACAACCCAATGTTCAGCTCGTTGATTATGCATTTGAACACTTAGTTTCGCACCAGGCTTTAGTGTAATTCGTTTAACCTGATAATGCTCACTAGCATCAATTAAATCATACTTGCCCCATGGGTGATAAACTTCTCGGTGAAGTTCCCATTCATTGCGTGAACTAGATTTTAATTGATCTACTATAACCTTTATATCCTGAACGCTATCTTTGTGAGAGACCACTAGTGCATCTTTGGTAGTCACAATAATCAAATCATCTACACCAATTGCAGCAACTAACTTACCATCAGTTCGAACATAAGAGTTATTTGAGCTATGAAGCATAACATCACCATATGTAACATTTCCATTTACATCCTTTTCACTAATATCCCAGAGTGATGACCAAGAACCTATATCACTCCAACCCGCATCTAATGGAACAACCACAGCATCTTTAGTTTTTTCCATAACAGCATAGTCAGCAGATTCACTAGGGCATGATTCAAACTTTACTTTATTAACTCTCAAAAAATCTAAATCTTTTGGTACACCAGCTATTGAAGATTCACAGGCTTCATAAATATCAGGACGAAATTTTTTTAACTCTTTCAAATACTTACTGGCTTTAAATAGAAAGATTCCACTATTCCAGTAATAATCTCCCGAACTGACATAATCTTGGGCCAATTCAACAGATGGTTTCTCTACAAACTGATCTACAGCAAAACCGACATCATTCTTTTCACCTCTTTTAATATAGCCATAGCTAGTATGTGCCTCATTTGGCTCTATTCCAAAGGTCACAAGTTTGCCAGATTCAGCCAATGGAATAGCTGCACTCACTGCATTAGTAAAAGCGGTTTGATCTTGAATTACATGGTCGGCAGCAAGTACTAATAATAATGGGTCATCTTCTACAAATAAAGCTGCAAGAGCGATTGCTGGAGCAGTATTACGGCCTACTGGCTCTAAAATAATAGACCCTAATTTGTCGATTGCACGGAGCTGCTCTGCAACAAAGAAACGGTGTTCTTCATTACATACTGTTACAGATGACTGAATTTCTAAGCAATCTAACCTCTTTACAGTAGACTGAAGCATTGTCGTGTTGTCATAAAGTGACAAAAACTGCTTAGGATGCGAAGCCCTTGATAATGGCCATAATCGAGCACCAGATCCTCCAGCTATAATTACTGCACAAATACTCACACTATCTTCCTTTGTTATTAGATTTTTTCAATAAGCAACCACTCTTCTTAAAAAGTGTTTCATTTTTTATGATGACATAGTAACTGTTCATTTACAAATAAAAGAGTGGTTTTCTCATAATGATTGCTCAATCATGGATTGCCAGTATTTAATGATATAATATTCACATAATTTTACATGTAAATGATGTAACGATGAGTAACACCATCCCGCTAAAAAAGCCAACGAATTTTATTCGTAATCAAATTAATGCAGATTTAGACTCTGGGCTTCAATGCTCTGTTATCACACGCTTCCCACCAGAGCCAAATGGGTACCTTCACATTGGTCATGCAAAATCAATATGTATTAACTTTGGAATAGCTAAAGATTATGATGGATTATGTAATCTAAGGTTTGACGATACAAATCCGGCTAAAGAGGATATTGAGTATGTTAACTCAATAAAAAAAGATATAAAGTGGCTTGGATTTGATTGGAATGGTAAAGTCAAATACAGTTCAAGTTATTTTGATATCTTTTATAAATGTGCTGAAGAGCTTATCGCCAAGGGGCTTGCATATGTCTGCTTTTTGAGTGCTGAAGAGGTTCATGAATATAGGGGAACACTAAAGAATCCTGGTATAGATAGCCCTTACCGTGATAATAGTATTGAGAACAATCAAACTCTTTTTAAGAAAATGAAGGATGGTAAATTAAAAGAAGGTGAATGTGTGTTGCGGGCCAAAATAGATATGTCTTCTAGCTTTATGTGTATGCGCGATCCAACCCTTTATCGAATTCGTTTTGAGACGCATCACCAGACAAATGATGATTGGTGTATTTACCCAATGTATGACTTTGCTCATTGTCTTGGTGATGCTATTGAAGGAGTAACACACTCACTTTGTACCTTAGAATTTCAAGATAATCGTCGAATTTATGATTGGCTATTAGAGCACTTAGATGAATTCAATAAAAACAATCGTCCTCACCAATTTGAATTTTCTCGCTTAAACTTAGAGTTCGCTACCACATCAAAAAGAAAACTTAAACTCTTGGTTGATAATAGTTACGTTACAAGCTGGAATGATCCTAGAATGCCAACTATTTCAGGACTGCGTAGAAGGGGCTATACTCCAGAATCAATAAGGAACTTTTCAGAACGTGTTGGTATTTCAAGAGTTAATAGCTTGACGGATGTTTCAATTTTAGAATCTTCAATTAGAGATGATCTAAATACAACTGCTCCTCGAACAATGGCAGTAATTAATCCAATAAAACTGGTGATTGAAAATTATCCTAAAGGTAAAATTGAATCTCTTAAAGCACCAATTCATCCTCAAAATGAAGAAATGGGAACTAGAGAGATTTTCTTTAGTCGTGAGATATATATTGATAAAGAGGACTTTATAGAATTAGCACCAAATAATAAATATAAGCGACTAGCAATCAATAAAGAGGTCCGCCTTAGAAACGCATACGTTGTTAAAGCCACTCATTTTAATGGTGATAAAGATGGTAATATTAAGACCGTTTACTGTACTTATGATCCTGACACTTTAGGTAAAAATCCATCCGATGGAAGAAAGGTTAAAGGCGTTATTCATTATGTTGAAACTAGTAAGGCTATTAAAGCTGAATTTAGAATATATGACCGACTTTTTTTAGAATCAAATCCAGCTAAATTTGACAACTTATCATCTTCAATTAACCCTAACTCTCTTGAGATAAAAAATGGATATATAGAGCCAAATTTATCAAATGCAAAAGCTGAAAAAGCATATCAGTTTGAACGAGAAGGTTACTTTTGTAGAGACAGTGAGTCTGAAGGACTAGTATTTAATAAAACTGTTGGACTTAGAGATACCTGGAATCAATAATCCATTTTTTGAAGCCAGTCATTCATTCGCTTTACTTCAGAATACTTAGTTGTATCGATCTGAAGAGGAGTGACTGAAACAAAGTTATTAGAAATTGCATGAAAATCTGTGCCCTCTGAATTGTCGGCTTCCTTCCCATTCTCGCCAATCCAATAAAGAGATGCATCCTCTTTATCCTTAATACTTGGTTCAGATTTATGCCTACTTCCTAGGCGAGTACTCTTAATTCCTTTAATTTCGCTAAGAGGAATATCTGGAACATTAACATTAATAATAGTACTGTAAGATAGTTCAGATTTATCAATTTGGGTAACTAATCTCTTAGCAATTTCTCCCGCTGTATCGAAGTGATTGCACTCCCAACTAGCTAAAGAAATTGCAATTGATGGAAGTCCCAAAAATCGCCCTTCTATTGCACCGGCAACGGTTCCAGAATAGATGGTGTCGTCCCCCAGGTTTGCACCAAAATTAATACCCGTCACTACTAAATCAATTGACTCCTTTATGAAGCCACACAATGCCAAATGAACACAGTCAGTTGGCGTTGCATCAATTGCATAGATATTTTTCTCAATTTGAATTGGTTTTAATGGCTTTCCAAGAGTTAATGAGCTACTTGCTGCAGACTTATTCACACTTGGGGCAACAACAATTACTTCTGCAATTTCACTCAGAGATTTTGTAAGCTGCTTGATGCCCTTAGCCTGATAGCCATCATCATTACTTATAAGAATTCTCATTAACTAATTGTTAAGGCAATCTTATCTTTACTAACACCTACCTTAACAGTTCCACCAGAGCTTAACTTACCAAACAGAAGCTCATCAGCGAGAGGTTTACGCACCTCTCTTTCAATTAATCTCATCATTGGGCGGGCACCCATCATAGAATCATAGCCATTTTCGGCAAACCATTTTCTAGC
>Ga0209816_1003496_pt1 | contig 10767 bp, 2 predicted proteins | sample CoawatmetaG01DNA_FD_187509 | JGI IMG/M metagenome (GOLD analysis project Ga0209816, IMG submission 187509) | Marine microbial communities from the West Antarctic Peninsula - Coastal water metaG017-DNA (SPAdes) (version 2) | ecosystem: Environmental > Aquatic > Marine > Coastal ... | reverse complement strand
TAAGTCTGGTGGTGTTTCTAAATAATCTGGCCAGTCTGATATTTGTGCATCGTCATCCACTACTATTGGACTATTACGGTCTGTTTTGTGATAAAATGTTTTCATAATGTTTCTCCTACTTCCTATTTATCCCCAATATACTCTAAGATTTCCTTTTATTCCAGCATGGGAATTTTGCGCGTTTGCAGCAGTCCCAGTTAATCCAGGCTTGGAGCATCCTCCGCCACCGCCTTGGTAGAGAACATCGAACGTATTTACCGGACTGAGAATCGTGCCAGGATTATTATTTATTATCATCATGCCGTCACCCGCATACCTAGATGTTGACAGATAGCCATATCCAGTGTAGTTGCTTGTCCCACTGCCGGCCCCACGGCCTGCGGCAAAAGTTTTGTTGGTTAAATAGTCACCTGAGCCTCCAGTTAGATCTCCCTCATCATGATTGCCCCAAACTGCAGCTTGACCGCCCACAATGGCATAACCTCTTGAGGTTGGTGAATATAAATTAGGATAAGCCGAACCAGTTGTTGGCCATTGAAAATTGGGTCCTGTAAAAGTACTTTGTTGATTTATTCTATTGTTTGGATTCCATACTCTAGCACCGTTGAAAGTATTGTTTGTAGAATAAACCGTTCCCCCCAAATTTATACTAGAATTTGTCGAATGACCACCTCTCCAACTATTTGAACCAATAGCGCCCCCTGCGCCGATCGTAATAGTAGATCCGTGAAAATCTGAGGCTCTGCCCACCCAAATCATTGCACATCCACCAGACCCTCCAAATCTCCATGAGTTGGACCCAGCATTATTCATTCCGTTTTGATCTACCCGATCTTGACCACCACCACCACCGCCTAGGAAATATAACCAAACGATTTGATCTTCATTAGTGAAATTTGTCTTCGATAAATAGTATGCTGAATTAAATGTAAAAGATGTGTCATGTCTATAATAATCGCCAGAGTTCCCCCTGTTTCCACCACTATAATGTTCTCCATAAATATGAGTTGCATTCCAAGATGGTTCGTACTCTATAATAGATGGGGCCGGAAAACTCGTATCAACAACCGTTACACTATCAGAAGCAAGGCCACCATCGAGACTCATAACAAGTGTTTCATTTCCTTCAGAAAGAACATCTTCACTCAATGTGATGGAAACAGTGCCACTACATTCACCTAGACCTGAGGATCCAGTTGTAACTACTGTGAAATTTCCAGTTAAACTACCCGCTGATAAATCAGCAGCAGAAATTCCAGTGATAGTATATGGAATACTTGTACCAGATGCCACCCATCTTGTGTCAAGTTGATAAAATATACCTGTTCCTTCATCTACAGTAGTCAAATTATACACGCCGCCCACATGATGACTCAGGTTATATGTTTTGTCATGTACTTCATCTATAATAGTTTGAGCACTAACAGTATCAATACTAGTAATACCTACTAATGCAGTACCACCACCGGCATCGCCAGGAATAAATTTACTATTTGCATTGTCCCAAACCAATGCCTGTCCGTCTGTTGGAGCAGAAGTTGTAATATCAACATCTGACAAATCATCAACACTCTCAACGTCTGCAACTTCTGCCTGTTTTACACCAGCTTTGGTTGTTTCTTTTTTAAGTTTGCCAGATGAATCAACTTCAAATTTTACAGTGTTCCCACCATGTCCGACTTTCAGTTTTGCAAATTCGACACCATCTGCACCAGACTTAATAGTTTCATCTCCCAAATGGAGAGTGTTACCATCCATATACAGGTCTTTAAATTTGTGGGTTGCAGAACCTAGATCATATGTGAGTGTGGTATCTGGTAAGACATGACCAGTAATTAGAGGCGGTGTAGTCGTAGATTGTTTGGACCAAGTACTCCTAGTGGAATTCCAAATGTAATTGATTCCGTTTGCGGTAAATGATTGTCCGTTTGTGGGGGATGTAGGAAAAGTAATAGCTGTCATGTTATCTCTCCGTCAACAACCAGCCCTGCGCGGCGTTATAATATACTAATCCAAATGCCGCTCGGTCGGTGTTGATAGTCAAATCATCCGAAGCACCTTGTATCTTATGTCCGTTTCTGGCGATTGTTATGTTATTTGTACTGGAATTTCCAGTTGCATCTATAATTCTTATTTCATCTCCCAAGGTCGCACTTGCAGGGAGCGTTACTGTAACCGCAGCAGAACTACAATCTACCAATAATTTTTCTCCAGCAACCACCGTATATGCGGCAGTTTTTTCTACCCATGTATTCGATGATCCACTACTACCACTTGATCCGCCAGACGGCAATGCCTGTACCCACTGACTCGATGATCCATCATTATAGTAAATGTATAGTTTTGTATCTGTGGAATTGAACCACATATCACCAGCACTAGGACTTGATGGCACAGCATCCGCCACAGTGACAGAAGAACCACCACCACTCCCACTTGATGTTGTACCACCAGATCCAACTTCGACCCATTGATTCGATGAACCATCTGCATAATACACAAAGAGTTTCATATTGGTACTATTCAACCAAAGATCGTTTGCAGTGGGATTTGACGGTACAGCATCCGAAACTTGTAGAGCAGCCCCGGCCGCAGCTGCGCCAGGAATAAATTTACTATTTGCATTATCCCATACTAAGGTTTGTCCATCGGTCGGCGCAGTAGTTGTAATATCTACATTTGTCAAATTGTCGATAGATGTTGGGATAGTCGGAGCACCTGTTAAGGACGCATATGTACCATCAAACGCATCTGTGATACCATAACCAGCAATCGTGGTAGGTTTCCCTGTAATGGAGGCCCAAGAAAAATCCTGTGCAATGATTTGACTATTATTTGCAAGTTCTACCCAAGAACCAGCGTGAGCAAAATAACCCTTACCAGTACCGTGAACGTGTGCAAACATACCATGATAAGTGGTAGCACTTGGCAAGTCACCAGTTGCTGCATACATATTCGCAAACAACATTTTACCAGTTGTGGTAATGTCATTTGATCCCATGTCGAGATCTGCTCCAGTAATATGCGTCCGTACTCTCGCATCGGTATAATAAAGGTTTGTACCTTCTGTTATATCAGAAGTCGATTTGGTTGTCAACCATGTATTTGCGGTCGATGTAAAATCCGCCGTTGCAAGTTTGGTTGCAATAGAATTTGTTATCGTTGTACTGAAATTTGCATCATCGCCCAGAGCCGCAGCAAGTTCATTTAATGTATCAAGTGTAGTTGGTGCAGTGTCTACTAAATTAGCAATCGCATCCGTGACATATGTAGTTGTCGCAAATGTACTTGTACTTCCGCCTGCAATTGGAGTGACTTCAAGAGCTCCACCATTATCCGATAATTCAATAGTACCAAGACTAATAGAACTACCGCTCAGGTACAAATCTTTGAATTTATGTGTCGAACTACCTAAATCATATGTAACGTCTGTATCGGGTATAATGTTTCCAGATACATCACCAAGCTTGGTCTGTACTCTCGCATCGGTATAATAAAGATTTGTGCCTTCAGATAAATCGCTGGTTGATTTATTGGATAAATCGAGAGCTGTACCAACTTGTAGGGCGACTCTAGCATCGGTACGCGAATCGGTATAGTAAAGGTTTGTACCTTCACTCAAATCTGTGGTAGACTTTGCAGCAAAATCTGTATCGAAATTTATATACGCAGCCGCTTGACCACTAGAAGCTTCAACCCATTGACTTGTAGTTCCATCATTATAATAGATATATGTTTCTAGTGTTGAAGAATCGAACCACAAATCACCGGCGGATGGAGAACTCGGCGCAGTTGTAGAAATCTCTATAGAACTTCCTGCGGCCGCAGGGGTGGTAAAGGAAAAGGTGCCAGAACCATCTGTAGACAATAATTGTCCAGTAGTTCCATCGGTTATTCCTAAATCAGTTAGGGTTGTTACCGCATCTGCAATATTAAGTTTGAGGGCAATAGAATTTGTTATAGTGGTAGAGAAGTTTGCATCATCACCAAGCGCAGCTGCTAGTTCATTTAATGTGTCTAAAGTTGCGGGAGAACTGTCTACCAAATCTGAAATAGCAGTATCTATGTCTGATTGTGTGACAGAACCGGCATTTGTTATTCTTGCGTCTACTCTTGAGTCTGTATAATAAAGATTCGTACCTTCTGACAAGTCAGTGGTTGTTGATGAAGATTCATCAATAAGTGTTTTCCAACCACCAGCATGAGCAAAATAACCCTTGTTTGTACCATGTACATGTGCAAACATACCATGATAAGTTGATGCACTTGGTAAATCCGCCACTGTCGCAAACATATTTGCAAATTTTACAATCTGTCCATCTGTTGCCGCAAGAGCTCTTGCGTCTGTATAATAAAGATTTGTTCCTTCAGATAAATCTGTTGTAGATTTTGCTGCAAAATCTGTATCAAAACCACTATATGTAGTTATTGCATTTATTTGAGTTTGTAAGTCTGTGTCAGCGGTTTCTCTGTCAAATATCTCATCATCCAAATCAGATATGATACTTGTGGTGTTTACAGTCGCACTAACTCTTGCGTCTACTCTCGCATCAGTATAATAAAGGTTTGTTCCTTCGGATAGATTAGTTGTCGATTTTGCAGTAAATGCCGTGTTGAAATCAGATTGACTAAAACTATCCCCTGCAATAAATTCACTGTTTGCATTGTCCCAAACAAGAGATTGTCCATTTGTTGCTGGAGTGGTTAGATTAACATCGCCCAAATCTCCAATATTATCAACAAGCCCTGCATTTGTTATTCTTGCGTCAACTCTCGCATCAGTATAATAAAGGTTTGTACCTTCTGTCAAGTCAGTAGTTGTACTAGAAGATTCATCTAACAATTTTATCCAAGAACCAGCGTGAGCAAAATAACCCTTACCAGTTCCATGCACATGAGCGAACATGCCATGATAAGTTGTTGCACTTGGCAAGTTTCCTTCAGCGGCAAACATATTTGCGAATTTAACAATTTGTCCGTCCGTTGCTGCAAGGGCCCTTGCATCTGTAAAATATAGGTTTGTACCTTCGGTCAAATCAGTGGTAGACTTATTGGATAAGTCGAGACTTGTGCCAACCTGTAATGATATTCTTGCATCTGTTCTTGATTCGGTATAGTAAAGGTTTGTTCCTTCACTCAAATCAGAGGTTGATTTAGTACCGACCCAAGTATTTGCAGTAGTAGTAAAATCTGATGTTGACAGTTTAGTTGCAATAGAATTTGTTATCGTTGTACTAAAATTTGCATCATCGCCGAGGGCCGCAGCAAGTTCGTTTAATGTATCAAGTGTAGTTGGCGCAGTATCCACCAAATTTGCGATTTGAGTTGTTACATAAGTTTGTGTCGCATATGTCAGTGTCGTACCACCACCTACAGGAGTTGTTTCAAAAACACCACCATTATCTTTCAGTTCTATAGTCCCAAGTATGATAGAACTACCGCTCAGGTACAAGTCGCGGAATTTGTGTGTCGAACTACCCAAATCATAGGTTACGTCTGTGTTGGGGATAATATGTCCCGATACGTCACCAAGTTTAGTCTGTACTCTGGCATCCGTAAAGTATAGGTTTGAACCTTCACTCAAATTAGAGGTTGATTTAGTGGCTAAGTCAGTGTTGAATTGTGCGGTATCTCTCGCGGTAGTATAGTAAAGGTTTGTACCTTCAGCAAGATCACTAGTTGTGTTATTTGAAAGATTATCTTCTGTTGCAGAAATTGTTAGAGTATTATTTACATCATCATACGACACGGCGACATTTGAACCGGCCTGAATTAAATTAGAAACTCTATCATCAACTCTTTCATTTGTAAAGTAAAGATTTGTTCCTTCGGATAGATTAGTTGTCGATTTTGCAGTAAATGCAGTATCAAATCTAGCCTGCGTATAGTAAAGATTTGTTCCTTCTGACAAATCAGAAGTTGTCTTATTAGAAAGATCTAAACTGGCACCAACTTGTAATGCGATTCTTGCATCTGTTCTTGATTCGGTATAGTAAAGGTTTGTACCTTCTGTTATATCGGTAGTTGTACTAGAAGATTCATCTAATAGTTTTATCCACGCACCGGCATGTGCAAAATAACCCTTACCAGTTGCGTGAACATGAGCAAACATTCCATGATAAGTTGTTGCACTTGGAAGATTTGCTTCAGCGGCAAACATATTTGCGAATTTGACTATTTGTCCATCTATTGCTGCACGAGCCCGACTATCTGTATAATAAAGGTTTGTTGTTCCTTCTGATAGATCGTCTGTAGTTGATGATGCCAGTCCTTGTGTCGAAATAATACCAGTGGCGGAATCATATGTTAAGTCTCCGGTAACAGAAATTGCACCACGGGCCCGCGTATCTGTGTAGTAAAGATTTGTACCTTCCGCAATATCAGTTGTAATGAGATTGGATATTGCAGTTTCTCTATCAAAAATTTCATCATCGAGATCTGACTGTATACTATTTTCTTTCGCAGTAGCTCTTGAAATCTCATTTGTTAAGTTTGTAGATATAGTAGATTCTGCGTTTGTAGCTCTAGTAATTTCACTTGAAAGATTTGCGGATATTGGATTTGTAACACTTAACACCCAAGATTCTAACGCAATTCCATTAGAAGAAATTCCTGCTGACACTCTTGCATCAACTCTAGCATTTGTATAATAAAGATTTGTTCCTTCTGGCAAATCAGATGTAGAATTATTTGTTAGTGTTATACCACCAGTTGTGTCAAGATTAAATGTTAATCTATTGTTAAGATCGCTATATGTAGTGGAAATATTTGTTCCACCGACAATCAAGGAATCTACTCTATCGTCCACTCTTTCATTGGTGAAATATAGATTTGTCGAACCTTCGGACAAATCATCTGTTGACTTGTTATTTAAGAAAGTGTTTACAGCGCCTTCGACAATATCATCTGAGTCAAACTCAGAGAAATCTATTGCGATATTTAAAAGGTTGCCGACATCATCATATGATTTTGTGATACCAACACCATCGGTGATCAGATTTGCAACTCTGTCATCTACTCTTTCGTCTGTGAAATAAAGATTTGTACCTTCACTTAAATTAGTAGTACTTTTATTACTAAGATCTAAATTAGTACCTACTTGTAATACAATACGATCATCTGCTCTTGTGTTAGTGTAATAAAGGTTTGTGCCTTCTGATAAATCAGATGTTGATTTTGATCCAAATAATGCATCTACATTACTTTGAACAGTAGAAATACTTGAGTTGATTGTGGTTATGAAATTTGCATCATCGCCAATGGCCGCTGCAAGTTCATTTAGAGTATCTAATACGCCAGGAGCTCCATCAAGAATATTAGAAACTGCATTATCTACATATGATTGTGTGACATAACTGTTAGTGCCAAGATATGATAAAACTCTTGCATCGGTATAGTAAAGATTCGTAGTACCTTCTGTAATACCGTCTGTAGTGGGTTTATTGAGTAGGTCGGTGTAACTACCACTAACTGCAACAGCGTGCAACCCCAGACTGCTTATCGCACCTGCGGCTGTGGTCGCACCTGTACCACCATGAACAAGACCTAGTGTTTCGCCGGACAGGAACTCACTTAATCCTGTTGTGTCACCAGAACCATCAACTACGACTCGAATTGGGGTTACGTCAGCCATCAAAAACCTCTTTTAATACTATTTAGGAGTCTGATATTACCCCATAAGATTTTATCAGACTCCTTCATAATTTATTAACTGACTAGGATTAATTATCTAGTAATCTAATATCAGCCGTAGTGGTCATGACTGAATCTCCGGCATTATTTTCTGCTACTAATAGAAGAATTCTCATACCACTGCCATATTTACCGGTCGACATCATTCCTCTATACAAACGCCTATTATCTCCCGATGTACCCGTACCACCTTCTGTTCCAGTACTCATTCTATCACTAGAAATTAAAGTATCCTGACCAACAGCACCCGCACCGCAGAAACCAATCATGTCTATTTCTCGTCCGGTATACATAAATCTTTGAGAACCTAGTCGATTGGGAAACTGAATTACAAGTTTTCCTCTATCATTTAGTGATAGTTGTTCCAAAGGATTTATGATTGAAGTAGAATCCCTTTCACTAAGACCAGCAAAAACATGTCTGTCCCAAGGTTTTAATACATCTTTTTCTCGAACAACAAATCTTCTAAATCTACTTTGAGTTTCTAAATCTATCGCTGACAACTCACCATCGTCAATTTGGGTCACAAAGAAATCAAATGTCTGATCGCCCGATTCATTATATAACCCCATATTTGCGATAGAGGATCTTCTTTCAAGACTTTTTTCGGTAAACAATGGCTCAAAATCGGAGAATAATACTGTAGGTTCTGATGATTGATATACGCAATGAATAGGTTGATGATCACTACCATCTATCCCTATGTCTACAAACCCCGATGGGTATTGTGGGTCAGAAATAGTACCCGTACCAACCTCAGCAGAAGAATGCACATGTCTTTGCACTACAAAAAATGCATTATCATCTGATTGAGTGGTTGAGGCTTGATCTCTGAGATAAAATGCAATACCCTGATCTGCAATTGTCAGATGATATGACATTGGATATGCTGGAGCAATATTTGAATCTGATTTTCCAGATCTCTTAAAAAACCCTTTTTGTAACCTCAGTTTTCCATTATTATAAGGAGTATCTGTTGTCAATTCGGTAGATGTTCCCATTAGAAACTTTTCTTCAAATCTATATTCGGCATCCTTCAAAATACCTGAATCAAAATCTACTTTTTGTCTTGAACCAGTAGTTTTTTGAGGTATTTGTCCGTTACCTGCCGCATTTTGATCTGCCGAAAAATATTTCATGGTAGGAGCATAAACGGCGGCAATTGGCGCAACGACAGGGGGCCCACTAGAACCCGCGACTGCGGCCGATACCAAAACTTGTCTAGGGAACGGTGCAGAATAACCATCTTTTTGTTCTAAATTGTCATTAAGGTGTCCCAATCCGACAACCCCGGCATAGAAATTAAACCCGCTCCTAATACTACCGTCAAGTCTTGCCCTCTGAACAAATGGATTTACTTTATGAACAGCTGTTTCTAAATATCCTCTATATTGAGGCCGGATCCCACCCAAATGGCCTGGTTCTCTTAAACTAGCAGCCTTCATGCCGTCTTTGCCTTCTGGTCTAGCAATTTCACCATTACCTTTTAACTGAAATTCTGTCGCAACATGTACTTGTAAATATTCAAATGTATTTGTCGAGTCTTGAAAAGGATTAACTTGCAAAACTGCATCTGCAATGTAAGGTGAAGCTTCTTGAACTTCATTTCCTCTAGTTACATTTAATCTAATTCTCCAAGGTTGATCTCCTTCAGTATCTCCTTCGACTCCTGTCGGATATCCTGATAATTTGTGTTTTCTATCTGTTTCTAATACAATAGGTCCCATAGAATAGTCTGTTACATATTCAAAAGAATCAATTTCTATTTCGTGCGAATACCTTGGAAATTCCGAATACACGACAGCACCATTTTGGATACCGCCATGAGAAGCATTTGGGTGTTGTTTAGAAACCGCTGGATCGAAAGAAACCTGTGGACCTTCTGGTCTTCCTGTGTCTTTAGATATAACCATTTGATCATAAGAAACCGAATATGATGTTGCATTATGTTTATCACATGCTAAAAAGGCCTTATATTGTCCTCGAACCGGATTTCCAAAAGTGCCCAAATCTCTTGAAAGTGGAAATTCCAATCTAACTTTTTTGATTGTGGTTCCTAAACCAGCCTGAACTACTTCTACATTGCCACTGTCTCCACCATAATTGAATGGATCTCCATCAAACCCAATCTGTCCAGAAGTTTTTACTGGGTCAAAAGATGTTTCGGCCAATAAAACTGCGCCTGAATATACTAAGTCGGTACTAGCACTGACAGCATCATCTGCAATTCTCATCGCTACTACATTTGCTTCATCATTAGAAGCATCAACAGAGTTCCCAATTACATTGAATTTTGCTTTCGCTGGCAAATCTGCAACAGCAAATCCATTGCCTCTAAATTCGTGAGAAGTTGACTGTCCAATAGTCGTGCCCGGCACTACATCTCCGGCCGCACCAAGTGTTAAACTAGTTGCAGCAAGTAATCCGTGTGTTTTTCCGTTTTCACTTTTTCTCATATAACCAGAAGATAATCTATTATATCTAATAGTAATAGCATTTGAATTTGAAATAACTTCCATATATTTATTGACATATGCGTTTGTACGAATTTTTTCAGCAATGGCGTATGTCAATTGTCCAGAGTTTAACGCAACAGGAGTCTTGAAATATACAGTTTCATTTCTAGTGGTGGGAGCGTTCGCATCTGCAAGACCTCCGTTAGATTGTTCTTCTAACAATCCTGTAAGTGTAAATTCAAATTCATCATCGTTATTAGCCCCATCAAATCCGCGAAGTTGAATTTCATGTACATATCCTTCTGTGTAAGTAAGTTCGCCCAATTTTTCATCTGAACCAAGTGCGTTGTTTATCGTAGACTCAAATTTGAAATTACTGTCAGTGATGGTGAATGATTGAATGGCGTTAACATAACCAACGGTAGGTCTTTCGGTTCTAGTAATTGATGACGTAAGATTGCTGCCGATCTGTTTAGATTCTATTAACAATACGCCATTTCTTTTTGGATTTAGATCTCCGCCATCTATAACATCATATGGTCCTGATTTTGGGTCGCATATCTGATTTGATAGCATTTTTTGATATACATCTCTTGTAAACCCTGCAACACTACTATCA
>Ga0209816_1003493_pt1 | contig 10772 bp, 19 predicted proteins | sample CoawatmetaG01DNA_FD_187509 | JGI IMG/M metagenome (GOLD analysis project Ga0209816, IMG submission 187509) | Marine microbial communities from the West Antarctic Peninsula - Coastal water metaG017-DNA (SPAdes) (version 2) | ecosystem: Environmental > Aquatic > Marine > Coastal ... | reverse complement strand
AAATAACTTATTATGTGCTTCATCAAAAGACATTCTTTCCAAATTATATTCTGTCAATATTCTATCAATTTCTTGTTTTATTTTCATCGTTACTTGTTTTATATTATTACGTTAGGCTTCATTTGGGTTTGTTAATAGTATATTCCTAACCCTATCAATATACAATTTACACTTACCGCATTGCTTTGTTTGTGGTTTAAGTATAGGTTCTTTGCATTTGCATTTCTCTTGTTTATCCATATCTTTATTTTATTAGAAGAAGTTAGCAAACATTAAAACGATTTGCTAACATTGGGTATGATTAATAATTTTAACTCAATTAGTTCATCAATAGTATCTATAATTCCTTGTTTATATGCTTTATCAAAACTTGTTTTTTCTGTTAGGTTTTGTAAGTTCATATCGTAAACTTCCTGTATAATTTCATTCTTTGTCATTGTCACTGCTCCTTTAGGTTCTTTCATTTGTATGTCTCTCTTAAATATTTATATACTTCTGGTAACTTCTTATTTGCTTTCTCTTGATTCTTGTAATCTATTTTGCCAAGCTTCTCTACACTATATAAGTTTGTTTGAGTCTCCTTACAGAAGAAGATATCTTTTCCATTTGTTGAGATACCTCCTTTTCTTATAGCTACTTTAAAATAACCGCTGTAATTCATTTTCTTTATATATACCTGAAAGTCTTTGTCTATACACCATTGTAAATCAGAATTCAAACTCATCGTCTTTTTCTTTTTGCTTGGTTTTTTTTGTTGAGTAAATAATAAACTTACCGTTTAGGTCTCTGTCTGCTTCTATATTAATAACATCCTTCCTAAACTCTCCGTAGTCTACTAACCATTTATTAAAGGCAATGTTAGATATACTTCTTTTAGCCCTTGGTGCATAATCTTGATTCTCACTTATGAATTCTACATACAAGTCTTTAGTGTATACCTTTTCATTCATTCTGAGTAACTCATTTGGATTACTACCTAAGATTAGGCCACAGAATTCAATGAACTCATGTGAGGTTGCAGCAGATAGTTTTCTAATAGAAAGGTTTTTGAATTCAGATTTAACCAATCCATGATTAAGATAGTACATAAGGTTCTCTATCATATAGTTATCAAATGCACACCACTCATCTTCATTCCAATCAGAAAATAAAAGCTTTTGAAATTCTACCAATGGAGTAAATTCTTTTGTATAAAACTGCTTGAATTCTAACTCCCACTTTCTTCGCTCAAATGAATTACCCTTACCCTTAATCGCATAGTTAGTTGTTATGGCAACCTTTGGTGACTTGTGGAATGGTATCTTGATTGCATCCTTGTTCTTCTTTTCTAATGTCAACCCCTCGGTAACCACACTAAACAATCTTTCAAAGTCAAAATGTTTTTTAACATCATCAAAACAAAGTATCTGAGTATCTGCACTAACCAACTGGTAGGCAAAACTCTTCTCAAAATTAAAACCCTTACCATCAATAACTACTAACTTCTTCATCTTAGAGATAGCATTTATAAATAAACCCTTACCTGTACCACCCTCTGGATTGTCTGATATAATCTCATCATTCAATATAACAGCAGGGCAATAGGATAGATTCTTATAAGCATGCAGCATGTAACCTATCGTACTCTCCATTGACTTAATAGTTTTCTTATCAGATCCCGCTACGTTTGATATGAATGTTTTGTAATCACATTCGTATGACTCACACATCTCAAAGTCTCTGTCTATAACCTGGTCCTTCCAAACATATCCACCCAAGTCTAGGTAGTCTATTGTCGTCTTCTTGTTCTTAGTAATCTTTACTGCGCAGTTATTGTAATACAGGTAAGCGGTATTCTTATCGTCTTCAACAAAGTAAACATCAACAGTACTTAATAACGACAAGAACTCTTCTCTAAAGTACCTTGTCTTATCTGCAAAGTAATTATATATAGACATATCATCAAGGTCTTCTAAATAACCTAACACAAAGTCTTTAACTTCTTCCTCAGTTGTGTGGTCTATCTTGTAGTTTGTTACCCGAACAAATATAAAACTCTTACTTCCTTCAGGAGAAAACTTATAGAATCCATTATCCTCAAGAAACTGTCTAAACAAATAGTGTATTAATGTTATAACACCTTTGTCGCTTTTAGTCCAAAATCTCTTGTCAGTATCTTCTTCTTCTACTATTTTTATAGTAGAAACTGCTACGGCATCTTCAATACCTGACTCAACTAATTGAAGACGAATTTCTTTTTTTGATACTCCACGTTTTAATTTAACTCTAATCTGATTAACCTTATCCTCATCCTCATAATACTTTGATCCATGGTTATTGGTTTGTGAGTAGGCTGAGTTTATGGTTGTTTGTATTTCACTCATTGTGAAGTCACTACTCTGAAACTGAGTCATGATATATTCTGTCAACGACTTGCTAACACCATAATCATTAAACGCAGCAGCTAATATGTATACATTGTTGTTACGTTCTCCATCTACTATGCCGTACTTCTTAGTCCACCACTTCATTAGTATCTCTACTATCTTGTTATCATTTGTTATAGGTATAGTAGGTCTAGACGAATACTTATCTACAATCTTATACTCCTGCTCCTCTATCTTAGTCCAGGTGTTTGAGTTTTCGTTTACATAAACTAATGGGTCATACGACTCATAACAAACTCTTGATATGTTCTTACTGGTCTTATCAAAGTAATCAGAGTTAAAGTATTTTTCAAGTGATATAAAATAGTTTTTATGGTTGTGTGCTTCTTTAGGTATCTTTACTATAGCCTTTAAACCATTACCACTAGGTGATACAAATACAGAGTAAACGTATTTATCTTTTGACAACCTTTCTTTTTCAGAGGTCATGTCTTTCTTGGTTTTATAACCATCGAAATCTAAACATATAAAACCACTATGCTCAATTAAGCTATCATCACTTCTCTTGTTGAATGTACCTGAGAAACATATAGCAGGCAAACTCTTTTTAAGTTCCTGCCTAACTTCTTTATTCTTCTCTGATCTAATCTGTTTAATCAAATCTTTTGACTTACCTTCCTTTATTCTTTCAAGTATAGAATTTAAATTCCTGAAGAAAGGAGTTGAGGTATCTCTTATGTTTCTAAATATAGTAACATTGTTATGTTCCATATGCTTTCTTTTTTTCTATATACTCTTTATATAGTTTTATTAATACTATTTTTTTTAATTTTATATATCTAAGGGAAAAACTAAGCATTCTTAACATAGATAAAGGATAAGAAAGGGGGCTAATGCCCCCTAACTACCCTGGTAATCATTGATTAGAACGGTAATCCGTCTTCTTCTTCAACAACTTCTTTTTTAGGGGCAGGAGATTCATTTCCTTTACTCTTTGGTACAAATTGGTCAAGCTCAATGTAAGGCTTGCCTCCTTTGCTGTTAAGCACGTTAAGATTTACCCAACCGTTCTTTTGGTTAGCTGTTAAAAATCCAATAGCATCATCAACTTTCACGCTGATATTACCTATTACGAAATCGGGTGCGTTCTCTCTTCTCTTGAAGATGAAACCGTCTGCAAAAATTTTGTCTTGTGACATAATTAAAAGTATTAATTTGGTAGCTTAGTTGGAGAAGCTACTCTGACTCCTTTATTAAAACTGTTCGTACTCAATATACTGAGTAAGGTCTTTCTCTGAATCCTCAGCAAAGAACTTCTTATACATCTCTACAGCCCTTATAACCTTGTCTCTACCTCTTAGTAAGGTTTCTTCACTTGGCTTTGCTATCTTAAGCATTAAGGTCTTCTTGTCCACTATATAGAACTCAACAGGCTTACCAAATAGTTGTTGGTATATGTATGCCTGACTGTCATAGTTGTAGTCATTAGCACTCCACTTAAACTTGTTGATGTCTCCAGAGGTCTTGATGTCAATCACCTTGTCCTTTGTTACAATATCAGCCTTACCTTTCCAAGTCAAACCAAACAACTCAGTAACAGCAGGCTGCTCATATATGTTAGTTGACTCATAGATATCTGTATGCATTACAAAGTTAGACTTCATTGAATCTACCCAAGTATTAATAGTCTCTACCTCCTTACTTAACAACACATCGTATGGATCAAATCCATTTTCTATTATAAACTCCTTAAAAGCATTAGTACTTCTTGTTGAAGCATCAACCACTGGGTAATCATTTATCTTTTCAGGCTCTAGCATTGCTGTGTGAAAGTAACCCCCCATTATTAATGGAAGGCCCTTATCGTTCTTTCTAAATTGCCTAGGTTTTTTTAGTAGGTTATATATATCTGAGTTAGATAGATACTGCTTACCAAAGTCTCCATAATATTTAGAATCATCTCTTAGTTGTTCTATAATATTAGTTGACATAGGCTCCTAATTCTTTTTTGATTGCTGTAGGTATAATGTATTTAGTTTCTAGAGTCTTAACTATTGAAGACAAAGACTTGGTGTTGTTTGCCTTAACATAGTTTACTACATCGTTCCACTTGTCACTGGTCTTCTTAAGCGTTGGCTTAGACTCTTGTTTAACAGCAGGTGCTGCCTCACTAATATCCACTAAGTCCTCACCTGCCCATAAAGATAATCCCAAACCGTGCATAGCTATAGCCTTAACCGTACTACGCTGTATGGTCTTGTTTACTGCAAACGATGTAATCTTATCTATTGAAAGTGATTGGTTGTTGTGTCCCATTATAGGGAGGTAGTCTATGTGCTCTATACCTTCTATGGTAACACCTACCTTTACATACCCCGTTCTTCCATCTGTAAAGAAATTTAATTCAGTAGCCTCAGACTCATATACCTTACGATTTGCATCAGGGTATTGATCTTTGACCATAGCCCAGGCGTAGGCCCAAGACAGGTAATCAAACCTTCCTTTCTTTTCTAGTCTATCCTTTACATTAAGCGATGTTAATGTTTTGAATGTTGTCTTGCTTCCCGTTGTTGTTTTCATTTAATTTTTGTTTTAAATTATATTAGTTCTAGTTTTAACATGTCTTCCGTAGATAGTCCACACTTTAAGGCTACCTTCTTGTTGTACTTTTTAATAGCACCACTAAGTGTAAATAGTCTGTATAGTGTCCATAGCCCACACCCTCCTATTGTTAGGTAATAGAATATTTGCTTTGCCATCTGATCCATACTTCCGTACGACCATCCTAGTAATAGGAATAAAATCCATACGTTTCCTTTGTCTGCTGCTTGTGCGTTATACGCATCGTAATTTGTCATTTGATTTTTGTTTTAGAAATTTTAATATACTTGCTGATTAGTTCAGCCCTTTTTACTTTCATAGACTTGTAATGTTTTTTATTATTCCTGCTATTGATTTCGTTTTTAATGCCTTTGTTTAAAAATTCTATTCTCTTTAAATAAGAATCTCTTAAAACATTAACTACCCCAGGTCTAAAACCTTTTTCGAAGAATGATTCATAAAGATGTTTGTCTATCTCTTCATACTCTAATCCAAATGTTCTAGTATTTATAATATTTATTCCATCACGAGTTTTAATAACTTTTATTCCTTTATATATATAGGCTTCTTTTTCTCCGTAAGACATGCTTACTGATACATTATCTTCAACGGCTTGTTGCCATATCTCTAAAAGGCTATACTTATTGGTCATTAAATTTTTCTATGCAAGTTTCAATTAAAGTCCACACATCTTTATCTGTAGACTTATTTACTTTTTCAATACCATAGTCAATGTTCTGCCTCGTAACTGAAAAGCCATTGCTATTCATTAAGCTTCTTATCTCAACTATCTTAATGGGTCTCTTAGCACATACATAATATAGTATATACCTTGGTATTGATAGTCTTATTTCCCTAGTACTTGAAAACAACTCTTCCCTTGTAATGCCACACTCCTCACATATGAAGTTGACATACAGATTAAATATTCTGTTCTTCATTTTTTTCTGTATTAATGTTGTTAGAAATAAAGCCCCAAGATAATGGTGCTTGAATAGTTGGAAGTGAGTTCAACTCTTCCTCTCTTTGTTTAATGAACTCTTCACTTGATCTTCCCATCAGTATAAGTTTAATTATTGTTTTTGTAAATATACATTTTATTTTATAAATAAGAACTATTTATTTGTTTTTTTTATGTCCTCAATAGATTCAAAAAGATCTACTTGGTAGTTTATATCTTGTTCTTCTGGCTTTCGTTCTTCTAAATCATTTACACCACAAAAACCATTACATTCAAACAATGGCTTAGGCTCTCTACCCTTCATCATTGTTATATCTTTTAACTCTGGGTAATCGGAATGTGGTTTTAAAAACACTAGTCCACCCCCCTTACCTTGGTCTTTAAGCATTGTAACCGGTTTTCCTTTTAGCTTTGTCAAGTTGTGCTCTACATCAGCCATTGCCTCAAACTTTTCAGGAAAATCTCTTTTCATTTTCTGCCAGTAACCTATACCTCCCTGAACACAACCTGTTTTAAAACAGTTGTTGTTAAGAAATCCCATCTTATACATGACTGGAACTTCTATTCCCGAATCTTGAATTATTTTGATGCAATCTTTTTTGGAATAATAATGCATTAGCAATGGGAATATAGGCTTGGCTCTAGAATGATTTAACTTCATTCCTTTAGCTCTTCTAGTTTCATCAACATCAAACCCAAAAGCTTGATATGTGAATTCATTATTTTTTTCCCACTTTTCTCTTGTGTTTCTTTTTAATTCTGAAGAACACACAGCTCCATGAGCAACATTTAAAGACTTGTGTTTTATCCAAACGTCTTGAATTTTTTCATACTTATCTCCTATACTGCTTATGGTTTCGATATCGATACCATACCACTCTTCACAATCTTTCTTGAACCTGTACGTGTCTTCATGCTCATTGTGAGTATCTATAAATATAATTCTAACTCTTTCTTTGCTATAAGTATCAACGCATATTTTACAGGTAACTGCAGATGTTACTCCTCCCGACCACCAAGCAATTATGTCTTTTTGTTTTTCCATATTACACAAATATATATATATTATTTAATTAATACTTTATTTTTTAATGAAATATTAATCCTACTTTTTTGTTTTCACTAAACCATTTGGTAGCCATCAAGTCAATGCTGCTAGAATCAATATAGCCAGCGGAATTAAGAACATCAATATCGTTAAAAATCTTTGTATGCCTGTGTCGTTCTTCATCTATTAAGTGTTTTTGTTTACCTGAATCACTGAATATAATATCATAGTTGTCAGGTAGGTTAGTTTTTAAAATCATATCGACCATGTTGGTGTAGCTGTAGAATCTTACATCTGGATTCTGTTTAGCTATAGTGATCCACTTGGCTAGATAACTACGTGAGTAGTAGTCACCACTGTCATGTACCCTTACATAGTCAGGTCGCTTCTTCTTTATCTCTGCATTCATGGCATCGATAAACTCTATCGTCTTGCTTAGTTGGTATCGTTTCTCAAACGCAGGTTGTACGTTACTCCATATATACGCACCTTTCTTTGCGTAACAGAACTTGACACACTCGTCTGCCATAGGGCACGTGAGCTTACCACTTGCTGATTTGTACGCAGGTATACCAAAGTTAAACACCCTTAAGTCAAGCGCCTTGCTTGTCTTCTTTAGTTTACTATTTTGTGTTAGTAGATTCATGTTTTCATGTTTTTTAATATATGTTCAATTACTTTAACAGTCCATCCGTTTCCAATCATCTTATATCTTTGTGCGTTTGATACACCACTAGTATAATCATCAGGTACAGTCTGAAGTCTTTCGCACTCTATAGGCGTGAGCTTTCTCCAATTGTACTTCTCATTTATGATGCCTTGATTAGGTGAGTTTGTTTGAAGGCAGTGAGCTTTGTCTTTCAATAACCTACCCCTTCTAGTATTACTATTGGGGTATTGTATGTCAATACCCTGCCCAATATCTGCTGCAACATAACCTTTCTTCGTGGCTTCAGGAAAGCAAACCTTATTCTCTATCCTTATCATAGTTCTTTGGCTTCTTTCTATACTATTCCACCAAGTTGCTCCTGCGTATCTTGCTGTCAAACAATATGCCTTACCTAAATTAGTTACCATTCTCTCATCAACCTCTGAGCCTTCAAGCTCTCCATCTGTCTGAATGATATCCTTAAGTATTATTTGCTGATTCATAGGATCAAGAATGTATGGTATGTTAGTCCAATAATATCTTTTCCTAGTTTGTGCTGACACCACTGCTGAGTCTATATAAATAGGTTTTACTCCTAAATAATTTGATATTACATCTCTGCTTTCCGCATTCATCTTTACATTCTCTAGTAAGAAATATCTAGGCTTACATTCTTTTATAAGCCTCAAGAACTCAAAGAATAACTTACTCCTTGGGTCGTCAAAGTTTAGATTCTTTCCTGCTCTACTAAACCCCTGGCATGGACTGCCTCCCATAATTAGGTCAATGCGTTTTGATTTAGGAACGTCTACTATATACTTAGACTCTTTTTCTCTTACCAAACATTTTCTGTAATCGGAATAACTTAGCTTAGTTACATCCCCAACATGAATCATATCGGGAAAGTTTTTCTTTGCTATTTGTATAGCATACTTGTCAATCTCTGATGCATAGTAGTTGTCTACTTTTACACCAAGATTCTTGAGGGCTATCTGTCCACAGGACATGCCATCGAATAGTGATAGTACATTCATTGTATCTTCTTTTCTTGAGCGTTAATAATCTCACCATAAGGTGCTTCTTTTCTCCACCGCCTAGCTTCTTGCAGGTCAAAGGTGTATTTAGTTCTCACTAATAGGCTATCTTTATGAGCATAAAGATTTACTTTAAATAATTGGTCTTTTACCATTTTGTGTATTCTTATAGTTACCTCATAAGAGGGGCGTCTTTCCGTCCTGTCAGTCTTACTGTAATTTATGAGATTATGGAGGGCTTCTTAAGCCCTACACGCCATCTCACCTTAAGCATTACAGCGGCCTACATTAGCGACAACTAAGGATTGTATCATTGGCGTGTTTAATTTTATTAACCTATTTTGAGGTTATTTTGAGGTTATTTTGAGGTTGTACAACCTGGAAAAAGGTTGTTTACAAGCAAAAACAAGTTTTACAAGTATGAGTGTGAACAATTTAATTCAGCTCTTGCTTTGCTTCTTCTAGGTTGTTACCAAGGTACTCATTAAGGCTTGCATCTAGGTAGTAACCTACAAGAAATGTTCCTTCATAATTTATATGCTTGGTTGCAAGGAAGTATATTTCATCGTGGTCTGTTTCTTCCCAATCAGGTGTATCCCATTCAAGTGAATTAGCTACCTCTCCATCTTCAATCTCAAACTCTGCACCCCACCCTTGTTCCTCTTCAAAAGAATAGCTAAAACTTGGTATGTCTTTCGATAGAAGCTCGATGATACTATCATCAACTGGCCCCCATGCTGATGTGAAGCTGTATGTTCCATGACTATAGTCGTTGTCATAACACCCCCACTTTGTACCCCAATACTTGTGCGCCCAGTCATACCAATTGTCTGCACCATACAAATCAAGCAACATCTTTTGCCTGTCTATAGTCAATGGATATGATTTGAAATCATCTGTCTTGTTTTTCTCCATCTGCTTGTCGTACTCCTCTTGGGTTACAACCCTAGCAGGTGATGAGGTATTCACTAATTCTTCAGGCATAGGCCTGTAGTATCTACATAGCCCTACCTTGGCTATCTCTTCTAACTTATTTCTGTACTTTTCTGACACATTTATGTGTGCGTAACAATGATTCGGCATAGTTCTATTTGTTTAATTGATTAATAAATTGTTTAACATGATGCCCATCCAATGAAGACATATTGTGTATCTGTCTCATAGTATACGCATTCTCTTTTGTCTACTTTATCCAATGCCTCTTCATAGGCATCATCATCTTTAGGCTCGGATATCTTACCCTCTAGTGAACACGTTGCAATCGTTCCGCTGTACGGATCGTGTCCATGTTCATACTGCTCCTCTTCTCTTAAGGATTGGTACGCATCTCTTGCTGATTTGTAATTCTTTTTACTCGCTTCATAGTGTATGCTTGTTGCTCCCATAGTTATAGTTTATTAATTGATTCATTTATTTCATTGAGATACATCTCTTGCATCTTCTTTTGTTCCTCTACTACCATTTGTATGATGTGAGGTAGGTCTTTGAACAGGTGTTCTACATCCATTACAAGGAGCTTCTGGTCGTCTATATCTCCATGCCATATCCTTAGCTCACCATCTTGACAATGTAGGCTTAGTGTCTCTCCTACATATGTTGTGTTACTACTTAGTTCCATAATTTTATCTATTTCCTTGGTTAATTGCTTTTAATTGTGCTTTGCTTAATGGCCTACTTTGTATTTTCATTATATCTGCACCGCCTGTAGGCTTATTTCTCATACTTAATTGTTTTGTATGATAATTGTTCTCACTAATAAATTTAAAGTACATCTCTCTATCTGATCCAGGCTTTTCAATCCTGTAATCTTTAGTTATTTTTAACTCATTGAGTATGTCTTCTGTATAATTTATAGATGTTAGTTTGTAGTATGGAGAAATTAATGATTTTTGTCTTCTTAAGTCAAGTAACTCTTGAACAGTATAATCTTTCCATTTTCCAAATCTTAGTTTTGTTTTCCTAGTTAATACTCTTAGTGTTGGTATCATAATTCTAATTGGTTTTAGTTATTATCTCTTGCGTATTCTATCACCTGTTGGTATACTTTATCTTCTACAAATTCCCAAAAGAAATCTGTGATGTCCATTCCATTTAAGTCTGCGGATTCAATCTC
>Ga0209816_1003488_pt1 | contig 10786 bp, 1 predicted proteins | sample CoawatmetaG01DNA_FD_187509 | JGI IMG/M metagenome (GOLD analysis project Ga0209816, IMG submission 187509) | Marine microbial communities from the West Antarctic Peninsula - Coastal water metaG017-DNA (SPAdes) (version 2) | ecosystem: Environmental > Aquatic > Marine > Coastal ... | reverse complement strand
GGATTCCATTCGTTTTTAGGTAGCTCTTTAGCTTCAGCTATGTCGGCTTGAAGCGCAAACCACATACCAACTACGGTTGCGATTGCAAATGCTATTCCTATTAACGTTTTAATTGATATCTGAAAACCAGTATCTTCGTTTAATTCTTTGGCCATTTCTATAGTTTACTTTATTTTTATAAGATCACTTGTTTTTGCAAGTATTTAATCATGATAGTAACATAGGCCACTTTTAGCTTTTGTCATCATTCCACATCTTTTCTTATCTTTTTTAATCTTTTTACACTGAACTTCTTTTGCACCCTGTTCTGCCTTTTCGTGAATAGTACAATAAGACTTACCAGGCTCTACGGTTGTTCCACATCTTTTACCAGCCTTATTTATGGCAGCACATTTAATTTCACCCTTTTCACTTTTTTGTTTCTCTATGTTATCTTCTATTACTTTTTTATTCTCTTCTATTTTTTGTTTTTTCTTTTCTTCTTTTTTTACTTTTCGTTCTTCTACTTTTTTTATTTGTTTATTTTCTTTTATTTCATTTTCAACAGCTATCACATCTTGATCTTTAATTCCTAGATCCCAAGTGTTCCAACCTAAAAGTAATGCTAATCTTTCTAATGTAGATATCTCTTCTGTAATAGCAGCATCAACATTGTTTAATTTTTTCATTAACCTATCTAAAGGCAAGTTAGTACCACCTGATATCACGTTGGCAATAGCCTCATACACAGGATTATCAAAATCAAAATAACTCATTTCTTTTATAACTTCCTCGTTATATTTTTCGGTCTGTATACCAGAGTATATTTTTCTTAACTTACTACCTATTGTTGGAGATAAACCTACTATTTTTAATATAGTGTAAGTATGATCAGCGTTCCAACTTTTATCTTTTTGTTTTAAATACTCCATTATAGTATTTTTAATCGTCATAACTATATTACCGCCAAACCCTAAGCCAGCAAGAAGAGAATCTATCATACCGTTTATTACCCTTGTTTTTGCCTTAGCTTCTTTTTCTTCGTCTTCGTCCCCAATCATAGCACCTAATGCCGCTTGCAATCCATTAAATATAAGATTCTGAACTACACCATAATATATTATTTTAGATATATGTGTTTTAGCATCACCTCTACCTTTAGCTAAATCTACAACAGATTTTTTAATCAACCTAGCATACTGCATAGGTGTATTTTTAAACGCTAATATGTATCTACCTAATGGACTTGCTTGTTGCTGTGATATCATATCAGGTCTAGAAGACTGCTGACCTTGCTCTGTCAACTCTTGAAAATCTTGCATTGCTCTTGTTTCAGCCTCTTGCCGTGTTGAACCTTGTTTCATTAGAGAACTAACTCTGTTTCTATAAAACGTAGCACCACCAGATGCAATAGCAAAACTATCTGCAATTTGTGTTGGTAAAAATCCTTTTGTTAATAACCAGTTTAAAGCCGCTTTAGCTTTGTTTTTAGAACCAGCTACAGCTTGTGCTAGCTCAGCCTCGTTAATACCTCTTTGGTTACCAGCGCGTCTAAGCTTTAACATGTCTGAATTAAATATCATAGAGAAGTCAGACCAAAATTGCTTTTGATTAGCAAATGCAGCGGCTGCTTTTAAAGGATTATTATCTGACCAGTTTATATAGTTAATTGAAGATATTGTTTGTAGTAACGCTGATCTCATATTAAAGAACATGATAGCACCAACAGACTGATTAGCCCAATTATTAAACATGTTAACTAATCTATTTTTACCTCCCTCTCTTTTAGAACCAAACTCCATTCTATAAAGTATATCCTCTAAAGCGTCTCTAAAATTAGAACCATATATAGCTTCAATCTTATTCATGTTAGGACCAACAAGTTTTGTACCTTGCCACTCACCAAACATAATACCTCTGTTTTGAGCAAACTCAGCTAAATGCTCTTGTCTGCTAACTTCGTTGTTTATAGATTGAATATCACTATCTAAACTTTCTACTAACCAGTAATCGTTAGGTGTTGTATAACCTTGCTCTTGATCAACTAACTGTTCTAAAGAATCTGCGAAAGATTTTGCAGATGTATTACCTTCAACAAAATCAACTAAAGCTTTTAAATCTCTTTTTGATAAACCAGGAACCTCCATACCGTTTTTATTCCAAAGATAAACTCTTATCGCTTGGTCTACGGTAAAACCCGTGTCACCTACTGTTTCGTTTAACTCACTTTTTAAAGATGGAAAGTTTTTCAATAAAGTTCTGTAGCTAACATTTAAAGCTTGTTTAGATTTATTTAAAGAAGTATAGCCTTTAGCGAAAGGATCAAACAAAGCTTTTTTAAAGAAAGCCATTTGAGCTTCTCCTTGCCTACCTTTACCAATAAATCTATATATTAAACCTTTAAAATCTTCTGCTGATGGTGGTACGAAGAAAGCAAACTTACCTTTTTTACTACCACGTATTTTAGCTTGGGCATTTGAAAACTCAGCTTCAGCCTTAACGCCAGTCGTTTGCTCTAGGATTCTATTAAGATCTAGTTCTGGAGCAGTGCTTTTATCAAGTATGTTATTAAACTCAGGGTTCATTTGCTTACTGAACTGTATCTTAGCTTGAACAACATCTGATTTAATATCAAATTGATCTAAAACGTTTTTAACAACTTGAACATTTGCTAACGCATCATCAGCAAAGTAAATATTATTATAACCTTCTGCTACTTTTTCAGCTATCCAAAGAGCTTTAGATTCTGGAGTTGAGTTGGCTAAACCAGTTATGTTTTCTATAGGTATGTTTAATCCAAATTCACTTAAAAAAGCCTGTATAGCTGGGGCAGAGTTTTCAGGTCTAGCAGTTAATATAAAATTATCTTTAACTCCAAACTTATTTATTCTGTTTACAAAATCTTGAAACAACGGGCCAGGAGTTCCTTCTACTACTTTACTAAATTCAGAGAAATCATATACATATCCTTTAGCTAATAGATCAGCTCCTTGTTTAGCAAACTCTTCGGCTGTTAATTTACCAGTTGTACCATCAGGCATTGTGTATAACACGTTAGATTTGCTCTGAGCCAATGTATCATCAAAATCCCATATGCTTATACCTTTTTCTGGATTAACTGTATTAGATCTCATTAGAGCATCTTTAGCTATTTTAGAAGCTTTACTGTAGTAATAATCTCCTACTTTTTCTTTTGTAACTTTAACTTGAAGTAATCCACTAACAGCATCTAGCTGCCCTTGTATCACCTTGTCCATTAGTTTTTTATCTGTCGCTAGTTCTGGTCCTACTACTATACCTGTAGATAGTTGCGTCATTTGAAGATCAAAAGCTCCACCCATCTCAGCGTTGTAATATCTTAATAAAGAAGTTGATGTAGGGTTCCAATAAAAAGGCATTGTAGATTTGTAAAACTTGTTTACTATATTATCATAAGACTTAGGTAAGTAAGCTAATCTATAATTATCTAAAGCGTCATTAAGGTTTTTTCTTGCTTCTACAGCTGTTGTGTTATCAGTTAGTATGTGTCTAAGTGAAAGTAGGTTTATCGCTAAAGCCGGTGTCATGTGTTCTAGTACTAGTTTATCACCTTTGTAGTTTTTGCTTTCAGCAGGAATAAAGTCTAGTATAGCAGAAGCTCTAGTTAACCCTCTTTGGTTAGCGTTCATGTTGGCTAGTATTGACACAACTTGATTACCTGTTATAAGCTTGTCTTGATACAGCTCTCTCATCATGTCTGAAACTTTTCTATAAGCAGCGTTATTTTCTGTTTGCTGTTTAATAAAAGCTGTTCTTTGTTTTGCTGTAGGTATTGTTTCTAAGCTACCGTCCATATAAGAAGCGTAACCATCTGGGTAAGCTCCGTGTTTACCAAAATCTTGTACTACCTTTCCTTTTTTATTAATAGTGCCATTTGTTAAAAAAGCTGCATCAACAACTCCAGTAGAAAAGCCTTGTCTATTATCTTGAGGAGATGTTTTTCCTTTACTATTTAACTTTGGTGTTACACCTGCTATGGCTCCCTTCGGAGCTTTACCTTCATTTATATCTTTTTGGTTCCAAGTTTTATAAGGCTTCCAATTAGGATTTTTAATTAATGGTCCTAGTGGGTTTTTAGGATCTGGAATAAATTGACCATCTTGTACTTTTGAAGGAGCAGAAACAAATGGTTGAAGGTATTTAGCAGAAAAACCTTTTCCGTATTTAGCATCTAATGCGTCGGATAATGTTTTTATCCCCACTCTACCTTGTTCTTGTGCTGCCTTGTTACCTTTAACTTTAACAAACTTTTCTCCAGTTATTTCGCTCATCATGCTAGCATAACCAACCCTACCTTCTAAGCTACTGTTAAAGTATTTGTCTATAACAAATAATTCTAATGGTGTTGCCAAGTCCACGTAGCTAGGAGCTATTAAATCAAACATGTCCTGCATGTCCTTTCCAATGTTTTTAATATCTTTCTCCGTTACAATCCCGTCTTCAAGTAATGGCCTTAGTTGAGTGTTAGTTAAAGCCATCATGTTACCGTTATACGAATCTATATTTTCAGCTGAACTACCAAACATGGCATCTATTATAGCAACTCCTTTTACAGGATTTGTTTCCATAACCCCTTGTAACGTCTTGTTTTTTGAAAACATATACTTAGACTTACCATCACCTAGCCTTACAATTAAATCAGCTGGTTGATTAGTGTTTTCTAAGTGTTCTCTTGTTATTTGATTTGTTACAACTCTACCCGTTTGATCTACTATAGCTTTAATTCTAGAGCTTGTGTTAGATTCTTTTTTATAAGTATTAGGTTTACCTCTTTCTGTTACACCAAATAAATTTAAAAATTCAGTAGGATCTATTGATTGTTTTATTTGAACTTGTAACCCTGGTCCTGTCTTAGATCTTACAGATCTTTTATTGTAAAATTCTTTTAATAAAACTTGTTGCACACCTGTAGATTGAGAGCTAGCTGTGTGACCTTCAGGTAACATAGATATCAACGCATCAACATGCTTGTTTATAAACATTTGAGCGTTTTTAGTGTCTGTCTTAGTTAAGTTACCAACCTTAGGAACTATACCAAACATTTGCTGAACTTCAGTTGCTACTATGTTTTTTAATGATTTATAGTTTTTACCTTTGTATAAACTAGGGTCCGCTTGTATTTGTTCTAATATTTTATTTCTAATATTATCAAGTACAGGTTTTAACTCAGGATCTACTGAAACTAATTTATCTTCTAATTTTTTAGTGTTAACGTCTTCTACTTGCGTGTCTGCAACATCTTCAGAAGCTAAACCTTTTTTATCATCTATGTTTTCTACAAACTGTTGTCTCACACCTAACCTTTCAGCTAAGTCGTTTGCTCTAAGATTTAATCTAGTACTAATAAACTTATCTAACCCTTGTCTTGTTGGATCATACTCAGTTTGTATCATTCCACTAGCTTCAGCTATTAAAGCTTCTTTAAAGTCTTTTCTAGTAATTTGGTTTCTTTCTGATACTGGTATTCCGTCGTAAAGTCTTTTTGTTGTAGATTCTATTATAGCACCCATACCATCACCTAGCTCTGATTGTTGTAGATTATCTACTGTATTACCATCTGCATCTTGAGACAATCCTTCTGAAACCAAACGAGTTACATTACCTTCGTACTTTTCGTACATTTTTTGAAGGTTGTTTGCTTTAGAATAAGATACACCAGCGCCTGATTTTTTAGGTTTACTTACTAATCTACCTTTAGCTCCCTTGTCCATCACATTATCTATAGCTTTATTTGTATAACCTTTTTCTATGCTATCATTATAGTCTTTTATAAAATTATAAACTTGTCTACCATTGTTAAATTTTATCTTTGTAAATCCATTCTTTTGTAAAAACCTTCTTAACACATCTCCTACTTGTGTAAAAAATCCTTCGTCAAATTTTAAAGTACCGTCTAATATAGATTCAGACATGATAGTTATCATTTCCTCTCCGTAATTACCCTCTCCTTTATATGGGTCCATTCTATCTAAAAATTCTTGACTAACACTTCCCTTTTTTCTTTTTATAAAGCCCGCCAAAGCATTACCAAGGTTATTCTGTATTCCAACGTCTCTACCTATAGTTTTAAATAATACTGCGTGTAAAAATTCATGAGCAGCTGTTGTTACTCTACCGTTTGTAGCTAAAGAAGTTGTTTCGTTTATATATATATTTTGCTCACCTGTTTTTTCATTTTGTGATATAAAACCAAATTGGGAAGAGGCATCTTTAGATTGTTGCTTGCTTTGATCTATTTGAAAGTTCCAACTTTCGACAGCTTGTTGTAAATTTTCTTTAGTAAACTCTACTTTTCCTTCTTTTTTTCTTTCTTTGTTAACTTCTTCTAAAAGTTTTGGATCATCAATTAATTTTTGAGCTTCGTTTATTTCTGCCTCGAGTTCAAGTACATATTCTTTTTTTTCAAAGTTGAACTGCGCTTCTACTTGTTCTTTAGTTAACTCTATTACGTTAGTTTTCTTACCAGTTCTTTCTTCGTAAGCTTCAGCTTTTGTTCTAACCTCAGCCACGTACTTATCATAAGCCTCTTGTTTTTCTTCGTCAGTACGAGTATCTTTGTTTATTATTTCTTCTTTCTTTTTGTTTAACTCGTTGTAAGCATCTTCAGCTTTTTTAATCTCAACTTGTTTCTGTTCTTTAGTTAAGCTTTTGTCTTTTCTTATATTTTTAGCTTTCTTTTCTAAGTTATGTTTTTCAACTGTTATATCTATTAACTCTTGTTTGTCTTGTTTAGAATAACTTACAGTTCCTCTTAAGTGTTTATCTTGTAGCTCTACGTTTTGATCAACTAAACTTACTAGCTCTGCCTCTAAATCTAATTTAACTTCTTTCGATAAATTTGGGTTCTCTAACATTTTATTTATCTCAAACATCCTGTCAGCATTTTTAGATAGCGTTTTCTCTAGCTTATTTGGAATCAAATGATTAGTAGTGTGCTTAAAAATTACAGGGCTACTAATACCTCCACTAACTAACATACCATCTACAAAAGCCGATGAAACCCCATCCATAAGACTAACGTCCATACCTAAAACATAGCGATCAGTTAAATTACCACCAAAAGCATTTACACCTTCTCCAAATCCTTCTTGGATAGCATCTACTCCTGTTCTTATACCTATGTTCATCAACCCTGTTAAATAACTTGAAACACCACTACCAAAACCAGGTGTTTTTGTCATGAACTTACTAACTCTGGTAACTTGACCTACAAGTAATCTTTCTGTTAAAACTTCTAATGTTCCATGTAAAGCAGCGGATAAATATCTTTCTCCAGGAGTAAAACTGTACTCTCCTGATTTTTGCAATTTTCTAGTTCTTTCTAAATCTCCACCTGTAGCCGATATACCAGCGACTACTAACCCAGCTGTACCTCCACTTAAAGCTGTAGCTACTAACATAGGTGCCATTCCAGCTATTAACTCCATGGTATGTTGGCCTACACCTACTTCGCCTTTGTGGTAACTAAACTCCAGGTTTCTTCTACCAGCCGATTCATCTCTTATAGCGTCAAAAGTTGTTCTAATGTGCTCAGGCATAAGCCCTCTTGCGCGATCTGTATCTCCACCGGTGTTTCTAATATATGCTTCGTTAGCGGTTAGAGCTATCTCATCGACAAATGCTACGAACCCTCCAAACCCATCAATAAATAAAGATTCGCTGATACGGTACTGCCCACCGTATGTAGCGTTTTGTACTTGTAGTATAGCTGCATAATCGTCAGCTGTTCTAGCTAAAGCACCTTCTTTTTTAAACAATTCGTTAATAACGCCACCAACGTCCTTAAGTGTATTTTGGTAACCATTTAAAGCCTTAATATTGTTTTGATAACTGCTTATGTAACCACTTATCTTTTCTTGGTTTAAGTTTATTTTTTCATTAACAGCATCAACTTCATCTTGCGTTTCATAGTCACCACTCTGCAGTTTTTTATTTTCATCTATTAACCTTTGTATCTCAACAGAGTTTGGCATCTTTATCTCTTCCCCATTTTCGTCTTTGTAAATCTCGCCATTAACAATTACAGTACCAGTGGGTGTGCTCTCTACTTCTTTAAGCAGTAGGTCATAAGGTTTTTTGTTTTTATCAAACACAGCATTTAACAAATCAATCTCTCTTGTTAACGCTTTGGTTTCTTCTCTAACGCCGGCTAAATTACTTTTATTTTCTTCAAGATCCTCTACTTGCTCTTTACTTCTACCTTTGTAATATCTTCCTGACCCCTCAAAGAACCCAATGTTTTCTTGGTAAAAACTCTCAAGTTCTGATTGGACTGTTTCCCTAGTGTTTTTATCCGTAGTATTATCAACCCAGTATTTTTTTATTTTATCCACGTCTTCTATTGGGATGCTACCGTTTGATAAATTAGCAAAATCTATTAACCCCTCTTCCTTAGGATTATAAACTTTAACAGCGTCTTCAAACTTCATGTTGTTTTCCGTAGCGTACTTTTGCACATAGTACCCTATAAGTATTTTTTCTAACTCAGCTTGGTTTTTTTCATCTTTTACTTCTGCAATTGTAGTAGGAGGTGTGTATTCGGTAGATCCAGGTGTGTTAACGCCAGGTATTATCGGGTCAAAACTAATGTTCATATCAAGACTTTCTTCTTCTTCTTCTGAAACTTCTATCAATGTTTCCCAATCTGCATTTGCTTCTTTTTCGTACGTTTGCCTGTAGTTAAATGTCTTTCTCTCTTGTTCGTCTACAACATTATCTTTGTTCATATCTGCTGTAGTGAAAGTTGCTTCGTCTGAATTATCTAAACGAATTACCTCGTTAGCGGCAATCAAGCTAGACAATTGTTGCTCTTTAACAACATCAGATTCATCACTGTTTTTAATATTTACAATCTTTGTGTTGGTATAAACATCTTCACTGTTATTGGCATTATCATAAATACTGCTTATATCGTTAATTTTTATCTCACCCTCTTCTTTTGTTACAATACCTTTCTCTACTTCGTCTTCAACTTGAATTTGCTTATTGAGTTTTTCTATTTTTATTTTTTCTTTTTTTTCTTTTTTTTCTTTTAACTCTTTTATTTCGTTAGCATCTGTTGTTTCAAACTCTTGCATGTCTTGCAGCGAAACTGTATTCCTAGTTAAAATCCCGTTTCCTGGTAATTCCGATAAAGTATTTTCCGAAGGTAAATCCGAAACTCTTTGTGCTAGGGGTGACTCTACATTCGCACTTTTTGTAGAGTTGTTTTTCTTTCCCAGGCTATTTCTTTTTGCTGCTTCTTTTATAAAGTTTTCAATAGTAGATACTGACTCACCAGCCTTAACCATTTTTTGAACAACAACTTTTACTTCCGCTTGTTTCATATTATATTTTATTTAAGGTAGTATTTACTAATAAGATCATCATACTCTTGAAACTGTGTAGATTTTTTGTACTCTTCACCTAGTTTTTTCCATGCTTTAGTTATGTAGGAATTTGTAAAAGAACCAAACTCTCTATCTAAATTTATTTCCGAAGCGTAATCAGGGTGATTGTCATTAACCCAAGATCTAAATTTATTACCCTCTTCTTCACTTAACCCAAACGTAGTCTCACCATAGTTGTCAGTACCTAAAGTTTCAGATCCTTGAATACCAATTATACTAGCATCACCATTGCTATTAGCGTTAAATCTATTAATAGCTATTCTACTATAATAGTCTTTAACAAGATCAGCTAAAACCTCTTGTCCATCATTCTCTCTGTAATAAGCGTTTTGAGGATTAAATATTTGATCAATACCTCTATACTCTACAAACTCACCATTTTCATCTTCAATTGGTATTCCATCTGGAAACATTTCTTCAAAGTGTTTTCTCATACTTTTACCCTGACCAGGTATAGCATCATTAGCGTAACTAACTAATTGCTTTGGATCCGTTACAGTTTGTTCTATTATACCCTGTATGTTTTGAAGACTTTCACTTTGACCATTACTAGCTATTTTATCTATTTGCCCAAACAATTGTGTCATACCAGATCCATCTGTTTTGCCAAACACCGTGCTAGAAGTAAGTGCTTCTTTAGGGTTTATTGTTTTTTTATACTGAGATAACTCATCTTGATATATAGACATAGCGTTGTTATACTCTTCGTCAGTAAACGATTCTTTCTGTTCGTTTAAAGAGCTTATGCTATTTTCTATGTTAGATATCTCTGCTGATGAATTAGGATCTGTTAAAACCACCTGCATTTTACCGTCTATTAATTTTTTTTCAAATCCCCAATCTTGACCATTGTAATTAATCTCCGTGGCATTAGTATACATAGCCGCTTGTAAGTTTTTAGTGTCACTACTCATACCATCTGAATACAGATTGCCTTCTATGTTAGTTTTATATGACTCTACTTCAGACGAATAACTAGTTAACTCTTTATCTAAAGAAGTCATCTGTATCATTATATCATTTCTTCTTCTTTGCTTCTCTTGCCCTTCATCTAGTTTGTCAATTTCTAAAAATTCTTGTTTTAGATTATATAAATTATCTTGCACTTGTGTGTATACTTCAGATCCCATTTGATCTATATTATTTTCACCACTTTTTAAAATAAAAGTATTTAAAACTTGCTCTTGCCTATCGTTCTCCGCTTGTTCTTTTTCTTTCTTTAATCTTTGTTCTTCTTTTAAAGTTTCTTTTTCAAGAGTTTTGTCTGCAATATAATCATCCACAGTACCATCTACACTTTTACCAACATTAGTAAGAGCTTTGTACATAGCAGCATTACTAGTTCTTCTTCCTTGGTATAACTGCCTTGCGCCAGCTAC
>Ga0209816_1003484_pt1 | contig 10794 bp, 10 predicted proteins | sample CoawatmetaG01DNA_FD_187509 | JGI IMG/M metagenome (GOLD analysis project Ga0209816, IMG submission 187509) | Marine microbial communities from the West Antarctic Peninsula - Coastal water metaG017-DNA (SPAdes) (version 2) | ecosystem: Environmental > Aquatic > Marine > Coastal ... | reverse complement strand
GCTCTAGGCCCAATAGGGCTAGAGTGACAAGAAATTTGGCAAGTTTTTGCGAAAAATTGTTCATAAGTAGATTGTCAGGAGCTGCGCGAATTCTTCTATAATCTTCTGCCAGTTTACATTGTTAGCTAATTCAGGGTTCGTCCAAAGGCCGATTTCAAAGCCCTAGTCACTACTTTTCAACTGCTTTGGCTACTTAATACTAGTGAGACAATTTTCACACCTGGGGCTAAAGCTATCTGATACTTTGAACTCTTGAAATACTTGTGATACTTAACTCCCGGCCATCGGTAAGAAATTGTTTTTGAGAAAAGTCCTGTTAATTGTCCTGCTCTCATTTCTCAGTCAGCCTGCTTTTGCGGCCGTGAAGTTGCCTGGAATATTTTCTGACCATATGGTCTTGCAGCAAGATGTGCCCATTAAAGTCTGGGGTACGGCAAAGCCAGCAGAAAAGGTGCAAGTTAGTTTTGGTAATCAACACGCTAGTTGTGTCGCCAGTAAGAGTGGTAATTGGCATGTGGTGCTGGAAGAAGCCGAGCTAGGTCCGACCCGTGAACTGAAGGTGCAGGGCGAGAATCTTGTGGTCTTTAAAGATGTGCAAGTCGGCGAAGTCTTTCTTTGTGCTGGACAGAGTGAGTTGCTCGACTCATTGAAGAGTCTTCCTCTCTCTGATTCTGCTCTGGGCAGCGCCAGCAGCTCTAGCAATACCAGCAATAAGTTGCGTTTTTTCCTTGTGCCCAAGAAGGTCAGTGCCAATCCTTCGGCTGTGCTTACGGGGAGCTGGAAGGTCAGCTCTGGTAATAATAGTAATAGTAGTGGTGGCGATAAGGCTACATTGGCTGAGTGCTCTGCTCTTGCTTACAATCTTGGCCGTAATCTAGAAGCTAATTTAAAAGTGCCAGTTGGTATCATCGATTGTTCTTATCCCGAAACTCCCATTGCATCATGGATTTCAAAAGATCGCTTAATGCAGATGTCGGTCTTTCGACCGATATTAGATCCCAGTCTTAAAGGGGCGGAGGCTGCCACTACCCCTGATGGCAAGCCGACATTGAGCAGCGTTTCTAAACCTTGTGTGGCGTACAATGGCATGGTGGCGCCCCTGGTCGGTTATGCTCTCAAAGCCGTTGTCTGGTATCAAGGTCTACATGACCTGGGGCAAGCTGTTAGTTATCGCAAATTACTGCCGATGCTGATTCGCGATTGGCGTGTTCGCTGGGCGCAAGAACCAGACATTCCATTCTTCTTTATACAGCTACCGAGTAGTGCTGTTGCTTCCAATACCTTTGACATAAATACACTAGCAGCCTGTATTGGTGTTGAAAATTCTTGGGTGAATATGCGCGACGCACAAGCTTCAGCTCTAGCGGTTGGATCTACTTCTATGATCGTAACTACTGATTACGGCAAGCACCATAGCTTGAATCAGTTAGATGGATTGCCTGCTCGTCTCAGTCAGGCCATTCTCACCAAGTTATTTGAAGGAAAGAAAACAGCATTTGGCCCACTCTATGAAGGCTATGACAGTCAAGGTGCCGCTATTAAGGTGCATTTTAGCAATGCTAAAGATGGCTTGGCGCTGCGGCTTAAGGTTGGTCAGCCTACTGGTTTTGAAATGATTGATACCAAAGGGCGAATATTCCCGGCTGAAGTGAAAATTGTTGATCATGATCTGCTTGTTAGCAGCCCTCAGATTGTTAATCCCATTGAGGTCCGCTACGACTGGAAAGACGCAACTAAGGCTACTCTCTTTAATGTTGAGAATTTGCCCGCTGCGCCTTTCCGAATTAGCATTCGTCCTAACTAGGTTTCTGGCCTTAGTGCCGATTGCTTCTGTAGGTTCTGCCTTCGTCTGTGATCCAGACATTGAGCAGTTGTGCTAGTTGACTGGTCAATTGATTTTCTTCGAGCAGCAGGTGTTCGCTATCACCAATAATCATCAAGAGTTTGTCTTGAGTGGAGAGGGCATTGAAGAGTTCAATGGTGCCTTCGGGCTTGACGAGCTTGTCTTTAAAGCCGGCGAGCATCAACACTGGTGGCTTTTCAATGAGATGAGCGTTGTCGAAATTGCTTTTCATGAAGGTTTCAAATTGCTTCAATTCTTTCGGTGACAATTTCAGACGGTTCATTGAGTTGGACTCCATTTGAGCTCGCGTTCTCTCGTCTGTGCTGATTTTATCAATGATTTCGGGGTCAATTTTCTTGTCGGGATCTTCTAGGTAGTGAGCACCAACCACGATCTCGCCACCAATTTTGTAGTAGCGGTCACTTGATGGTACTGATGAAACTAGACCATCAACTAGTTCGGGATGGCGAGCTGTGGCAGCCATGGCAATGGCTCCGCCCATTGATTCTCCCACCATGAATACAGGCACGCCAGGATAAGCTTTGCGCAATGATTTCAGAGCTTGCTCTATGTCTAGTAAGCAGGCTTCAAAATCTACTGTATCTTGACCTTTGCGCTTGGCCCATTGGCCGAAACCACGAACGTCTACAGCGTAGACAGCAAAACCACGACCGGCCATACTTCTGCCAAAATCTGCGAAGGAGGCGCTACTGAAGCCTAAGCCATGAACACACAGCAATACTTCTTTTGGTTGGTTAAGAGGCAGCCAGGAGCGATATGGCACCTTTAGTTTGGCAGCCCAGACCGGTACTCTTTTCGTTACTGTAGTACTTGTGGTTCTGATGGTAGTAGTCACTCTTGGTGCGGCTGAAGCCGGTTGGCCCAGGGCGAGAGTTGTAAGACTGGAGAGAGTAAGAAGGGAAAGCAAAAAAGGTAAAGCAGAATTCTTCAGAGGCATGGGTTTTCCTTTTGTTTTATGGCATAGCAAAGACTATCAGATAGTGACCCTAGACTGACTACCTGTTAATTAGTTCCATTTTGTTGTTGCTATGGTACAAGGCCTGCCCTAACGCCTGGTACCTGGCTGCTTATAAAGCTAAAGCCTGTTGGTTTGAGGCCGGTAGGCCCAGGTGAAGCTTGATCTTGGCCAGTAGTTCGAGGTGGGCCAAGGGGGTGAGAATGAAATCACTGGCACCGGCTTCGAACAGTTTCTGGCGTGATTCTGCTGTGCAGCCCTTAGTATCCATCAAGATTAATATAGGTAATGCTTTCCAGCGTGAGTTGCAGCGAATCATCCGGCAAATATCATTACCGCTAACGCTTGGCATTGTCTCTTGCAGCAGCACTAGCTCTGGTTGAAAATCATCTAGCACGCTAAATGTTTCCATGCTGCTAGTTAGGGAAGTAACGGCCATACGCTCTTCTTCCAGGCTACTTGTTAGTGTGCCAATTAGTTCTTGATCGCTTGCCACTATCAAAACGCGCGGTGGCAGTAGTCTGTAAGTCGCGTGGTTCTTTTTACTTTGTTCTAAATCTGTGGTTTCGATTTCTACTTCTATTGCGGCTGAATTTATCTCCGCCAGTTTGTTCTCGATCCACTCCTTGGCCTCTTCTACTAGCGTTAAAATCTCTTCCCATCTGAGATTGTCGCTAGTGAGATCTAATTTGCCCACCGCAATCAATTCTTTTTCCAGGACAGAGCCAATCTGGCTGAGAGAATCAAAGCCAAGTGAGCCAGCGGTACCTTTGATTTGGTGCGCCCTATAGCTGGCCTTGCTTAGGCTGCTAGCATCGCCTTTTTCTGCGGCCACTAGTATCTCTGCGGTCATCTGCTCTAGCTCATTTGGCAGCTCAAGTAAGTAGATACAGGCTAGTTCAGCTATGGCCTCTTCTGTTTCTTTCATGGCTCGGTCGGCTTCTTCTGTAGCATTATTAGGTAGAGATTCTTCTGCGGGTTTCTCCTCGTTTGGATCTGGTAGCAAATGTTCTTGGCGAAGAAACTCGTCTAGGCTGCGGTTGTTTATGCCTGAGACTGCCTCATTCTCTTGTAATACTTCTGCTGCTGCTTCCGGTTTGGATTTATCTTTCCCTTGCTCAAATAATTCGGCTATTTGTTGTACGAACATTTCGGGGTGAATTGGCTTTTGAATGATCATGTCGACTTGATAAACATTGCGCATCTCAGCAAATGTTTTATGGTCGATACCTGAGCCAGAGCAAAAGACAATTGGAAATTTGTAGTTCTTTTCTCTCAACTCTTTTATAAAGTTAGCGCCGTCACAGCCCGGCATGCGATAGTCGATGATAGCCAAATCAGGAGCTTGCTCGAGAGCGCAAATGGCATCACTTACGCTGCGAGCTTCAATCACTTTGTAGCCTACGGCTGAAAGTATACGATTTAGCAATTGACGGAAGAAAGCATCGTCATCAACAATCAATATTTTCATTTGATTCGCTGCCGTTTGCTCATCTGTCATGCTAAACCTTTTGTAGACTGTTAATTGCTGGCTTTCCCACAATGTCATTTTCCCTGTCAGGGCACAATTTAGCTATCACCCTTGCGGTTGACCATCTGGGGGATGTGTTTCTGCCATAAGGGGGTATGATCACTGTAATGCCCATGTATACAGGCGAATCAACCAACTGATTTGCAAGTTACTTGCACTGAAGAGACTCTAGATATAAATGGCAACCAATGAGAATTTGCAACAAGTAAATGTCTTCATGATCGAAGACGACAAATTCTATTGTGAATATGTTAAAAGGCTTCTTGGTGCCCGCACGCAGCCGCAGTTCGATGTACAAAGGGTAAGCGATATGGCTGCCGCCCAGCGCTATTTGAAAGACGAGAGGCCTGATGTTGTTTTGCTTGACCTCAACTTGCCCGATAGTCGTGGCCTTGAGTCTTTGAGTCGAGCTAGAGAGTTTGTCGACGGTTGCCCAATAATTATTTTGACCAGTAGTGATAATGAGCAGCTGGGCCTGCAATCAGTTAGTCTGGGGGCTCAAGACTATCTGGTAAAGCAAAATATCGGCAATGAGTCGTTAGTGCGTAGCATTCGTTATGCCATTCAACGGCGTCGCTCAGAAGAACAGACCCTAAGAATGGCTGCTATCCAAGATTTTATTGCCACTTTGGCCCACGATATGAGCATACCTTTGATTGGTACAGAGAATTTGCTCAGTGGTTTGCTTCGCGGACAGCTTGGTGACTTAAATGCGGCCCAAAATGAAGCCTTGATGGTGATGCAACAGGCCAATAAGAATCAGTTGCAGCTTGTTCAGCGCTTGCTTGAAATATACCGCTATGAAGTGGGCAGCGATCTCAGTCGCGTCATTCTCAATGCCAAAGAGCTTTTGCTCGATTGTGTCGGCCAATTTTCTCAGGGCCATAAGATAGAAATTGATTGTTCTTTTGATGCGTTGGCATCGGCTTGTCGTATTTGGGGTGATGAAGAGGCCCTACGCACGCTGTTCTCAAACTTACTCGATAATGCTTTCAAATATAGTGATAAGGGTCAGTTGATTAGCGTCTCAGCCGAGTTGATCGATTCTAAACTCTGTGTGCGTATTCATAATTTTGGTAAACCCATGCCAGATGAGGTGCGGAGCGGTATGCTTTCAAAGTTTTGGCAAGGTGTGCCGGGCAAAACCTATGTTGCTAAAACAGGTCTTGGGCTTTATCTCTGCCATCGCATTGCCCAATTGCATCAGGGACGGATAACTTGTGACAGTAGCGCAGAAGAAGGCACTACCATTACAGTGAAGTTGCCAATAAGCGGTTTGCTCGTTACTACTTAGCCAGGGTAAATTGCTCAAACTAAGCCGGTACGCAACGCCTTTACTGCGGCCTGGGTTCTATCTGAAACCGAAAGCTTCTCCATAAGATGACGCATATGAGTTTTTATGGTTTCAGTGCTTAGAATTAAGCGCTCGGCTATTTGCTGGTTGCTCAACCCTTCTACCACGAGGGTTAGCACTTCTAATTCTCGTTCAGAGAGAGTGCAGTTGTTTACTGGTGCCGCTACTGGTTTCTGCTCGACAAAGGCTCGAATGACCCGCTTGGCAATAGATGGATCTAACCATATCCCACCATTGTTAACTGTCCTTATTGCGTTGACAAGTTGATCTGCTGCCACGTCTTTGAGGCAATAGCCATCGCAGTTGGCAGCGAGAGCAGCCAGGATATCTTCGTCAAGATTGTGCGATGTCAACATGACAATGCGGATTGCCGGTTCTTTGCTCTTGATTTGTTGCGCCGCATCAATGCCATTAATGCCAGGTAAGCCAATATCCATAAGGATGACATTAGGCTTCATTTGAAGAGCTGTTGTTACAGCGTTATTGCCGTCTTCGGCTTCAGCTACTATTTTAAGATCGCTTACTTGCTCAAGAGCAAAGCGCAGGCCCATGCGAGTAATTAGGTGATCTTCTACTAGCATTATGGCAATTTGCTTCTGGGGAGCACTAGATTGTTCGCTCTGACTCATTGGCTCGGTCTGCTTTTTTTCTCTGCCCAAATTGTTTTCCTATTCTACTCAATATCACCCTGAAAGAGTTGGACATAGTCAATACGGGGGATAGTCTGGTTCGACTGAGGCCGCTATGGTGGAGATACTTATCTCAGGGGGGAGTGGCACATGTCTTACTTGCGTAAGGTTTATGAAACAGTTTTGGACAGAGCCCTAAGTATTGTCAAGTTTCAAAACACTGAAGCTGCATCTTCTAATATTACTGCAAGAAACCGCTTAAAAGCCTCTAGTCGGCAAGGAAAGACTCCGAGTAGGCTTCCCTCTGGCTTTTCGCCTGGCAAGAATTCAGGTATTGTCTGCGGTGTGAACAGTGTGGCCGCCATAGTAGCTGAGAAAGAGCGAGATAGCGCAATTAAACGGGCGAAAGTAACAAGCACTAGATTGACTGCACTTAAGAGCTACCTTGAGCAGGAGGCAAATTGATTTACTTGCCAACAGGTTTCTTCGCTCGGGCTTCCATCTTTGCTGCTTCGTCATTGAGACCGGTCTTGCGCAATAAGGCACTGTAACCAGTGAGGCAATTGGAAAGAGCTGCTGGATCTGCTTTAGCATTCTTCTCTCTGATTGCTAAAGCACGCTTGTATCGGCTTTCGGCTTTTTTGTATTTGCCGTTTTGAGTTAGAGCATTAGCCATATCTTCTAGGGCCTGAGCAACTTTAGGGTCTTCTAGCCCACCGAGGCTTTCTCGGGTGGCCACAAGGTTTTCATAGACGGGCTCGGCCATATCGATTTTGCCACTAGCTGTATAAGCGCTGGCTAAGTTTTCTAGTGACTTTGCGGTTTTGGGGTGATTGGCACCAAAAGCTTTTTTGCGAATATCGAGCACTTTTGTGTAGAGAATTGCCGCATCAGCATTCTTGCCGGTCTTACGATAGACATCGGCTAGACCATTGAGAGTGTCGGCATAATCAGGATGATCTGGTGCAACTTTTTCTCTAATTTGTTTGGCCCGCAGGTAGAGCGGAGCAGCTTCGGGATAGCGCTTTTGATGGCGGTAGAGATCAGCCAAGCCATTGAGGGCGTTAGAGACTTGAATGGCATCTTTGCCAAACGATTTTTCGTATATGCCCAGGGCTTCTTTGTAGTCTTTTTCAGATTCTGCCACATTGTCTTTTTTATCGTAAAGTAAGCCCTGGTTTATCAATGTGGTGGCAAAATTGCCATAACGAGCACCACTTTTTTCGGCTTGTCTGCGGCAGGCAGCAAACTCTTTTTCTGCTTCCTCCAGGTTGCCGTCATGGAGAGCGGCAAGGCCAGCTTTGTTGTGTTCATCCCATGTGGCAGCAAAGGCGGGTTGAACTGTGAGAATTACTAGGGCTAGTGCGAACCACCGCTGCATAGTTTGAATCCTTTTTAGAGTCAGTAGAATTATCGACTATTCCTAGCCAAATTAATGCATGATAATTGCTCAGGCTTGAGATTTTAACGCTTGGCTACCTGGTTTATATCGGTAATCGAGACAAGAGAGGTGAAATTGATCGAACAAACAGGGAAGCTTCACGACCTTGTGGCTGATGCTTTAGCGCAGCACCAGCTGCAGTATAGTGTTTTTGAATGTGATCCAAGCTTCGCTGATACGGCGCTCTTTTGCGAAAAGTATGGTTTTCAGTTGGGGCAGTCAGCTAATGCCATTATCGTTGCTACGAAGAGCGAGCCAGTACGCTTTGCTTGTTGCATTGTCTTGGCCAATACTAAACTAGACGTCAATAGAACGGTGTCGAAATTGCTTGGCGCCAAAAAAGTTTCGTTTGCCACAGCTGAGCAGACCATGGCCCTAACAGGAATGCAAATTGGTGGCGTTACTCCCTTTGGCTTACCTGATATTCCTCTATATGTAGATGCTGCGGTGATGGCGAGCTCTCTTGAAATAATCTTGGGTGGTGGCAATCGCTCCACTAAGGTTGTGCTTCAGCCTGAGCAACTGCTAAAGCTGGCAAATGTTGAAATAGTTGATGGCTTGGCAATATCTAAGTGATCAATTGACAAGCTAAATTGAAATTGCTGGAACTTCTCCGCGTTCTACCAGTCTCTGTCTGCTGAAAGATTCAATTACAGCAGATGGAGAAAATAATTATGCGTCGCACGCAAACCTTTCGTTATACATTCGTATATGCCTTCTTAGCGGGCTTCGCATTAACTGGCTCTCTTGCCGCTAATGCTGATACCCAGGTGACAACAACTACCTCTTCTACGCGCTCAACTAGCTCACCAACTAGCTTCTCTACCAGCTATGTTCTACCAAGTTCTTCTAGCTACATTGTTGTAGATCCCATAACTGGAGTGGCACAAGGCTCTTACAATACTGTTACCCATTTGGTTAATGGCGCCCCGCTCTCTAATGGCTATGTCATTGTTGATGAGAGCACCAGAGCGATGGTGGCTATGGTCGATCAATATGGCAACATTGTTGATGTAGCTGTGGCCCCGGCTGCACCAACTTTACTTTTGTCAATTGATTCACGCCGCAAGGATCTTGAAGCTCAAATTGCCGATGCCCAAGCTAAAGGTCGTCTTGCCGCTGCTCAAGCCGAGCTATTGCGTCAAGAATTGGCGACTGTAACTCCTTATGATGCCTCTTCTTCTTCTTCTAGTGTTGTCACTTATAGTCGGGCAATTCAAATGGGTTCTGGTCTCAATTCAGTGTCGAGTCGTTTGATTCCGATTACTGAAAAGACTTATTCAAGTGTCATTGCTCCGCAATTTGTCACCATTGATGGACGGCTAACACTGGCAGACGATCTCACTTTCCGTAAAATCCAACTGACTAGACGTATTGAAGATGAATATGCTTTTGGTCATATCACTAAAGATCAACTGCTGCAGTTTAAGTCTGATTTGACCGCCCTGTCGGCTCGTGAAGCTAGTTTCCGCAATGGTGCTTCAATCAGCGCCACTGGTGCGACTGTGATCACTGATGATTTGAACCGTCTGCAAGCCAAGTTAGACAGCACTGTGGTCGTTAGATAAATAGAGGATTAGATAAGCTATGAAGAAAATGATAAGTTCACTGATTATGGTGCTCTGCGCCTTTGTCCTTGGTGCCTATTCGCTCGGAGCCTCGGCTCAAACTACTGCTGAAATCGCTAAGAACAATTGTGATTCATGTGCTAATTTTGCCGCTAAGACACTCAATTATTGTGTCACTAAAAAAGGCAACTACGGTAAGGCTTCGATGACCAATGCACTCAAAGATGTTATTACTGCTTGCAAGTCATCATCTGAATTCATTGGCAATGCTTCGGCATTTCAGAAACGTTCCGCGGCCATAGCCGTTGATGCCTGTAATGAGTGCATCAAAGCTTGTGGTGGATCGACTGTCAATAGCGATGTGAACATCAAAGCCTGCGCCGATGAGTGTCGCAAATGTGCCGGTAACTTGAGCAAGGTGGCAAAAGCTCAGTAAGCTTTAAATAGTTAATGCTGACAATCGATGGAAATTACTGAGTGACTATAATTGTCCCGGCTAATTTCCATCGATTGTTTGTTAGGAAGCTATGAAACTACTTAAGCTGATCACTGCTGCTCTATTCTCTATTACCGTTCTTGGCGCTTGCGACTTTGAAGAACGCCTCTCTTGGTCGCCCGATGGCAAGCGCATGGCGGTGCTGGCCGACCAGCTGCGACTGGCTGACCTTGATAGTATCTCTAAACCAGTTCTGGGGCCAAACTTTGGCCCGGTCTTGTATTTCCGCTGGCTCCCTGATAATCATCATGCCTTGCTTGGCTATCGCCGCACTAAGCACCATTTGACTAAAGCCGGTGTTAAGGCCCCCGATACCACTCTCGACTATGTGCAGCTATTTGATTTCAATGGCGACATTAAAGATGTGAAGGCCGCTGCCGGTCCGATTGTATTCAAAAGCTCTGTGCCAATAGATGATTTGCGCCTTTCTCCTAACGGAAAATTGGCAGCCATTTCCCAGGCCCAGAAGGGGCGGCATAAGCTATCGGTTGTCACTCTAACTGGCGCCCTCAAAGTTGTGGCAGTCAATGTTTCTAAGGCAGACTGGGCAAGAGATAGCCGCTCTCTCTACTTCTTTAGAGAGCTGTCGCCAAAAGATTCTGGTTACATCACTTTCATTCCGGTTTCAACCATTTGCAATTTGCCAGTGGCAGACCTTAATGGGGCTCTGCTGGCTCATTCATCGCGGCGGGATTTAGCTCAATGTGCCGGTGAATTGACCAGTGATAGCCGCCTTCGTACCCTGGAAGACGGCAGTCTCCTATTTAGCTCGACGCCAGTGAAGTTACCGGCTTGTGGTGTTATGTTTGGTTTGCAAGAACGGGCCTTATTTCGCTATCGGCCGGCCAATAAAGAGAAAAAGGCTAGTCTAGAGCAAATTGCCATTGCCGGGCCAGCATTGGCTTCAGCTCTTGACACTTTCGAGCCTAATCAAGACGGCACAAAGATAGCCATAC
>Ga0209816_1003481_pt1 | contig 10796 bp, 25 predicted proteins | sample CoawatmetaG01DNA_FD_187509 | JGI IMG/M metagenome (GOLD analysis project Ga0209816, IMG submission 187509) | Marine microbial communities from the West Antarctic Peninsula - Coastal water metaG017-DNA (SPAdes) (version 2) | ecosystem: Environmental > Aquatic > Marine > Coastal ... | reverse complement strand
GTAATATTTAATTCACCACCATAGGAATCATCCCAGCAGTTGCAAATTTTCTTACCATCAAAGTAAATGTCCCATTCGTACGATGGTGCATCATGTCCTCGCATTTGCTTTACATTTTTAGCAGTTGCACGTTTTAAAAACTCTTTCTTTTTCATAATTTTTATTGTTAGTTTATTTATAAGGTGTATGTTTAAAGTATGCTTCCTCAAAATCTAATCTTAAGTCATCGCAGAATTCATTGAATGAATTTTTGCCATATAGCTTTTCATATAACTCTTTAAAACCTCGATAAGCACATGGTTTATTGTTTACTAAAAAATCTAACTCAATATCAGTTACATTATGTCTTCCTTCACTACATAATTCTTTCATAGAATATACTCTCGCCTTGACTTGAAATAATCCTAAGTCTGTAGTAAATTCAGTGCTTACCATGTAACTTACATCCTCATTTACTTTAATAATTTTCTTTTTCATAATTTTTATTGTTAGTTTATCTGTTCCACTTTTGTTTAATTGTTACCCATATAATTGCTTGAAGTTCATAACCTTTTAGGTTGTTATCCTTTGCGATTTGTGCGGTTATTTGTTCTATTCTTCTGTACTGAATTATTGTACAAGACTCTGTACATTTTACTATTCCATCACTCGGTTCAGTTAGACATGCTCTAAGATGCCACTTGTCTATTGTGATATGCTCAGAACTTAATAGCCCTACATTCATTGCGAATGCGTGAGTCTTAGGTGCTTTTTCACTAATGATTTCACCTTGCATCGCCCGCCATGCTTTTGCCTTATTGTTGTTGTATGTACATACCTTTAAGTCCTCAAGCTTTCTGCCTTTTAAAAAGTATAGAATTAAATTCTCTGCATCAAGCTTATTTCTTGCCCACTTATTATTAGGGCTTAAACAACTTACAACTGTTGCTGCAACATATACACTTATGTCATACTTTTCTGACAGATACTTGCAGAAATCTTGCGCGTCTTTGTACCATTCAATGCCATCTTTTATTTGTTCCTTTGTCGCAAATAATAGCCATGAGCTTAGATGTTTTCTTATGTCTGAATCTGATTCAGATACTACTGATTTGTTCATGATTGTTTTTATTAAGATTCTCGTTCTACAAAATCGTATTCCGAGTATTTTTTAATTAAGTATTCTTTTGCCACAAATTGACAGGCCCTAACTATCTTTATATTTTTACTCTTTATTGTTACTTTTTCTTCTAAGTTATTGTACTTATAAAGTGTGAATATGTAAGTCATAATCAATCGTTTAAGTTTAAGTTTTGAATCTCTATACCTCCCCAAAAGTCATCCATGTCCCAAAAGACATAAAAATCATCTTGAGTATCAATGCAATCTTCGGGTATTTCTAACTCTTTTAGGTTTTGAATTAAGCTTTCTTTTGCTTTGTCAAGTGAATCGTATATTCCTAATGTTTTACTTTCCATCGGAGTCCCTCCGACATAATAATTTACTGCATATAATTTCATGATTGTTTTATTTTTTTAATTAAATTATTAATATCTTCTCTTGATTGCCATCCTATAACATCATCATTATGATTAGGGAAAAATTGTTTAGTTGCCCAATTACCTTGAGGGTCAAAAACAGCAACTTCAAATGATGAAAAATCATTAGGTGAATCACCTTTATCTTTAGGTGAACTATACATAGTAGAGCCTGCAACTATACTCATTTCAAATCCATTATTAAATTTCGGGTTTGATGCTACACCATCTTGCCAATCTCTCCATTCTAACTCTTTGAACACTTTCATAATTTTTTGTTTTTGATTTTGATTATATAGTTTTAGATTGTATAACAAAGTAAGAGTCAAGTTCTTCCTCTTGGTCATCTTGAGTGCCATCTTCATTATATATTACGGGAAATGTCTCATATAAAAATGACCAACCATCTTCGTAATCTTTAAATGATTTTTTTGGAAAACAATGGTTTCCAAATTCGTCTTCTATTATCCAATTCATAATTGTTTTATTTTAATAATTTTACTTAATAGTTCTTGATTAAAGTTGTCCCAAAATTTAATCTGATTCTTTCTCTTTCTTAAAACGTCCCTTTGTCTTGCTAGCTGACTAGCCACGCTCGGGTCTAGATAGTTAAAGTTGTAGTATATCTTCATTCTGTTTTGTTTTCAATTAAAAAATTCTCCACCTCTTTTAATGGGCATCTATTATATACATAACACATTTGAAAGATGATGTCATCCTCAAAGTTGCCTAATGCAAAACCTTGCAAGAAAAGATCTTTTTTCTTAGGTGTTAGTATACATTTACCGTTCATAAAAAGAGCGGTTTTCATAAACTGATGCTTGCTTTTAAGCATTTTTAATCTTTTTTTCATAGTTATATTTATTTAATTAAGTAATAAAAATCTTCCGTTCTTAAGAAATGTTCCCAATCCTTTTGCGTGTTGTTATCAAGTTCTTCAAACTCCTCTTTTGTGAGTGTACACGTTCTGTACTTGCTTGAGTTTTTAAAAATTGTAAAATGCTTTTTCGACTTGTTAGCATTTACCTTAAAATTGTCTTTGATGTTTTTCATTTGTCTATTTTTTTATATAAATTATTAATAAAAGTGATTTCGTCTTCTCGCTCCCATAGATCTTCCCTGTACACATATTTGCCGAATAGCCTGCCTTTCCATGATTCTTTTAACGCAAATTCTAAATCCCCCAGTTGTTCAGCAACTTCCTTTTTTATTCTCGTTAAGAATGCTTTTTTGCTCGATTTTGTCTTGTACAATTTTATTTCTTCAATGTAAAATTGTTTTGTTTCATTGTCTACCATAATTTAAGTTTTAGCCCCTCCATCAAATTCGATTTTGAAATCCGACTGACTCAATCAATCATACTGAAAGGTATTTTTTTTACCCTATCTTTTCAGATGGTTTTAACTTTGTGCCACAAATAGAAATGGTGTAAGTCCTTGGTATAGATATATCGGTTATTAATCCGCTCTCTTTTCGTCTCCAAGCCGTTAAACATCACGTTAACGTTTACTATTCGCATGAATCTAATCATGCATTTATGTGATGTGGATAAACTGCAAGTTTTTTAATCCTACATAAAGGTTTCAGCCTTTTATTTCAATCAAAAGAAATCAATGAACGAACCTAATCAAGTCATGGGCAGAAAGCTGCCTATTGAACAGGTCGAATTTAAAATGAACCGCGCAAGACGCGTTAATACGGTGAAAATTCAAATTAAATTAATACAATAAAGTTGCATTATAACCGCTTTTAAACGGTTTACTCTGCTATTTTTGCGGACTTGTAACCGCTCTACTGTAGGTATTTGTGAATAGCCTGTCTAGTATAAAAAACTACGTAATAACCTTTTTTGGTAGTTCTAACTGTCTTAGCGAATGCGCTCATTAACTCACTGTTTTTGCTCATTTTATTAATGAATGTCTTGTGAGATTTCGGGCAGTTATCACCTTGTTTAATCATACCTAGATTATGACCTAGTTTGTAGCTTTGCTCACGGTCAAGTCTATGTGCCGTTAGTACGTCTTGTTTGTAATTTGTCATGGTCTTGTTTTTAAATGGTTAATTAATTTGATAGACCAAATGTGAATTTTTAAGTAATGCTTAATCAATAATTCGTATTAACGGTAAAATAAACTGATTAACGGTAAAATAAACTGATTAACGGCAGAACAAAGCCTGGAGATAACGGATATCATATAGGCAATGCATACTATTTAGTATGATACGCATGCGTATAAGAAAAAAACAATACAAAATAAAAAAAATACATGAACGGTAAATGTAACTGCTTGATTATCAGTTAATTAGCGCCTAATGAACTTTGTGAGTTTTTATGTATATGGGTATCAAAATGGTATATTAATCTCTTAAAACGTCTTAAAATAAGTCATGTAAAAAAAATGACAAATGCAAGTACTTAAATGTTAAAAAATGTTAAATTATTTAGCCCTATTAAGAGAATCTCTTAACGATTTCGGTAATTGCCTGGAGATGAAGCAATTAAGATAAGAATAGTTCTTAATTGATTACTATAGCTTATTTCGCTGCTCATACTATTGAAAGTCTCTATACCTTTCAATTATATATAGATAAAATTTATACTACTGAATTATAACGCCTCCAGTGTTTGTGCATTTAACCGATTAGCTACATAACCTTTCTAACGTCTCCCGGGATTGTGCACAACGTAACCGATTAGTTACATGGCTCTATCTAACGGCTCCAGGGATTGTGCAGACAGGTAACCGAATGGCTACAGAAGAGCAGATGCAACGGGAAGCGGGAGTGTGCAGAGGTAGTATGTAGCCGACCGACTACGTGTCCGAATGGTTACAGCAAAACGGCAAAAAAACGGGCTGCGATTTTTTAAAAGACAACCCCCCCCTCGAAAAAAAAAGTCGTTTCCGATATCGGTGACTGTCCGTCAGATCACTATATAACCCGATTAGTATATGTATTTAATCATTATATTTGCCTATGCCTTTTGATATAGTCTTAGAGTTTCACTTTCCCCACGACAGATTTACGTTAGGGTGGGAGTGTATGCCTGCTAATGATGAGTACGACTATACCACGGTAAGAATATTTTTATTAATAGTTACTATAACAATAAACAGATGAAAGATTTTAAGATTACACCAGAGACATTAGGGTACGAAATTAAGGGAGGAAGATTAGTGAATGAAGCACCTAGTCCGATCATGGGAATACAGAAGATGGCAATGTTGAAAAAATCATTGAAGCGATCAGAAAAAGTTCAAATGATAGCTGAAGGGAACGAATTAGCTAATGCAAATATTGATTTATTTTCAATAAATACCAGAAAACGGTAGATTAGTGTCGACTTTGTGCTGTCTTATGTTGACTTTGTGCTGACTTTGCTTCTCGTAACTATTTGATTTTTAATCTCTTATAAGATTTGTGTTAAGAATGTTAACTTTTAACCCTCGTATACAAGAAAAAAGATAAGAGGGGTGTAAATATAGAGAGAGGAATAAGGGGGTGGTCAGCACAACATACATGGTATAAAGTTTTAGTTTATCTTTGCATAAATTAAATCAAATACAATGCAACAAGGATTCACTCCGAAAGACCTTCATTTTTCAGATGACGGCAGAAGTAAACTTATTAGTGGTATAAAAAAAATATCAAGGGCTGTAAAGAGTACTTTAGGTCCCAGAGGTAATACTGTACTGATAGAGTCACAAGAACACCTTCATGGTATAACTGTCACGAAGGATGGTGTAACTGTAGCGAAGTCTATATCGTTACTTGACCCTACAGAGAACTTAGCGGTTCGTATGATGAAGGAGGCGGCTGACAAGACTGCGACCTTAGCGGGTGACGGAACGACAACTGCGATTGTATTGACCGAGGCACTAGTGAGTGCGGGTACTGATATGATGAGTGACACCACGAACCGTACAGAGGTATTAAAGCACCTTGTTGACGAGACCATGAAGATATCTGAGAAACTAAAGAGTCGTGGGAAGAAGGTAGATGGTAACACACTACGAGACGTTGCTATCATATCTGCTAACAATGACAAGAAGGTGGGGGACATTATTGCTGATGTGTATGAGGGTGTCGGAACGGACGGCGTTGTAACGATAGAGAAGAGTCAGAGTAATGAGACGTACTACGAAATAACTAAGGGAATTAAGATAGCTAGGGGTTACTCATCTCCGTTATTCATCAATAATCAGAAGCGTGATGAGTGTATACTTGAGGACACTCATGTGTTAGTATCGGATGCTGAGATAAGCAATGTTCTACAGATAGAGAGTATCCTTAAGCCGATTATAAACGAGGGTAAGAAATTAATGATAATTGCACCTTGTGCTCCTAATGTGATAAACACGTTAGCGGCAAATGTGGTAAAGAATAACTTAAAGATAGTTAATATACCACCACCTGACTTCGGGTATCGTCAGCATGAGTTAATGCAGGATATCGCAATCAGTGTGGGTGCAACGTACTTCAGTGAGAAGACCGGTGATGACTTGAGCCTAATAAGCTTCAGTGATCTCGGTCATTGCTCAAAGGTGATAGTAGGCAGGAGTTCTGCTGTAATCATCAAGGATGATGTGTCTGTTGTGGATGAGAATATTTCTTCACGTGTCAGTGAGCTTCATGATGCTAATAAGTTATCGAAGACAAAGGCTGAGAAGGATTTTATTCTATCTAGGATAGCATCATTGAACGGTGGCATAGGCGTTGTTTATGTAGGTGGGAACACTGACTTAGAGCAGAAGGAATTGTATGACAGGGTTGATGACGCTGTCTGTGCTGTTAACTCAGCACTAGAGGAGGGTATTATCCCTGGTGCGGGACTTGTGTTAAGGGACATAGCCTTAGATTACGGAAACAAGAATACTGATGATGATTCAAAGGGTATTGCATACAGCATACTATCTATTGCTCTAGTATCACCCTTCTCTCAGATACTTGAGAATGCGGGTATAGATCACAATAAGATTACTCCTAAGCTGAGGGGGTGGAAGTACGGTTATGATGTAAAGAACAATAGGTTCGGTTATCTGTTAGGATTAGGGGTTATTGACCCTGTCAAGGTAACTAGGAGCGCGCTAGAGAATGCGGTTAGTGTTGCGTCAACGATTTTATCTACTAACGCTATAGTTACTATGGCAAGAAGCTACGAAACAACAGATTGAGTATAATAGAGAAATTAATAGTTTTAGTTAAAATGCACCCTAACGACTTAAGGTTAGGGCGCATATTAAGAAAATTTATAATTAATGAATATGAAGGCAATAGGAAAGAACATAGCGATAAGAAAGATTGACGAAGAGGTAAAGACTGATTCCGGTATACTTCTATCTGCTGAGGACAGTAGTGAGTTTAGGTACCAGAAGGGTGAGGTTATGTTACCGGGCTCTGATGTATCGGATATTATTGTGGGGGATGTTATATACTATGACTCTCGTCAGTCTTATACGATGGTGGTAGAGGGTCAGACGATAACCCTTATTCAGGAGCGTGATATTGTTGTTGTTTTATAGACTCGTTCATTTTCTTTATTGCTGTTCTGTACACCTTATCGGTAAACGATACATTCTTTCTGAACATAGGGTTCTTGCTAGGTGATGTGGGCAGCTCTTGTCCGGCAAGTTTCTTATAGATCAGGTTCACGACATTATTCCCTTTGCTTGATAGCATGTACAGGGCCTTTCTTTTTCCTACTCGGTTCCTAAATTTTTCTACCCACCCATCCTTTCGTAGTCTCTCGAACCTAGTCTTGTCCCATGACAGGAGGCTATTGAACTCATCAAAGTTATCCCTGGAGAAGTACCCCTCTGACTTAAGGAACAGGAGTATATCTAGATCGGGCTGTGTAAGCTTGTACTTTGCTTTTATAAACTGACGTATCACTCGCCAGTATTTTAGGTAGTCTTCGTTCAAAATAAATTTGATTAAATTTGTAGCAAATATACAGTATTATGAGCGACGATAAGAAAAAAGTTTACAGTAGCAAGAAGACGGCATCCTTAAAGAAAACGCTAAAAGAGATTGATGATTCTGCATTTAAGAATAAGCAGGCACTTAGGGTAGTTAGGGGAGCACCTGCTAAGACAAGAAAAAGATTGAAGGGTTTGTCGGGCTTAGGCTCACGGCCATCCTTGCCCACTGCTAAAACTACATTATAATGGCAGGTAGAACAAAGAAGAATAATAAGATATGCCCATCAGGAATAGCCTGGGCAAAGAAGACATTTGACAGGTATCCTTCGGCTTACGCTAACATGGCGGCAAGCAAGTATTGTAAGGACCCTAATTACGCTAAAAAATCTAAAAAATAAAAATTATGCCAACAGTAGGAAAAAAGAAGTTCCCTTACACAGCTAAGGGGAAAGCAGCAGCAAAGAAACAAGCTAAGAAAACAGGTAAGAAAGTAAAGTCTAAGTATTAGTTTTGGGAGCACTAAAAAAATGGCGAGACGAGAAGTGGGTTCGTATAGGAACTGACGGATCTATCAAGGGGGCTTGTGGTACGAGCAAGGACACAAAGAACCCTGACCGTTGTTTACCTCTGAAGAAGGCTCAGAGTATGAGTAAGTCTGAGAGGTCTAGTACAGCAAAGAAGAAGAAGAGAGGTAAGGAACAATTTGTGAGCAACACTAAGGCCGGCAGGGTAACAAAAAAATATACAGATGGCAGATAAGGGTAAGATGAAGTGTAACCGAGTGGTTACATCTGACAGATCAGGAAAGAAGAAGATGGTGAAGGCATGTTCGGGTGGCAAGGAGAAGTTAATTCACTTCGGTGCTAAGGGCTACGGCCACAACTACTCTACTGCTGCAAGGAAATCATTTCGTGCTAGACACAGTTGTGACACTGCGACATCTAAGCTTACGGCAAGGTACTGGTCATGTAAGAAGTTGTGGGGTGGTCCAGGAAAAGACACTGCATCATCACCTAAAAATAGGCAAGGAAAATATTAATATATTTGCAAAATGAGTAAGTTCAAGGAATTAGTTAGTAAGCTTATGAAGGATGGCAAGTCTGAGACGGCTGCTAAAAAGATTGCTTACACTATCGGTGCAAACAAATATGGTAAGGTTGGTATGGCTCGCAAGGCTGCTGCCGGAATGAAAAAAGCAAGAAAAAAATAATGGCTAAATTTAAAGTACATAATATGTACAGCAAGACAGGCATTAAGGTAGTTGCTGATACTTTAAAGAAACATTTATCTTTAAAGAAGAAAGGTTATACACATATAAAAAAACAAAAATGAAGTCAAAGGGATTAGGTGATACTGTAGAGAAGATAGCTACTGCAACTGGAATAAATAAGGTTGTGGAGAAGGTTGCTTCGGTTACGGGTAAACCATGCGGGTGTAATAAAAGAAAAGACACACTAAACAGAATGTTTCCTTACGACAAAAAATAAAAACTATGGCATATCAAAAACTACAAGGATACAGAGCATTATCTGTTGTACCTAGTGACACAATCAACATACCTAACCCTGCGGCAATTGCGCAGACAGGAGTAACTACATCAGCAGCTGCTGATAAGTTGATATCTTCAACAGGTAACTTTATTGTAAAGGGTGTTGCCGTGGGTGACATTGTTTATGATACCACTAACTCAGTTGTTGCTACTGTTACATCAGTAGATAGTGCTACTGAGTTAGGTACTACAGTAGCAATAGTTACAGGTGCAACATATGTGATCTACTCGCAGCTTAATAACTCAAGCGATGGGTGTGTTCTATACGTAGGCTCTTCTGGAAACTTAAAGGTTACTACGGCAGCGGGCGATGTTGTTGTTTTCACTAACTTACCGGTGGGATTCTTTCCTGTTCAGGTATTAAAAGTATGGAAAACATACACATTAGCAGCAGGAATCATAGCTTTATGGTAGTATGCAGAACATTATAGCAATACTAAACGGTATCTTTATAGGCAGCGGCTCAGGCGGCGGTGGCGCTGCGCCTGCATTTAGTGGCTTATTAGATGACTTTCCAAGTGCAACCGCAGCTTACTCATTTAGGAGGCTAAGTTCAGATTGGAAAAAACCATCAGTAGGTGATTTTAGCTTTGGAAATGCTTTATATTTTGCAGGAACTTCAGACCAGAATATTAGTATTCCAGATATTACATTATCAGACTTTACTCTTAATGTTTGGTTTACTTATTTTAATTCAGCTTTTTTTAATTGTCTTATTGGAGATAATGGCTCAGCTACACGCATTGATATTAGCTCGCAAACATCAATTAATTTTGCGAACCCTGGAGGCACAACAACTTTTAGTGTACCTTCTATTACGCAAGGGGCTTGGAATATGTTAACAGTAAGAAGAAGCGGCTCAGATGTCAGTCTTTTTTTAAATGGAACCCAAGTTGGTGCGACCCAAACAGGGGCTTCAAATTCCTTTGTATTTAACCAGATTGGCAAGTATGCTGGTTCTACAGTTTTAAATTATAAAGGAAGTTTAGATGAGCTTTCAATATATAACACAGCTATTTCAAACACAGATATTACTGATTTATTTAATGGCGGTGAAGGTGATTTTGCCACAAACTACCAACCAGATAATCTACAAGCATATTGGAGAATGAACCAATCAGGTGCCGCTATAACGGCAATTGATGAGACAGGTAATTACAATGGAACACTAAATAATTTCCCTTCTTCTGGAATGTGGGTAGCTGGTAATAATAATAAAGGTAGGATAGTCGAAATAAGGCGCTTATCAGACTTTACTTCTAATGTGTTTTACTATGATGATAATAATGAATTAAGCCTTACATCTAAGGATTCAGAAGGTATTACTTTAGGCGCTTGGATAGGCTCAGGTAGTGGTTCTGTAAAAACTTGGTTTGACCAGAGTGGTAATGACGTAGATATTTCTATGCCAACCAGTTCATACCAACCCATTATTATATCATTAGGTACGTTGGTTCCTAATAAAATGATTTTTAATGGTTCGTATAACAGATTAACTTCTGTTCCTACTATTTTTGGTACATATACACAACCAAGTACTTTCTTTACGGTATCCAATAACGAAAGTGCAGCTGGTGGCACAAACCGTGTTTTGTTTGATGGTGACGGAACAAATGCTCAAAGTAATGTTTTAAATCACAATAATATAGCTTTTGCGGGTACATCGTTAACAGGAACTGGTTACTTTGGGTTAAATAAAAGGTTAACGTCTGTTTTATTTAACGACTTAAGTTCAGTAATTTGGCAAGATAGCATTCAAATAGGGGCAGGCGCAGCAGGTGCAAATCCTATTAGTGGAATAACCTTAGG
>Ga0209816_1003471_pt1 | contig 10808 bp, 23 predicted proteins | sample CoawatmetaG01DNA_FD_187509 | JGI IMG/M metagenome (GOLD analysis project Ga0209816, IMG submission 187509) | Marine microbial communities from the West Antarctic Peninsula - Coastal water metaG017-DNA (SPAdes) (version 2) | ecosystem: Environmental > Aquatic > Marine > Coastal ... | reverse complement strand
GATATGAATTATTTCAAGTGTACATTTAGAGTAGTTGGATATTTTTATTCAATGGGTTGGTATGACTTGCCAACAAACAATGAAGACGAGATATTAGAGATACTAAAAGCAGAGGGCTATGAAGTATCAGAAATTTACGGAATTAAAAACCAATAGATATGGAACAGATAACAATGTATAGGGTAATGTGGGTAAATGATTGGGGAGATGGCGAAATGAATCAAGATAGTTTTACTACGCAAGAGGAAGCTGAAGAATATTGTAAAGATTTATCTGAATCCTTTAAGGAATATGAATACTATGTAGAGGAGTATAGATATACACCTCCAAGACAATACGTCAATGGTATTTCAGGAGGAGTAGATGGATGGGAAGATATGTACCCCGATTACGAAAGTTAAAGTGGTGATTACGGATGGAATTAATAACTAAAATAAAATAGATATGAAAGCATTAAAGGAATTTATAGGCAAAAAGATTGAATTTCATTATTCAGATAATGATAAAAAAATAATGAGATTACCAAAAGATTATGTAGAAATATTTATTGGTGAGAGAATTGTAAAAGAAGATGGAACATATCTTTTATACAATGACCAAGACCAATATGTAGATTTAGATTATGCAATTAAACACGAAATAAATAAATAGATATGAAAGCAGTAGACATAGTAATAGGGGGAGTAGCTTTTCTTGATGAGAATCACGAACTTGACATCATTAAATTCGTGATGGACAATCCAAGCTATCACAAATCAATAATAGAGAACAAAGGTTCAACATTCGATATATTGCACGATATATTTGGTCTAATGAGAGATGACGAACACTTTGTGCCAAGGGTATTAACTAAAAACCAATAGATATGTTAGTAGAAGTAACGATTAAAGCAATAGTAAATATGGATGATGCGGGTATTAACTGCGACAAAGAATTATTAGATATGCTAGTAGACGCTGAGGAGATTTCCGTGGTCAAAATAGACACATTATTAACAAAATAAAATAGATATGAAGTACGCAAGGCAATGTAGTGTAACAACTAAAGGGATGAATAATGGTTGGGTTTGGGGTGATGGCGCGTTCTATACGGCTACACTTGAAGATACGCTCAACGAATGTAGAAAGGATAGAGAAAGCATAGTGTCAGCGGTACTCAATGATGGTCTAGGTTGCGAATTACACGAACTAGACACAGTACAAAGTAAAGACGATATTACTGAACTAGAGAATGCCGTTAAACGTGCAAAGAAAGGTATGGAAACTGACGAAGACTTACTTTTAATAGGTTATCATACGGACTACCTATACTACACGGAATGGGAGTGCGAGGAAGATATGCAGTACGAAGAAGTAAATGGAGTATTAACTGAAATAGATTAGATATGAAGGGAGTAGACTTAGATAATTTAGAGATTACTGAAGGTGGCGATGGGGTTGAGTATGAAGTTTGGATTGATACAACAACAGACAAGCTATATAGTGTACCGATTGAAACCGTAAGGTATTGGGACGAAATGAAAGAATTATAAACTAAAATAAAATAGATATGATAAGTAAAAAAGGAAGTACAACAGTAGGCGCAACGAAAGGGTATGGTCTACCACAAGGATTTGGGAGCAATCACAATACGTTATTAGGCTTCTTCAAGGCGAAACTAATTCGAACACCTCTAGGTTTAAATGAGCAGTGGAACAGACGCGTCAACAAATGCAGAGACACCGATGACTTGTTTTTTCTGGCATCAAACGAGGGTACTGACATTGAGTTGTTAGGATTGTATCGCGCACTTAAAAGCAAAGGCTTATGAATGAGGCGACACTATACCTTATAATTACAACTGAGGTACACGACACAAGGGCGAAGGCTAGGGACTGCCGACGCATTATACGAACGGCTCAGGTAGGGTTTGAAGACATCACTCTAAAGATAGCGACATCAGGATTAACTGCTACGTTATCAATGATGCAAGAGGTTTACCCTGAGCAAGTATTAAACTAATAAATATAAATTATGACAGACGAAAGAACAGAGTACCTATACCTTGAATGGTTCAACAAGTACCTATCAACGGCTAGGTTTAGTGAAGACTATAACCTAAGCATTGCAGAGGCAGAGAATATAATTGACAGAGGTAGAGAAATTAATCACAGTAAACACGATGAGTTATGAAAGAATTAACAAGAGAACAGATGGAAGAAAATAAATTAATAGCAGAGTTTATGGGGTTACCAAAAGTACCTTGCAATATTGGTACAGAAGATGGATATTTTACTGAAGGGTATAAACATCCGAACGTAGCTGCTCCAACTATTCCTAGTGGTATGCAATATAAATATTCTTGGAATTGGTTGATGGACGTAGTGGAGAAGATTGAATGTACCACGATAGATAATGATGATAATTCAGACACCTTCTTTAATGTAATGATTGAGGTCTTTGAATGTAATATAAATGGTGGGTATATACGTATATGTGAAAGTGGTAATAATAAACGTGAGGCAACATACAATGCGGTATTAGAATTTATTAAACAATACAATGACAAATAGAAATAGACGTAAGCTGATTAACCTTGAGTACTTTGTGTTCGGTTTATGTGTAGGGATAGTAATAGCAACAATAATTTATAACACAATTTAATATGGAACTACCACTAATGAGTTGGCTAATAGCCCTAATGATTATAATTATATTAGGAGTTAGTTATTTAATAAATAAAGATAATGAGAAGTAAAAAAAGAAAGTATGGAGAAGAGAAAGTATGAGTCGTTGTTAGTATACATCGCAGAAGAGAAAGCTTACCTAAAGTTTCAAGAGACTGGAACACTAGATATAAAGAACCCAGTAGTCAAGGAGTACATAAGGCTAGAGGTTAATAATCTAAGGGAGGTGTTCGAGATGTACGAGTGTGTACCTAGGGTAAGCTACATTAAAAGTTTAATAAATAAAATGAAACAAAAATAAGTTAAACAAAAATTGGTTAAGATATAATAAAGTATTATATTTGTACCCCATCAAATTAAATCAAACAAACATGAAGAGAGAAGTATTTGACAGCTATGCTAAAAGTATAGCCCAAGAGTTTCATCTAAGCCTAGATAAGCTATTTGAAAAGACAAAGAAGCGTGAGGTAGTAGACGCACGACAGATGTTATACTACCTATGTATGGAAAGACCTATACGTATCAGCTACATACAAAGATTCCTAGAAGACAATGGCTACTCGGTAGCACACAGTACAATCATACATGGCTACAAGAAAGCTAAGGAGATGATTGAAAGTGACAAGGACTTTAAGGATGTTGTTAAGATGATACAAAATGTATAGCAAGGAACAGATTTACAAACAAGCACTTCTTGATTCAAAAGCAATACAAACAACAATGCCTAACGGGGAGGGTGTTATTAACAACGGTGTTAAGATACAGAAGTTCCCAAGTAAGATTGAGATTATAAACCTATCTAAGGGGGGGGACTACTTTCAGGAGTGTACACAAGACGAGTACAACTACTTCTATAGATACGGATGGCGTGAGGGTGCGATAAGGTTATGTATGTCCAACACGAAACGTAAGCTTGAAATGATTGAGGACAAGGTTCGTGAGGAGGTTAACACAAGAAAAAACAACAAGCATATTCAGTCAATGAAGGCTAGGAGAGAGAACCTATTGATTAAGTATGCAGAAAGAAACAAACAATTAAATCAAATAACAAATGGAAAAGAAAAACAACAATGTCTTTAAAGACTTAGCTTCAATCTCTATCAAGGATAAGGTTGAAAAAAAAGGGAAGTTTAACTACCTATCATGGGCATCTGCATGGAGCCTGATTAAGGGTGAGTTTCCTAATGCACAACGTACCGTTTATGAACACGAACACACTGGGCTAAACTTTTTTAGTGATGGGAGTACCGCCTATGTAAAGGTTGGTATTACAATCAACGAACTAGAGCATATCGACTACCTACCTGTAATGGACTACAGAAATAATTCTGTAGCTATAGATAAGGTTACGTCAATGGATGTCAACACCGCAATACAGAGGTCTACTGCAAAGGCTATAGCTATGCATGGTTTAGGGTTAAGCCTATGGATGGGTGAGGACACTCAGATGATATCACAACCATCGACACCAGTAAGTAAGAACCCATTACCTAAGAAGACAGTAATAGAACTAAATATTGGTGATGAGAATTGGGATAGGGTACTTAAGTATATTGCATCCAATAAGGACATAGGTCTTCAGAGTATAGTGAAGAACCTTGAGGCTAAATATAAGATTAAGGCTCTCGTTAAGAAGGAACTATCTAACCACGTTAAGTAGTGGAGGCTGTCATTGAGCAGTTAAGGGATGACGAAAATTATTATGGAGAGTTAGGTAGGCAGTTCCTATCTAACTCAGATATAATAACATTGCTTAACGACCCTAAGAACTTTAGGGAGGAGAAAGAGTTTACTAAGCCTATGCTACTGGGTAGGTATTTCCATACGGCAATACTTGAACCACACAAGTTAGACTCAGAAGAGTTTAAGGTTATTGATGTTGCTAGTAGGAACACTAAGCTATACAAGGAGGAGGTAGAGTTATACGACAGAAAACTTATGATGCTTACTAAGGAGAAGGCACAGATAGACAAGGCTATCTCGACAATGGTAAGTAACATTGAGTTCCATGATGCAATCTATGAGGAAGGTAATGAGTTTGAAGTACCCGCAGTACATGAGGTGATGGGTATGATGTGGAAGGGTAAGGCAGATATCATTACAAAAGAAATGATAATAGACCTAAAGACTACATCCAACATCAAGGACTTCAAGTATAGTGCAAGGAAGTATAACTACGACAGTCAGGCATACCTATACCAACAGTTCTTCGGTAGACCTTTGGTCTTCTATGTGGTAGATAAGATGACCTACGAGTTGGGTATATACCACCCAAGCAAAACATTCCTAGACTATGGTAAGGAGAAGGTAGAGAGGGCAATAGATGTTTACAATAAATTTTATAGTGATGGTGCTACGGAGAGTATTGAGGAGTATGTCATTAAAGAGATTCTTTAAGAGAGAAAAAAAATGTGTGATGTGGTTGCAAATTCCAACCGACCTCAGCACACAGGTCGAACGTGAAAAGTTCATGGAGGCTACAATAGACCAGTTGGAAAAAATAATTTACAAAACAATTTAGTTATGGCAGAAGAAAAAATTTATGTCGGGAATGGAGTATCAAAGTTTGATGGTGACATGGTGTCATGTAGCCTATGTTTAACAGACCTACCTCAGGAACATATGTTCGAGTACAAGGGGAAGAAGTATGTTAAGCTTAACGTATGCTCAAAGAAGGATGGTGAGGACGAGTATGGTAAGACACACTACGTTACCGTAGACACTTACAAGCCAGACCAACCAAAGAAAGAAGAGGCGAAGAAAGAAGAGGCAGACCTACCATTCTAGGTTTACCTAACCACAGAGAGAGGGGGGATTCGTCCCCTTTCTTTTTCTCTACCCAATGTCGGAGTGTCGGAGTTGATACATATATATACAGGGTAGTAGTGTATACATATATATATATATATATATTATTTTTTTTTAAATTTTATTAACACAGTGACATGATACATAACAGTGATTTTAGGTATGACCTTAAGGTTGGTAAGGTAGCTGAAGATTTATTAGCTAACCTACTAGAGAACAAAAAGGTTGAGGTGAAGAGGGACATGAAGGCAATACTTACTGGTAATATATTTGTTGAGTACGAGAGTAGGTATAAACCAAGTGGACTATCTAACAGTGAGGCTGAGTACTACTGCTACTTTATTAGTGACGATAGGATGTTTGTCATAGAGACAAAAGAACTAAAGATGTTATGTAGAAAATACATAGGTACAAAGAGAGATATAGTTGGGGGTGACTCTAACACAAGCAAGGGTATACTACTACCACTAACAGACTTAATTAAATAATAGTCTCTTCAAAGAGACTTTTTAAAACAGACAGATGGAGATTACAATATTTAAAGACATAAAGGATACAGCACAGCCTTTCTTCAGGGATGTAGATACAATCATAGATAGGATAAGGGATGGTGCATCAAGTGATATCGTGAGGGGTATACGTGATGAGTCAGACAAGGAGAGGAGGAACGAACTAAAGCAGAAGCTACCCGCAGTATGCTTTAGTGGAAAGTTTAATAAGAGGAACGACTCATCACTTGTTACCCATAGCGGTCTGATATGTTTAGACTTTGATGGCTATGAGTCAGACAAGTTATTGCTAGAGGAGAAGGAGAACCTAACTAAGGACAGGTATACATACTCTGTATTCATCTCACCTAGCGGCATGGGATTGAAAGTTTTGGTTAAGATACCAGCCGAGGAAGAAAACCACAAGAAGTTCTTTAACTCACTAGAGAAACACTACAGCTCTACATACTTTGATAAGTCTTGTAAGAATATATCTCGTGTATGCTACGAGTCTTATGACCCGTTAATATATGTCAACGAGCAGTCAAGTATATTCAATACTATTATTGAGCACGAGTATCAGGAGGTTGTTAAGCACCAAGACGCTCAGACAATACCAATCACTGATGAGAATAAGATAGTAGATATACTAATGAAGTGGTGGGAGCGTAAGTATGGAATGAAGGAGGGGGAGAGGAACAATAACATCTTTATACTAGCCTCTGCGTTTAACGACTTCGGTGTAAACAAAACGTTAGCCGAGTATGTTATGAACGGTTTTACATCAGATGACTTCACCCCATCAGAACTACGTAGAACAATAAGGTCAGCGTATGCTAACACACAGAACTTTGGTACTAAGTACTACGAGGACGAGGACTTAGTGAACACAGTAAAACAGAAGATTAGGAGGGGTATATCAAAGAAAGATATTAAAACCAACCTAGAAGAAACATCTGACCTTGATGATTCTATAATGGACAATGTCCTTAGAAGGTTTGAGGAGGAGCAGGATGAACAGAAGTTCTGGACTAAGAGCGAGAAGGGGGTGGTTAAGATTGTGCATATATCATTCAAGAACTTCCTTGAGGATAACGGCTTCTATAAGTTTAGCCCAGAGGGTAGTAACAACTATGTGTTTGTAAGGGTGACAAACAATCTTATTGAGCACACATCAGAGAAGCAGATAAAAGACTTTGTACTAGAGTTCTTATTAGATGTGGATGATACAACCATATACAACTACTTTGCGGAGTGTACTAGGTACTTTAAGGAGGACTTCCTTACATTACTAAGGTCAATTAATGTATACTTCACCGCTGACAATAAGGACACAGCCTACCTTTACTATAATAACTGTGCTGTTAAGGTGACCAAGGATGATATCACACCAATAGACTACCTTGACCTTGGTGGGTATGTATGGAAGGACCAGGTTATAGATAGGGTTTTTGATATATGTGATGTAACAGACTGTGACTACAAGGTATTCATAAGTAACATAGCTGGGGGTAAGGACTCTAGGGTAAGGTCTATGGAATCCACTGTTGGGTTCTTACTTCACGCATGGAAGAACCTATCGTACTGCCCAGCTACAATACTAAACGATGAGGTTATATCAGACAACCCAGAGGGTGGTACGGGTAAAGGTCTGTTCATGACAGGTGTAGGGCACATGAAGAAGCTTGTGGTGATTGACGGTAAGTCGTTTAACTTCGAGAAGTCTTTCGCATATCAGCTTGTGTCAGCAGACACACAGATACTATGCTTCGATGATGTCCATAAGAACTTTAACTTCGAGAAGCTATTCAGTGTAGTAACCGAGGGGTTAACACTAGAGAAGAAGAACAAGGATGCAATAAAGATACCGTTTGCTAAGTCACCAAAGGTTGCTATCACTACCAACTACGCTATACGTGGTAAGGGTAACTCATTCGCTAGGAGGAAGTGGGACCTAGAACTTAATCAGTTTTATACCAAGGAGTTTACACCCCAGGTAGAGTTTGGTAAGCTAATGTTTGTTGAGTGGACTGACAACGAGTGGTGCCAGTTTGACAACTACATGATTAGATGTCTACAGTTGTACTTAGAGAAGGGGTTACTTAAGTCTGAGTTCATTAACCTTAAGACAAGGACCCTTGTTGCGGACACATCCCATGCGTTCATTGAGTGGTGTGGTGTGCTAGAGGGTAAGGCTCACCCAAAACTAGTAAGGGACAAGAGGATATATAAGAATGATTTATACATGGACTTTACAGAGGAGTACCCTGACTACTCTAATAGGGGGTCATCAAACCTTACCCGACATAGTTTTGGTAAGTGGCTCCTGTCTTATAACGAGTATAAGTTTGGAACCCAGGCTTTAGAAGGTAGAGATGCTATCGGTAGGTGGGTTGAGTTAGTAAGTAAAGTTACAGAGAATGTTGAAGTATAGGGACTATCAGACTCACATAATAGGGAAGGGAACCCATATACTAAACATGTATAGGTTCCTCTACCTAGCTATGGAGGTTCGTACAGGTAAGACACTAACAAGTCTAGGTATAGCAGAGGGTATGAAGGATGTAGAGAACGTACTGTTCCTAACAAAAAAGAAAGCTATCAGCTCTATCGTGTCCGACAGTGAGATGATGTGTCCAAGCTCTATATCGGTCTTCGTTATAAACTACGAGAGCATACATAAGATACCAGACATCAAGTGGGATATGGTTATATGTGATGAGGCACATGGCATGGGTGCATTCCCTAAGCCAAGCGGTAGGGCAAAGAAGGTTAAGGGGTTGATGGTAAATCATAACCCATACGTAATACTACTTAGTGGTACACCTACACCTGAGTCCTATTCACAGATGTACCATCAGGTATACTTTATACCGAGCAACCCATTCGCATCGTATAAAAACTTTTATAAGTTTGCCTCAGAGTTTGTTAGGGTCATACAAAAGAAGATGGGTGGACTTTATATCAACGACTACTCTAATGGTAGTAAGAAAATAATAGAACAAATGTCTCCCTACACTATTAACTTTAGTCAAAAGCAGGCAGGCTTTGTTGTGGACACACAGGAGCATGTGTTGGAGGTTGTCATGAAGACATCCACTACGAACCTTATATCTAAACTAAAGAGGGACCTAGTTATTGAGGGTAAGGATGAGGTTATACTAGCCGACACCGCAGTAAAGCTTATGACAAAGGTACACCAGCTGTGTAGTGGGACTATTAAGTTTGAGAGTGGTAACTCTATGGTGATAGACCTAAGCAAGGCTAAGTTTATTAAGAAGCACTTTAAGGGTAAGAAGATAGGTATATTCTATAAGTTTAAGGAAGAACTTAACGCAATAAAGCAGGTGTTCGGTAAGGACATATGTCAGGACCTTGACTGCTTTAATACCACAGATAAGAGTATAGCACTACAGATTGTGAGTGGTCGTGAGGGCATATCCCTAAAGGAGGCTGAGTGCCTGGTGTACTACAACATAGACTTCAGTGCAACATCATACTGGCAGAGCAGAGACAGGATGACCACCAAGGACAGGCTTAATAATAATATCTACTGGATATTTAGTAAGGGCGGTATAGAGAGTGAGATATACAAGGCGGTGATTAAGAAAAAGGATTATACCCTTGCACATTTTAAAAGAGAATTATTAAATTTGTAAAACAACAAACAATGAGAGAAGTAGGAAGTTTAGAGATAACAAGGTATAATTTTGATGAGGTTGATGGTGACCCAAAGATTATAATATCTATGGTTAAGGTGTTAGACACTGAGGGTAACTATATAAAGTTTGCAAAGCTTAGAGAAGTAGAACACTACCTTTCAATGTACCCAGTAGTATTTAAAAAGAGGGGTGAGTAGATGACCGAGCAGCAGATACAGACCAAAAGGATTAAGGAGCTAGAGGCTGAGGGGTACTATGTAATAAAACTTATTAAGACCAATAAGAATGGTATCCCTGACCTTATAGCAATACCACCTGACTGTGATGTTTTATTCTCAGAGGTGAAGAGGTCTACTGGAAAGCTGTCAAAACTACAGGAGTATAGACTAAAAGAATTAGATAAGCATGGATGCAGGACGGAAGTATATAAAGGATAAAGGTTTTGATGTGTCAGAAGACTTTGTGGAAAGTCTATCTAACATAGACATCCTAACTGGAATAAAGATTGCAAGGTTTATAGACGAGAAGGTAGATGCCGTTGACATAAACAGCTTGGTGTCTACTGTGTTAGGAGGTGTAGTTATAGATAACGATGACGAGCCTATCACATTCGCCCTAGAGATTATAAAGGACGAAGAAACAAATATAATACTATCAGACATAAAGATGGTCTCAATGGATGAGTACCTAGACTTAATTAACTTAAATAAAAAATCAAATGGAATCATTAGAGGTAAAGACACTAAAGTACTTAGTAAATAACACAATGAACGTAAACGTAGATATGCCTACAAGAAAGTATAGGTATATAAAAGCTAGGGCTATATGCTACAAGATACTAAGGGACAAAAACCATATGTCATATCAGAGTATTGCAAGATTTTTTAGTAAGACACACGCAACAATTATACATGCAATAAAAGAGTTTGATGCTATGATAAAGTATGATGAGCAGATGGAGGAGGACTACAATAACATACTTAATGTGTGGGGTAAGCCTTTAGATGTTAAAAATAAACATATAGACGCACTAGACCTTGTTATAAAGATAGACATGGAAAAATCTCTTAAACATTTGCATAAACAAAATAAAATATTATCTTTGAATCTATTAAGGGTTCAAGAACAGTTAAATAAAATATTAGAACCAGCATAATTAAATACAATGGACTGTAGATATAACAT
>Ga0209816_1003465_pt1 | contig 10814 bp, 8 predicted proteins | sample CoawatmetaG01DNA_FD_187509 | JGI IMG/M metagenome (GOLD analysis project Ga0209816, IMG submission 187509) | Marine microbial communities from the West Antarctic Peninsula - Coastal water metaG017-DNA (SPAdes) (version 2) | ecosystem: Environmental > Aquatic > Marine > Coastal ... | reverse complement strand
CTCTACAACGGGCGCGTACTGCCTTAATCCATGCTGGAACTGCGGGGATATAACCACTACCTGCCTGAATACATTCAATCACAACGCCTGCAGTCTTTGAGGTGATCTGATCAAGCACAGCAAAGTCATTAAAATTCGCTTGATAGGTATCTGGTAATAGCGGGTAATAACCGCCTTTGTATTTATCAGACCCTTGGATGCTTAACGAACCGTGTGTTGAACCGTGGTAGCTGTTTTTAAAACTAATGAACTGGCTGCGACCGGTATATTTCTTGGCAATCTTCATGGAAGCTTCAATAGCCTCAGTACCGCTGTTCACGAAGTAGACGCGGTCCATACACGGATGGAGCTTCTCTAAAGTTTTCTGGGCCAATTTTACCTGCGGCCCAATGGCAAATTCACCATACACCATCACATGCATGTGCTTTTTCACCTGTTCAAGAACGGACGCCACCACTGTGGGGTGACCGTGTCCAAGGTTGGCTACAGAAATCCCCGAGATAAAATCGAGATAAGCCTTACCTTCAGTATCATACAAATAATTGCCCTCAGCACGATCTATAGCTAAAGCGCTAGGAGAGTCAACTACTTGAGCAACATGATCTAAAAACAAAGATTTGATATCTGCCATAGACCGTCAAAAATACAGGTTTTCTTATGAGCATCGGTGAACTTACTACCGTTAAAAACGGTCATTTATTCCATATTTATGTACGGTATTTACCGTACACGTTTTTACGTACTGGTTATTCTTAAGTGCATAAAAAAACCACCCCGAGGGGTGGTTTTTGTTTGTATGCTTAGCGCATTGGGCGTCCGTTATTAGGGCCAGGACCATGGCCTCTGTCTCTTGGACGGTCTTTACCAGTCATGCGTTCCATCATTCTTCGACCAAATTCTTTTTCAGCACGAAGAAGTTGTGCCGTTTTTTTAGCGCCGATGACCTCGATGAAATCGTCGAGGTAGGATTTGCGCAGTTCTTCGATCGCAATGTGTGTGTCTGCAAAAGAGTAGAGCATCTTTTCTACCTCCTTCTCCGATGGCTCGTCGCCGCTGAGTTTCTTTAGGCTGGTACGTTGCTGCTCGCGGAGTTCTTGTTCCTTGTTTTGAAGCTCGTTGTACACCGGCCAGAACGCTTGGCTTTCAGCTACAGTGAATTCTAGTTCATCGGTGAGGTAGGCCATTTTTATGGCCTCAATTTTTTCTTTCTTTTTTTCAAGCTCGGCACGATCGCCCATTTTAGGTTGTGCAATGACCGCTGCTGTAGAAAGCAAGAGGCCAAAAATTAAAGTCTTTTTCATAATTCTAAGTATTTGTAATCTGAATGGTAATAGTCGTAATATACATCTGCATCTAGCTCGACTTCAGCGAAATTTAGCGAATCGGGCTCCACAAAGAAGTACATATCCTCAACCTGCAAGTAGCCTAGGCTGTACATCTCGGCCAATAGATCCTCTGTTACTTCACTATCATTTCCTGAAGTGTCCGGCCAAAAGAATACGGCTAAAGCAATGGCGGCTGCGACGGTCGTGGACCAGCGAACAATATGCATATAGCGCGGCTTCATAGCGACAACAGGGCTCGAGGTCCGGTCCATGAGATGCTGCTCCGGAATGCGGTGAAGCTTTGCTTTGAGCTCTTTTAACTGAGCATCGCTTGCTGTATATGTTCCTTTTTTGTCCATCTATTTGTTAGAGTTCTCGTAATTAAGGAAGGTTTAAAAGGCCGATTAATCTTTCTTCCATCTTATTTTTAGCGTGGTGGTAATTCGCCTTGAGTGCCCCTACGGAAGTACCCGTGAGTTCGGCAATGTCCTTGAAGCTCATATCCTGGTAATACCGTAATTCAAAAACCAACTGCTGTTTTTCTGGGAGGCCCGCGAGGACTAACTGCACCTTGGCATTAATCTGTTCACTGTCCCATTTTAACTCGGATGAACCCTGTGCGGCATAGGCACTGTCTAAATCTGCACTTAGATGTTTCTTTTCCTTTTTCAACTCGTTTAGCGAGGCATTGCGAACAATGATGTAGCACCAGGTAAATGGATGGCTGTTTCGCTTAAACTTGTGTAGGTTTTTCCAAATGTTGATCATCCCTTCTTGCAGGGCGTCTTGTGCCAATGATTCATTTTTAAGAATGCCCATGGCACAATAGAGGAGACGTTCGCTGTACTGCTCAACGATCTCAAAAAAAGAAGCCTCCCACTGCTCTTGCAATAGGAGGCTCTTGATATTCTTGGTTCCCTCCATTGTTCTTTAGATGAATTGAAGATACTAAAGGTTTAAGTGAATAATTATTTTCTAGAGATCACCTTTTGTGCTGCTGCAACAATGGCATCAGCATTCAAACCGTATTTTTCCATAAGCTGTGCTGGAGTACCACTCTCACCGAAGCTGTCGTTAACAGCTACCAATTCTTGTGGAACTGGGTTGTTGGTCACTAAGGTCTGCGCAACGCTTTCGCCCAAACCACCAAAACGGTTGTGCTCTTCAGCAGTAACCACACATCCTGTTTTTGCAACTGATGCTAGAATGGCTTTCTCGTCTAATGGCTTGATCGTGGCCATGCCTATGACCTCCGCGCTTACGCCTGCAGCTTCTAGTGCTTCAACGGCTTGCAGCGCTTCCCATACAAGGTGTCCGGTGGCAATGATGGTAACGTCTGTTCCTTCGGTCAGAACGTCGCCTTTACCAATCTCAAATTTGGCATCTGCAGGAGTGAAGTTTGCCACTTTTGGACGACCGAAGCGCAAGTATACTGGACCGTCATATTCAGCGATAGCGATGGTTGCAGCTTTGGTTTGGTTGTAATCGCAAGGGTTGATTACAACCATGTGCGGCAACATTTTCATCAGACCAATGTCCTCAAGGATTTGGTGCGTTGCACCGTCCTCACCAAGAGTAAGGCCTGCGTGAGAAGCACAGATTTTAACGTTTTTACCGCTGTACGCGATGCTCTGGCGGATCTGATCGTACACGCGACCCGTAGAGAAGTTTGCAAAAGTTCCGGTAAAAGGAATTTTACCACCTATGGTTAATCCAGCTGCGATTCCCATCATGTTGGCCTCTGCGATACCTACTTGAAAGAAGCGATCCGGATGCTGGTCCTCAAAAGCATTCATTTTTAATGATCCTGTGAGATCAGCACAAAGTGCCACTACGTTTTCATTAGTATTACCTAGTTCCTCTAATCCTGCACCAAAACCTGAACGTGTGTCCTTGCTTCCTGAATCTGTATACTTTTTCATCTTACTTGATTTTCACAATTGTTGATGAGCCTGGACTCACTCTAAATTCTTTGCTCTTACTGTACGCTGTTTCTTGGGCAAATTTACTTCTGAAGATAACTTTATATTGACCTGGCTGAAGTTGAAAAACTTGACGCTCACTACTATTACTGAGGTCCACCACCCATTCATAGCCTTGCTCCCTTTGAACAAATACGGAACCAAACCCGCTTACGCCTGTTTGAATGGTAACTCTTCCTGGTGGGGGAATAGCAATAGTCGTTTTGGCACTAGCCTTAATATGCACTCCTTTTTGAATTATTCTTGGCAAGGTTAGTATTTCCAAGTCATAGGTACCACTGAGATAGCGTTGAGTTGTTCCGAAGTCTTGGACATGCAATATCTCTTCTCTTCCAGCCGGCTTAACTACGCAGGTAATACTTTGTGTAATTCTTGGCGAGGCCCTAAGCTCAAGATTTCCTTGTGGGGTATTCGCTCCTATGTGTGTATGTGTGCCACTGAATATGATTACACTGTCAACCCTTACTGGAGGTAACGTGTGAATCTCCATGTCATATACAATCAGTGGATCTAAAACAAGTGTATCTGGCTGTCCCTTATAATTCAGAGTATGCACAAAAGCGTCTTTAACTTTACCGCTGGTGTGATCATAAAGAATAATAGGTACATTAGTTTCTGTGGGTTTCCCGGTGATATCTAATAGATTAATTTGTGCAGTAGTATTGTCAAGAGCTTGGGATATCACCACGCCTAAAACGTTTTTAAAAGTATTTTCATCCGACGCATCAAAATAAGTTCCCACACATTCGAAACTATCTTTAAAATCATCCTCTAGTCCTATACCGATGACAAAAGGTTTAAGTATGATGCCTTTTTTCTGCAGTCGTTTACTTACGATGCATGGATCGCCATCACAGGCTTCAACTCCATCTGTTATGAGTATAATAATGTTTCGACAATCTTTGCAAGGCGGAAAATCGTTCTCTGATTTCATCAGGGAACCAGCAATAGGGGTTGTTCCTTTGGGTTTTATGGTCTTGAGAACACGTTTGATTTTATAAATATTTCCATTCCCAAAAGGGACTTCAAGCCTGGTATCCGAGCAGTCTTGGGGAGGAACAGGTTTTTGATGTCCATACACTCTGAGGGCTAATTGAAAATTCCCATCTGCTTGTATGCCTTGAAGACTATCGAGCATTTGTCCCATTAGCCGCTGGGCAACGTCGATTTTAGCTCCGCTTTCCCACCTTCCATACATACTTTGACTGCCATCAAATACAAATAGTATTCGTGTTAGAGGCGATTTTTTCTCTTGCTGATCTGTCTGTGCCTGAAGTACAGTGAAAAAAAAGAGCGTTAGTATGGTGGCAAATTGTTTCAAAAAAGAGGTTTTTAGTAGTCGCCTAGTGTTTCTTCGTTTTGCGCTAATGCGCTCACTAGTTGCTCATCATTCGGCGCGACACCGTGCCATTTGTGAGTTCCCATCATAAAATCAATACCATTTCCCATTTCTGTATGAAGTAGTAAGCAAATAGGTTTTCCGTTTCCAGTTTTCTGCTTTGCTAATGTTATTGCTTCGTCAATAGCATCCAGGTCGTTTCCCTTTTCAACGTCTAGAACATCCCAACCAAATGCCTCAAATTTAGCCCTCAAAGAACCCATAGCTAGAACATCGTCCGTTGTGCCATCTATTTGCTTTTCGTTGACGTCAATCGCAGAAATTAGGTTGTCAATTTTTTTTGCAGAGGCATACATCGCTGCCTCCCATACCTGACCTTCTTGTAACTCTCCGTCACCATGCAAGGTAAAAACCAAGGAAGAATCGTTGTTTAACTTTTTAGCTTCAGCCGCACCAATAGCAACACTCATTCCTTGTCCTAAGGACCCTGATGCAATTCTAATTCCCTCTAAACCCTCGTGGGTTGTTGGATGTCCTTGAAGCCTTGTGTTGAGCTTTCTAAATGTAGCTAATTCACTTACTGGGAAATAGCCAGATCTCGCAAGAACAGAATAGAATACTGGCGAAATATGACCGTTTGATAAGAAGAATAAGTCTTCCCCAATACCGTTCATGGAAAATGCTTGAGAATTATGATTCAAATGCTTGAAATACAGAGCAACTAAATATTCAGCGCAGCCTAATGAGCCTCCAGGGTGTCCAGAGTTTACGGCGTGAACCATTCTAACTATATCTCTGCGAACTTGCGATACGACCGCTTGTAGGTTTTGTGATGACATGAGAGGAAATTAGGATTTCTTATTTGACTCAAAATTACGTTAAAACTTGCTGGAGGATCAATTTTAAGTTCCTTGTTATATACACACGTTGCTAACAAAGAATACAATTATCTTTGCCGCCTTAAAGCTTAGATTATGAAGTGTGGAATTGTCGGTTTACCAAACGTTGGAAAGAGTACATTATTCAATTGTTTATCCAGTGCAAAGGCCCAAGCGGCTAACTATCCGTTTTGTACAATAGAGCCTAATGTAGGTCAGGTAACCGTTCCTGACGCTAGGTTGGAGCGATTGTCGGAATTGGTGAATCCTCAAAAGATACAGCCTGCAAATGTTGAGATTGTAGATATCGCAGGGTTGGTACGTGGCGCATCTAAAGGTGAGGGCTTAGGTAATCAATTCCTGGCAACTATACGCGAGACCAATGCGATCATTCATGTTTTAAGATGCTTTGAGAATGAAAATGTAACACATGTTGATGGAAGTATTGATCCTATTCGAGATAAAGAGACTATTGACATCGAGCTTCAGTTCAAAGATTTAGATACCATCGAAAAGCGCTTGGATAAGGCGAAGAAAATGGCGAAAAGCGGAGAGAAAGAAGCGAAGCTTAATGTGGTTACACTGGAGCGTTTGATTTCTTTTGTAATGGAAGGACGAAATGCTCGCGCGTTCGAACGAAGTGAAAGAGAATCTGATCTAGTTACAGAAATGCAACTTCTTACTGATAAGCCAGTATTGTATTTGTGTAATGTGGATGAATCTTCTGCCAAGCAGGGTAATTCCTTTGTAGACCGAGTAAGACTTATGGCGTCTAAAGAAGGTGCTGGATGTTTGCATATTGCTGCAAGTACGGAGTCTGATATCGCTGAACTAGAATCGTACGATGAAAAGCAGATGTTTCTTGATGAATTGGGGCTTGCTGATGCCGGTGTAAATCGAGTGATTAGGGCTGCCTATGAGCTCCTAAAACTTCAGACCTATTTCACTGCAGGAGAAAAAGAGGTCAGGGCTTGGACCATTAAAAAAGAATCTACTGCTCCACAAGCTGCTGGTGTTATTCATACCGATTTTGAGAAAGGATTTATTCGTGCTGAGGTGATTTCATTCCAAGACTTTGATGCTTTAGGTAGCGAGGCTGCCGTCAAGGAAGCTGGTAAAATGCGTGTTGAGGGAAAGGAGTATATCGTCCAAGATGGTGACGTTATGCACTTTAGATTCAATGTGTAAAACCTGTGTATAGTTTCATCTGAATTGTCCTTGAAAAAGTAGTGCTAAGTGCTAAATTGGGATTCTCCTGAATCTGAGTTTTATGTCACAAGAAACCAACTACACAGAGGATAATATTCGCTCCTTAGAATGGGACGAACACATCCGTTTACGTCCCGGTATGTATATCGGGAAACTGGGCGATGGAAAAAGTCCAGATGACGGTATTTACATCCTTCTTAAAGAAGTACTTGACAACTCTATTGACGAATACGTCATGGGAGCAGGTAAGGCCATTGAGGTAAAGATAGCTGACGGTCAGGTAATTGTCCGAGATTATGGTCGCGGAATCCCATTAGGTAAGGTGGTTGATGTAGTTTCTAAAATTAATACAGGTGCTAAATATGACAGTAAGGCATTTAAGAAATCTGTAGGTCTTAATGGCGTTGGTGCCAAAGCAGTCAATGCACTTTCACAAGAGTTTATAGTTCAAGCATTCCGCGACGGTAAAACCAAACGAGCAAAATTTGTTCGAGGTAAGCTGACAGAGGACGACGCAATCACGGAGTCTTCTCAACGCAAGGGAACTAAGATATCGTTCCGTCCGGATACAGAAATCTTCTTGAATTACAAATTCATGGTGGAATATGTAGAGAAGATGCTTTGGAACTATGCCTATTTAAATCCGGGTCTGACCTTGTATTTAAATGGTGAGAAGTTCTATTCAGAGAATGGTCTTAAAGATCTACTTCAAGATAATTTGGATGGAAACACGCTCCATGATATAGCGCATTTAAAAAGTGATGACATTGAAGTTGCATTCACTCATAGTGAGCGCATGCAAGGAGAGCAATACTATAGTTTTGTTAATGGGCAGCATACTACGCAGGGAGGTACACATCAAAATGCTTTGAGAGAAGCCTTCGTTACAGTAATAAGAGATTTTTACGGTAAGAACTTTGACGCCTCAGATGTAAGAAGTTGCATCATTGCAGCCATTTCTATTAAAGTAGAAGAGCCTATTTTTGAATCTCAAACTAAGACTAAACTGGGATCGTTAGAAATGGCTCCGGGTGAAATTCATGTAAGGACTTTTGTAATTAATTTTTTGAAAGAAAAATTAGATAATTTTTTACATCGCAACACAGCAGTAGCTGATGCTATTCTGAAAAAAATTCAACGTGCTGAGCGTGAGCGAAAGGATCTCCAAGGGATTAGAAAACTCGCTCGCGAAAGAGCGAAAAAATCAAATTTACACAACAAGAAATTACGAGATTGTAGAGCCCACTTAAGTGATACAAAGGCGTCGGCCAAAGGCGACAGAAGGCTGGAGACTACGCTGTTTATAACAGAGGGCGATAGTGCTTCTGGATCTATTACGAAGAGTCGAGACGTAAATACACAAGCGGTGTTTTCCTTAAAAGGAAAACCATTGAATTCTTTCGGTTTAACCAAGAAAGTCGTTTATGAGAATGAAGAGTTTAACCTACTCCAAGCGGCGTTAAATATTGAGGATGGGTTAGATGAATTACGTTACAACAACGTGGTAATAGCTACGGATGCGGATGTTGATGGAATGCACATTCGATTATTATTGATTACGTTCTTTTTACAGTTTTTCCCTGAGTTGGTTAAAGAAGGCCATCTATACATACTGCAGACGCCTTTGTTTAGAGTTCGAAACAAAAAAGAAACGAGATACTGCTATACGTCTGATGAAAAAAATGAAGCCATAAGGGTATTGGGACCAAAACCTGAAATCACCAGATTTAAGGGATTAGGTGAAATATCACCAGATGAATTTAAGCACTTCATCGGCAAGGACATACGATTGGAACCTGTGATGATACATCGGGACTACAGATCGGAAGACTTATTGACTTTTTATATGGGTAAAAACACCCCTGCACGACAGGAATTCATCATTGAAAATCTACGTGTAGAAAAGAATCTTGAAGAAGAACTTTTTAACTAATGAGTGAAGAATTGACCCCCATAGAAAGCGGATTAGATCCCGAAATGCAACCTCAGGAGATCCAAGAGGAGGGAACTCGTATCACCCGAGTATCAGGAATGTACGAAGATTATTTCCTGGATTACGCTTCTTATGTAATTCTTGAGCGTGCGGTGCCAGCCTTGAACGATGGATTAAAGCCGGTTCAAAGAAGGTTGTTGCATTCTATGCGAGAAATGGATGATGGTCGTTTTCATAAAGTAGCAAACATCATAGGTCAGACGATGAGGTTTCACCCTCATGGTGACGCGTCTATTGGGGATGCATTGGTTCAAATGGGGCAAAAAGAGCTTCTGATTGATTGTCAAGGGAACTGGGGTAATATTTTAACAGGTGATAGTGCTGCTGCACCACGTTACATAGAGGCCAGACTTACGAAGTTTGCTTTGCATGTTGCTTATAGTCCAAAGGTCACAAACTGGCAATTAAGTTATGATGGCCGTGCGAACGAGCCAATACATTTACCAATGAAATTCCCTATGCTTCTCGCTATGGGTGTTGAAGGAATTGCCGTGGGATTAAGTACTAAAATTCTTCCCCACAACTTTATAGAATTGGTTGATGCATCTGTTAAAGTATTAGAAGGCAAGCCGTTTAAGTTATATCCTGATTTTCCTACAGGAGGTCAAGCTGATTTTTCCAATTATAACGAAGGTATTAGAGGTTCTCGCGTACGCGTAAGAGCGAAGATTTCTCAGCTAGACAAAAATACCTTAGTTATCACGCAAGTACCATTTAGCACTACGACGCAGAGTCTCATCGACTCTATACTTAAGGCGAACGAAAAGGGAAAAATTAAAGTAAAGAAGATTGAAGACAACACTGCTGAGCACGTCGAAATACTCATACACTTGCCAGCAGGAATAAGTCCTGACAAGACCATAGATGCCTTGTTTGCCTTTACAAACTGTGAGGTAAGTATTGCGCCACTTTCTTGTAGCATACATGAGGATACTCCATGGTTTATTGGAGTAACTGAAGTACTGAGAAGAAGTACAGAATCCACCAAGGACATTCTTCAGGCAGAGCTGGAAATAAAACTCAATGAACTCAACGAGCAATGGCATTTCGCTTCATTAGAGCAGATTTTTATTGAACAGAAAATCTATCGTGATATTGAAGATGCGGAGACCTGGGATCAGGTAATTGAATTCATAGGTAAAGGATTAGAGCCGTTTATTGGACATTTAATGCGTGCCGTGACTCAAGAGGATATCGCTAGGTTAACAGAAATAAAAATCAAACGTATTTCTAAGTTTGATTCAGACAAAGCGAATGATAAAATTCTTGATTTAGAGGGTAAAATTGAAGCCGTAAAGAATGATTTGAACAATCTAGTCGATTTCGCTATTGCCTATTTCAAGGATTTAAAAGAACGTTTTGGTAAGGGAAGAGAACGTAAAACTGATATTGCAACTTTCGATAATGTAGAGGCCTCTAAAGTGGTCATTAGAAATCAAAAACTATTCGTTAATAAAGCGGAAGGATTCGTTGGTATCGGAATCAAAAAAGAAGAATATGTCTGCGATTGTTCCGATATAGATGACATTATTGTGTTTCGTGAAGATGGAAAGTATAGTGTTAGTAAGGTCAAGGACAAGGCCTTTTTCGGGAAGGGAATTATACACGTTGCGGTATGGAAAAAAGGAGACGACAGAACCGTATATAATGCGATTTACTCAGACGGAGCATCTAAGGTGAGTTATGTAAAACGGTTCAGTGTGCAGAGCATCACCAGGGATCGTGAATATGAGCTTACAATAGGTAGCCCTGCATCAAAATTATTATACTTTACAGCCAATCCTAATGGTGAAGCGGAAAAAGTGTTGGTTTCATTGCGACAGCTAGCAAAGCTGAAAAAACTTAAGATTGATCTCGACTTTTCTGAAATAGCCGTTAAAGGCAGGGCTTCAAAGGGAAATATCGTAACCAAGTTTCCGATCAAACGAATTGAACTAAAAGAAAAAGGAGAGAGCACCCTTGAAGCACGTAAAATTTGGTTCGATTCCGCTGTCCAGCGCCTAAACGGCGATGACAGAGGTAGATTAGTAGGCAGTTTTAGAGGAGAAGACAGATTGTTGGTGGCATCCAAGAATGGTACATTGAGGG
>Ga0209816_1003462_pt1 | contig 10820 bp, 9 predicted proteins | sample CoawatmetaG01DNA_FD_187509 | JGI IMG/M metagenome (GOLD analysis project Ga0209816, IMG submission 187509) | Marine microbial communities from the West Antarctic Peninsula - Coastal water metaG017-DNA (SPAdes) (version 2) | ecosystem: Environmental > Aquatic > Marine > Coastal ... | reverse complement strand
AGGTACTCCTCTTGTTTGATTGTAGGAAAAAAACGTTCTGAAAAAGTATTCATTTCGCTATTAATTTTCCAATCATTATAGCTAGGATATTAAAAAATTGGATTGTAAATTTAAAATAATTATATGGAACTCAGTCCTTTAGGGTTTTAGAAAATTGCCATGTATTTCACCCGCAGTAATTGAGGCCATTGCATTGAACTTTTCTATTAAAAACATAGATCACTCACTTTTATTTAAAAAGAGCATGCTTTCTTTATCTGAGCCACAAACATAGATTCCCATAACTATTTTCATAGAGACACGTATATTTTTTTTGATCTACCTGTCCTTTTAGATGCAAGACTTGTCTAAGAAAGATGCTGTATGAACAAGGTAGGAACGCCACAGGTATCTGATTTAATTGTACAAACAAGCGTTTTATCTTTTCTTCCCTCTTTAACGGGAGTAACGTCCACCCCTTGTTCTTGAAGCCTTTCATAAGTTGCATGCAAGTCTTTTACGGTCCAAGCTAAGCCCCATAGTTTATCAACAGGTTCTTCTGCATCTGGTTTTCCTATAACCTCGAGTGTTGTTTGATTTAATCTAAAAAATAACATTCTACCGCCCCATTTTTCTATGGTTTGATCTAGGGCCAGTCTTATTCCAAAAGTATCTCTGTAGAGGTCAATGAGACCATCCGGATCATTTGTGTTGATTACAACATGATCCAGTTTGTTAACTGAAGAAGCTTGAGGAATTTTAAATGGCAATTTTTCTGATTCATGCTCAATAACAAAAGCAAACAATCCTCTGGTTAGTGAAAAAGGAAGAAACAGGTTTTTCCACGTTCTCTTGAGGCCCTGAAAACTATCAAATCCAGTTCCGTATGAAAGTTCTTTGATTTCTGAACTTTTTTTGAGTAAGTTCTCTCTTACTTTGACTACATTTTCAGTTCCTAAGACCAAACCTGACAGCCCCTCACCATTTAACTCTAACGTTGCCTTGACCATTGCAGATCCCAGTCCTTCACTTCCATCAGCTGCCAAAAGCTCAAGGTATATATTGTCCATAACAAAAAGAGCATTTGAAGTACCCAAATCTTCATGAACCCCCTTCCAAGAAGGTTCCAAACCAAGTACTTTGGTATAGCTGAGTATTGCAGCATCCAGATCATTTACAGTTACAATTAGATGATCTATAGATTGAATCATTTTTTTTCTCCAAAGAGTTTCCTTTTAGCTGAAACACTTAATAGTTTAATTTTTTCTACGACTTCGGGCCCTGCTAGATATATTCCACCCAAAAGGGTTACCCAACTAAAAATATATACAACGGCAGCATATAGAAAAAAAAGATAGTCCATATCGGGAAAATCTTCCCAGCCAGCCTGTGTCAAGAGATAGCCTATGGGAATATACAAAGCCCAAGAAGAAGCAAGGAGAGCCAGTCCAGTTAATCTTTTTATTAAGCCGATAACGTGTTCGATGAAATACCTCTATTAAACTGAACGGTAGTTTAATCAAATTTACTAAATACAGGTTAGAATAAATTAAGTAATATTTACCCCAACCATGAATAATAAAATTTTAATCTTAACGTCAGTCATCTTTTTTTTAAGTTGTACTAACGAGGAAAACAATATGAATCCATTTTTACAAGAATACGACACTCCTTTTAAGATTCCACCTTTTGAAGATATTAAAATGCAACATTACAAACCTGCCTTTGAACTGGGAATGGAAGAAAACTTACTGGAAATTAATAAAATTACTTCCAATCAAGAAAAACCTAGTTTTGAAAATACAATTGTTGAACTTGAAAGAGTTGGCAAGACGTTAGACAAGGTATCAAATGTTTTTTTTAACCTGCTCAGCTCGAATACAAACGAAGACATGGATGATTTGGCTATGACGATCAGTCCCAGGTTATCAGCTCATGGAGACAACATTCTTCTTAATAAAGAATTATTTGAGAGAATCAAAAGTGTTTACAGTAAAAGAGCATCTCTCAGTCTATCGGTGGAACAGAACAGGTTGCTAGAAGAGACCTATAAAAGCTTTATTAGATCGGGGGCCAATCTTAGCGACAATAAAATGAATAGGTTGACGGAGATTAATCAATCCCTTTCTTCATTGTCGGTTCAATTTGATCAAAATGTACTCAAAGAAACCAATGGTTTTAGTCTAATTATTGATAATGAAGAACAACTGAGTGGCCTTCCTGAAGAAGAAATAAGACTGGCTTCTGAGTTGGCTAAATCTGAAGGACATGAAGGTAAATGGGTATTCAAACCCACCAGAGTAAGCATGTATCCTTTTTTGACCTATTCCGATCAAAGAGATTTAAGAGAAAAACTTTATGACTCCTATATAAAGAGGGGAGACAATTCAAACGAATCTGACAACAAGAACATCATTAAAGAAATGGTTGCTCTCAGAACTGAAAAAGCAAAATTAATGGGCTTTGAAAACCATGCTGATTTTGTGTTGGACAACACAATGGCAAAAACTACAGAAAGAGTTGATGGCCTTTTACAAAAAATTTGGAAACCTGGATTGGCCAGAGCTAAAAGAGAAGTTGAAGAAATGCAAAAATTAATCCAAGAAGAAGGAGGTAATTTTAAATTGGCCTCTTCGGATTGGTGGTATTACTCTGAAAAGATAAGGCAAAGTAAGTACAACTTTACAGAAGAAGAAGTGAAACCTTATTTCAGCGAAGAAAACGTTTTGGCTGGTGCTTTTGACGTAGCAGAAAAACTTTTTGAAGTAAGTTTTATTGAAAGAAAAGATTTGCCCAAATACAGAGATGACATACGTTCTTTTGAAGTGAAAGATGCGGATGAAAAAACAATAGGAATTTTCTATACAGACTATACCTTGAGGCCTAGCAAGGGTGGCGGTGCTTGGATGAATAGCGTAAGAAGTCAGAGCACTTTTGATGGCAATCAGCTCCCAATTGTCTTTAATGTGTGCAATTTCCCTCCAAAGAACAAGGAAGGAGTTTCACTTTTATCTTTTGAGCAAGTAGAAACTTTGTTTCATGAGTTTGGTCATGGGTTACACGGACTGCTCTCTCAAGCTACCTACCCAAGTTTGTCGGGAACTAGAGTTACAAGAGATTATGTAGAGTTCCCATCTCAAATGATGGAAAATTGGGCAAGAGAACCTGAGGTAATAAAAACTTTTGCGAAACACTACAAAACTGGCGAAGCGATTCCAGATGAACTTCTAAATAAAATAGCTGCCGCTGGTAAATTCAATGCAGGCTTTGAGACAACTGAATACGTTGCTGCTGCACTTCTAGACATGGCTTGGCACACAAATGAAACCGAGATACAAGATGTGAACGATTTTGAAGATACTTCTCTTGAAGAATTAGGTCTAATTCCCGAAATAGAAAGTCGCTACAGGAGTACCTATTTTGGACACATATTTGCTGGAGGTTATTCATCTGGATACTACAGTTACCTCTGGACGGAAGTAATGGAAGCTGACGCATTTGAGCCTTTCAGAGAAAAGGGTTTATTTCATAAAGAAACGGCAGATAAATTAAAAAAGTTTGTATATTCTTCTGGGAATACCGATGATCTTATGACTCAGTATGTGAGATACAGAGGATCAGAACCAAATATAGAACCGTTGATTAAGAAGCGCGGATTGGATTAAATTGACCGCCCCTAAATATAAACCTTATTTAGGAGGTCAAGGTGGTGTTCATATTGGCCTGAAGCCAATAGACAAAAAGTGTTGGCTTGAGATTGATGATAAATTTCTAACTGAGATTAATCTAAAAAAAGATTTACTCAATACCCAAAGAGAGAAAGTTCTTCAGTCAACATCAACTTCCGAAGAAAGTCAGATTGAAATGCTAGGAGAAATACTCTCCTATCTAAAAGAATTTCATAATGATAAATACGAGATTAATAAAGATCACGTCTTTATAAAAGCAACCAACGAAAAGTACGAATTATCACAATCGAATTTACTACCAATTGAACTAGCCTCTTTATTAATACAAGAAGATCTTGTTCTAATGATTCCTAAAGATGATGATTTCTTTTTAGAAGCCGCCTCTTTAAGCTCACCTTCTCACTGGTCTTTAGTTGATAAGTTTTCTAAATCTTTAATGACCATTCATAATGAGGTGCCAGATTACAAAGATAAAATTGGACATCGTGTGGATCAAGTTTTTAAAAGACTACCTACTGATAAGATTTTAGAAAGAAGTAATTGGTCTATTTACGATTCACCAATCCTCTTTCAACCTAAACAGAGTAAATCCGATGTCAAAATTAAGAATAAATCCGCTAAAGATTTATTTCTGAGAGTTGAAAGACAAACCATAAAGAAACTTCCTCAAAGCCAAGCTGTTTTGTTCACAATTCGTGTCCATGTTGATCCGATTGCTTCAATAATAGATGACGACTATCTATTAGAAAGTCTTGGGTTGGCAATATCAAGACTTTCTCCTGAGATGAAAAATTACAAAGCGATAGATCAATTTGAAGACGAGGTTCTTGAATGGATACAGAGCAAAAGATAAAAACAAAAGAATGGTGGAAAGAGTCGGTGATATATCAAATATATCCCAGATCTTTTATGGATACATCAGGAAATGGAATTGGGGACATCAAGGGCATAGAAGATAAATTAAGTTACATTGCTGACTTGGGGGTAGATGCAGTTTGGCTTTCTCCTGTATTTTCTTCACCCATGAAGGACATGGGTTACGATATAAAAGATTATAAAAGTATCGATGCTTTGTTTGGCTCCATGAAGGAATTCGAAACTTTAATAGAAAAGTGCCATAAAAAGAATATTAAAATTATAGTGGATCAAGTTTTATCTCACAGCTCCGATCAACTGCCTTTCTTTCAACAAAGCAGAGCTAATAAATCTTCCAGTAAATCCGATTGGTACGTTTGGGCAGATCCGAAGCCTGATGGATCGCCTCCCAACAACTGGCTGTCTGTATTTGGAGGGTCGGCATGGGAATGGGAACCACTTCGATCTCAATACTACCTTCATAATTTCTTATCCAGTCAACCAGATTTTAATTTCCATAATTTAGAAGTACAAGATTGGCTGTTAAACACTTCAAGATTTTGGCTGGAAAAAGGCGTTGATGGTTTTAGGTTGGATACAGTTAACTATTACTTTCATGACAAAGAGCTGAAAGATAATCCTCCAAGCCCTTTAAATTCAGAATTTTTGCCTGATGATCCCTACTATATGCAAGATCAAATCAATTCTATAAATCAAAAAGAGAACCTTGTATTCCTAGAGAAATATCGCTCTTTATTAGAGGAATATCCTGACAAGACTTGCGTAGGTGAGATTGGAGATGCTCACAGAGCATTGGAATTAATGGAAGAATACACAAAAGGCACAAAGCGATTGCATATGGCTTACAGTTTTGAATTATTAGGAAATAAGTTTAATCCAAATCATTTTAGAAATACCGTAGAGAACTTTTTTCAAGGAACTGGAGCCGGATGGCCGTGTTGGAGTTTCTCTAACCATGATGTCAAAAGACATGTCAGCAGATGGGGAGCTCAATCTAAAAACACAGAGTTATTTTCAAAAATGACAGGAGCCCTCCTTATGAGCCTACGAGGTTCTGTTTGTTTGTACCAAGGAGAAGAGTTGGGTCAAACAGAAACAGAATTAAAATTTGAAGAATTAACCGACCCGCTTGGACTTCGTTACTGGCCAAAAAACAAAGGGAGAGATGGTTGCAGAACACCAATGCCCTGGTCAAAAGAAAAACCGAATGGAGGTTTCTCAAAAACGAAGCCCTGGCTGCCTTTAAAAGAAGACCAATTAAATAATTCGGTAAATATTCAAGAAATAAACCCTTCATCCGTACTTAACTTCTACAAGGATTTCATAAAATTTAGAAAAATCACAACCCCCTTAAAATCTGGTTCCATAGAATTTTATGACATACATAAAGATCTTCTTTTCTTCAGCAGGCAAGGTGATTATAACGTTGCTTGTTTATTTAACTTTTCTGATAAAAGAATTCAAATTCAAGGACAAGGTTACGAGACCATAAATAATAGTCCCTGCTCAAATTTTCAAATAAATAATTTTGATGTAACCCTGGGTGAAACTGGCTTTTGCTTCTTGAAATTGCAAGACAACTTCGTACTAGAAGTGATCTAATTTTCTATTGTACAAACATGCAATTTAAGTATGATCTTCTTTCCTTAAAGATAAAATAATCGTATAAAAAATAATTTAATAAATAAAAAATAAAATGGAAATACAAGGACATTTTGAATCTCAATTTAAACCGGTTAAAGACTTGTATGAGGATTTGTATAAACAAGAAAGGGAATTGGGTTCTTCATTTTCAGTATATAAAAATGGCCGCCCTCTTGTTGATCTATGGGCAGGATATGCAGACAAGGAGAAGTTGAAAAGTTGGGGACAAGACAGTCTCGCGACCGTTTGGTCAACAACCAAGGGTGTCGCTGCATTAACTTGCGCACTTGCAGTAGAAAGAGAACTGCTTGATTACAATAAAAAAGTCTCTTATTACTGGCCTGAATTTGGTTGCAAAGGTAAAGAAGACATTACTGTTGCAATGCTTCTCTCTCATCAAGCTGGAATATGCGGACCGCAGACCGATAAGATTGAAGATTTTTTTAATCAGGAATTAATGGCTTCGAAGCTTGCTGATATGTCGCCTATTTGGAAACCTGGCAGCTCTTCAGGTTACCATTCCATGACCTTTGGCTGGCTAACATCAGAGTTAATAATAAGAACTACTGGAGAAACTTTAGGAAATTTCTATAGAAACGAAATAGGAAAACCAAATGATATAGATTTCTATATAGGACTTCCTAAAAAAGAAGATCACAGAGCTGTAGAAATGATTCCATTTGGAAGAGAAAAAAATAAAGAAGCCACGAGAAAAGAACCTACGGAAGCTCAAAAAGCTAGCAATGTAGGTCCTAATTTATTGAAAGGTCAAAATACCAGAGCCTGGAGAGAAGCTGAGATTCCTTCTGCAAACGGCCAAGGATCAGCTAGCGGGCTAGCTAAACTTTACAGCCTGGTAGTACCAAGCGATTCTTCATTAAATATCTTGCAGGAAGAAACAATTTTAAAAATGACACAACCTCAAATAGAAGGCAAAGATCTGGTTCTAGATGTAGAGACACGGTGGGCATCTGGTTTAGTATTAAATAAGCATAAATTCATCTACGGACCAATAGAAAATTCTTTTGGTCACTCAGGTTTTGGTGGTTCATGCGCCTTTGCAGATCCACAAAATAATCTTGGTATTTCATACGTAATGAATAAAATGGAAAATAATTTTAATTCAGACGGGAGGTCGGTTGAATTAATACATGCTACCTATAAATGTCTAGAAAAATAAGGAGAAGAAATGTTAAAAAGGTTGGATAATAAAGTTGCTCTTATAACAGGAGGAACCAGTGGAATTGGAGCTGAAACAGCAAAACTTTTCTCCTCAGAAGGAGCAAAAGTGGTCATCGTTGGTAGGTCTGAAGAAAAAGGTGGGGCTTTAGCAGAAAACCTTGGGCCTAATGTTATTTATCATAAAGCTGACATAACCAAAGAAGAGGAAATTAAAGGATCAGTAGATATTACTTTAGCAACTTTTGGTAAGTTGGATATCCTTTTTAATAATGCAGGCGGTTCTGTAGGTGCCGGTTTAGAGAAAGTTACCCAAAGCGATATTGATTACGGCGTACACCTTTTACTGGCTAGCGTTATTCTTGGAATAAAGTATGCGATAGAGCCTATGAAAAATAATGGCGGTGGATGCATAATTAATAATTCCAGTGTTGCTGCTATAAGGCACAGACAAGGAGATCCTTTGTATGCGGCTCTAAAAGCAGGTGTAACGCATTATTCTAAGATGTCAGGAGTTGAACTGGGACCTTTTGATATCAGAGTAAATTCTATTTCGCCTGGGGCCATAGCAACACCAATATTCTATGGGGGTTCTGAAAGAGCGAACACACTGTCAAAAGAAGAAAACGATAGAAAGATGGACAAGTTAAGAGGGAATCTTGCAAATGCCGTTCCTCTAAATCGTTCAGGCCTTCCGTCTGACATAGCTGAGGCCGCCCTATTCCTTGCCAGTGAAGCAGGAAGCTTTGTTACCTGTCAGGACATTGTTGTTGATGGTGGCAGGACTGCGATGTTTAATGAATAAGAAAAGCAACGACTGTAAATTTTAATTTCTTTTAATCCCTGGGAAGGACTGGGTGAAATTAACATTTGGCCGTTGCCTTAATTCCTAGTTCATCCTTGAATAAGGAGCGTAAATTTTAGATGAAAATAAAAAAAATTCAATCTCTAAAAAAACTACTCTGCTTTCATTTTTTTATCTTAAGATTTTATTTTAAATCTGCTATCTCGCAAGATTAACGCATGTTAGTATCAATTTTTTTGGGAGAATTAATTGAACGCTTACAGACTGCTTGTGTTCCTAACTTTACTAAATTTATTAAATTTTGTTGATAGGCAATTAATAGCAAGTTTTTCTAATTTTATTGTTCCTGACTTAGGCCTCACCAACGCCCAATATGGTTTCCTAACCACCATTCCTTTTATTATTTTTTACTCAGTAGCGGGCCTTTTTATGGGTGTTTTAGCCGATATGGTAAACAGGCCCAAGTTGATAGCTTTTGGGGTGGTGATTTGGAGTATATTTACTGCTTTAACTGGAGCTGCTAAAGGTTTTGTTTCGATGGCCCTTCCTCGAATGTTTATAGGAGTTGGTGAATCAATATTAACACCCACTTCCATGTCTTTGCTTTCAGACTCTTTTCCATCAAAAAAAATGGGGTTTGCTGCGGGCTTCTATTACATGGGCGTTCCGATTGGAGTTGGAGTGAGTTTATTGATTGCCGGTTACTTAGGGGAATCTCTAGGATGGCGTAAGTGTTTTTATCTACTAGGTGCCTTAGGTCTTATATTAGGACTGTGTGCATTATTCTTTAAAGACAGACCTAGAAAAAGATCTCAAAATACTGAAACGCCACAAACCTTATCAAAAGAGAGTACTGCTGAAATTATCAAGACTTTATTCAAAGCCCTTTCTAACTCATCCGCACTTCGATTCACTATTATTGCAGGTGTCTTTTACCATATCGTCTTAGGAGCAGCAGGATTTGAACAGCTATGGTTGGTTCAAGAAAGAGGCTTTGACAGGTCAGAAATAGCTCAGACAGTAGGTTGGATAGGAGTTTTTGCAGGATTGTCTGGTAATTTGATAGGCGGTATTTTAAGCGACTGGTGGCAAGAAAATACCAACCAAGGAAGGCCTATGTTCTTGTTTTGGCTTGCTCTAATAACTCTTCCTATAGGAATTTATTATCGATTTGTTGAACCGGGAACTTTAATATTTTGGGTAGGTATTGCTATTGGTTATTTTCAATTGGGTTGCTTCTTTGGTCCTACTTTTAGTACCGTCCAAGAACTTGTTCCTGAAAATATCAAAGCGACCGTTGTGTCTTTTTATATCTTAACCTTAAATCTAATTGGTTTAACCATTGGAGCTTGGGGTGGAGGCTTGCTTGCTGACATGCTTGAAGCAGCTAACTACAATGAACCTTACACAATAATGCTTGTTGTCTTTTCTATCATAAGCGTAGTCTCTATTCCTTGTTACTATTTAGCAGGAAAAAAATATCACGAAGATAAAAGTAAATTAGAAACTATTTTTAGTGAGGACCAATAACTGCTGCCCATCATCAACTGATAAACCTCTGGATTTGGCAAGACTTAAAATAATAGAGAGGGAAATTTAGACAGGATGCTTTAGTTTTTTTCTTAAAGTTTTTTATATTTTTTATATAACGATATTGATAACCAGCCAGAGAGTAATGGTACTACTGTAACTTGAGTTAAGACTAAAAAACCAACAACACCTTCTCCAGTTAAAGTAGATATAAAGCCTTGAACGTTGGAATAAGTATTTTCACTAAAAAGAGATCCTATTAAAGCTGCCACCCACAATGCAACGTAAGACAAGGCATAAAAACCAAAAATCAATATTCCTAGAATTAATAATAGTTTCTTCATGATTAATACCTTCAGGAGTTAGTTAGGACAAAAAGGGTACGTACATTCCATTGAAGTATCGATATACCATAGTAAGGACAATTATTACTAAACAGACGTTGATTATATAAGTGGGTATTTTCTCTTTCTTCATGGTTTAACTATACACCAACCGAGATTTCCTCCAAATTTGGCAGGGTTTTGAAGATTGTGATGTGTGGGGGAGTTTAGCTTGTGAGAAATGGAGTGATGGTTAGGTATTTTAAAGGACTCCTAGGAACAGAAGAGCAATATAGCATACAGGCAATCCAAGATAGATTGCTGTACCTATCTTCTTTTCAATTCCATTTTTAATTACGGATAGTGAAAGGGCTTCTCCAATTGAGCTTACCTTAAAGATATTTTTAATGAATTTATAAACTGGGTAATATAAAAAAAGAAGAGTTACAGAAACAAAAAAACCTACCAATCCCGCATTGAAAAGTATGCTCAAAAATGCAAAAAAGTTTCCTCTTATATCAGAACTAAAAACGGCACCAACTAAAATAGCTATACCAACTAAGGTAAAAGATATAGTAAGAATCTTCTGTATGTATTCTGAAATCTTCGTCATTAGTTAACTATATCACCAACTGGTAAACCTCCAAGTCTTAGTGGGCTATGATAATAATGAGAAGCTTAGAATATAATTTTTATAAAATAATTTATTTAGGGGCATTGGCTAAATCATCTCTAATATACTTTGCTGCAAACATATAATGCACAGTACTCCATACAGTTAAAACTGGAACCGTC
>Ga0209816_1003460_pt1 | contig 10826 bp, 7 predicted proteins | sample CoawatmetaG01DNA_FD_187509 | JGI IMG/M metagenome (GOLD analysis project Ga0209816, IMG submission 187509) | Marine microbial communities from the West Antarctic Peninsula - Coastal water metaG017-DNA (SPAdes) (version 2) | ecosystem: Environmental > Aquatic > Marine > Coastal ... | reverse complement strand
GGATCTATGTATAAAAGGTCAAACTTTGTTTTTGATTTTTTAGCATATTCAATTCCATCTTCATTTAAATGGAATATGTTTTTAATACCAAATTTTTCAGAATTCAACATTGTTATATTAAAGAGAGTTTTGTCTTTTTCTAAATAAATAACACTATTAAAACTTTTAGAAAAATAATAGCTATCAACACCAAAGCCGCCAGTAGAGTCAATCATATTCTCACCTTTAACAAGACTGGATTTGAATTTTGCAGTTTGTTCTGATGAAGTTTGCTCAATATTAATTTTATTTGGAAAATATATTTTTTTTGTATCAAACCAGCTTGGAAGCTTCTTTTTTGACTTAAGTTTTGAGGTGATTTGTTCTGCAATCTCTTTATTAGATACTTCTGAGAAAACTGGTTTTTTTAAGATTAATTGAAATATATCTATATCTAAATTTTTAGAAACAAACTCTTGTACATCATTATTTAGAATGCTCTTATTCAATATGCTTTTAATTAAAAAAACTATTCACAACTAAGTTCTTTGAGTATACAGTCCTTAGGATTACTTTAATGATAGTATAGCATGGAACTGCTAATATTAATCCAGTTACTCCAAAAATATAACCAAACACTAGAATTACTAAAAATATTTCTAAAGGATGAGATTTTACACTTTTAGAAAATAGAATTGGCTGAATTAAGAAATTATCGATTGCTTGAACTATAACAAAACCGATTACAACATAAATCGTTTTAGACACTATTATAGATCCAAAATCAATATCTATGTAATTTGTTAGCGTAAGTATAGTAAGAAGAAATCCGCTGATTAAAGGACCTATGTAAGGAATTAGGTTTAGTAGTGCACATAAGAAAGCAATTATAAGAATATTGTTAATACCTACAATTGCTAATAAGATTAAGTATAAAATAAATAAAATTGTAATTTGAATGATTAAAGCTAAAAAGTACCTAGAAAGCAGATGATTAATCTGGCTAATTGATTTATTTACGTTTGACTTCATTGCCTTAGGAATAAGTAGCTTTATCTTGTTTATAATAATCTCTGAATCTTTTAAAAAGAAAAAGGTTATAAAAATGATTGTAAATATTCCTATACTGAAACTTCCTAAACTAGCTATTATACTATTTAATAAATCAGTTATATAACTGAGGTCTATCTGATTAAATAGTTTAGAGTTTACAATAGAATTAATGAAATTAGAATCGTTAGTGAAATAGAGGTCGCTATATTTTTCGATAATATTATTTACAGAGCTTTGAAGCTCTGTAGAATTTAATAGAGAAAGATTTCTAGCTTGCTCAACTAATAAAGGAATAAAAGATTTTATTAGTAAACCTATTATTAGTATTAAACCAGACATAGATGTTATTGCAGCTATAGAGTTGTTGAATTTTAACCTTGTCTTTAAAAACAACAACAAAGGGCTCAAAATAATAGTTATAACTAGAGATATAGATAAGTATATTAAAATTGGTCTTATCAAGTAGAAAAAATATATAATGAGTGAAAAAATTATTATTTTTTTTAACGCATTTAATATCCCATTTGTAATAATTTTTGAAACCATATTATGTAAATATATTAAATCTCTGTGTTAAATTCAGATAGAATCTGTGTAGCTACTAATGCAGCAGTCTCAGTTCTTAATCTATTGTTACCTAATGTGACAGCAATAAACCCTTTTTCTTCTGCATTTTGAATCTCTTTTTGAGTAAAGCCTCCTTCAGGTCCAATTAATACAGTTGTGCTGTTAGAGTTAAGCTTATAACTACTTAAGTGTTGTTTATTAACTTCTTTACAATGTGCGATAAATTTATTGTCAGATTTACAATCATTTATAAATGAATCAAAAGTTACTAATTCTTGTATGTAAGGCTTATAATACTGTAAAGATTGTTTCATAGCACTTACGGCAATTTTATTTAATCTATCTAACTTAATAGTTTTCCTTTCACTTTTTTCACATAAAAGAGTGCTTATACTATCTATCCCAATTTCTGTAGCTTTTTCTACGAACCATTCGGTTCTGTCATTCATTTTAGTAGGTGCTATAGCTATATTTATTTTAAATTTAGATTGACTGTAAGTTTTACTTTTAACTATTAATAATTCGGTATTACTTTTGTTAATTAAGTTTATTTTAGTCTCAACTAATAAACCTTTACCATTGGTCATAAAAATTATATCACCAACCTTTTTTCTCATAACTTTAGTTAGGTGCTTAGTTTCTTCTTTTAGTAAAACAACTTTAGAATCTGTTTCTGAAATATCCTGGTTATAAAATAGCCTCATAATTAAATTTTTAATCTGGGATTTGTAGATGTTTCATAATCAGAAAAAATATTGTTTTCAAACTTAAGCTGACCAGTCATAGCTATCATTGCAGCGTTATCAGTAGTATATGATAATTTAGGTATATGCACCTTCCAATTATGTTTTTCACTATTAACTTTAAGCATTTTTCTGATTTCTGAATTAGCAGATACACCGCCACAAATAACAATTGTATTGATTCCAGTTTCCTTTGATGCTTTTATTAATTTGTCCATTAATATATCAACTATAACATGTTGTAATGAAGCGCATATATCATATAAATTATCCTTAACAAAATCTTCATTTATCCTGACTTGTTTATTAATAAAATTTAAGAAATTAGTTTTAAGTCCTGAGAAACTAAAATTCAATCCACTGACTTTTGGTTTAGTGAATTTAAATTTATTAGGGTCTCCTTTTTTTGAGAGCTTATCAATTTCTGGTCCAGCAGGATATTTTAGTCCAATTACTTTACCAGATTTATCAAAAGCCTCTCCAGCAGCATCATCTAATGTTTTGCCTAATTCATGCATCTCAAAGTAACTATTCACCTTAACTATTTGGGTATGTCCACCAGAAATAGTTAGAGCTAGAAACGGAAAACTGGGGTTGCTATTTTCTGGATCTTCAATAAAATGTGCTAATATATGTGCCTTCATATGGTTAACAGAAATTAAAGGTATTTTTAGAGCTAGAGACATTGATTTTGCAAAGGAAGTACCGACCATCAATGATCCAATTAAACCAGGTCCATTTGTAAAAGCAATTGCAGATAGATTAGATGTGTTTATTTTTGCTTTTTCCAGTGCTTTTTTTACAACAGGAAGTATTAATTTTTGATGCTCTCTAGATGCCAGTTCAGGAACTACACCTCCATATAATTCATGTATAGATTGACTAGCTACAATATCACTTAATATAACTGAATTAGAAATTACAGCAGCAGCAGTATCATCACAGGAGGACTCTATGCCAAGTATATAAGTTTTTTTTGTTTTCATTTTAAATAATAAAATTAAATTTTTATTAAAACTTTCCAGTTATTATTATACTTTCCAGTTATTATTATAGTTTTGATATCTATTAAACAAATTTAATCTTATTATCAAGAAATCTAATATATTTTCTTTTAAAAGTATCCTATTCTATTTGGTATTAATAACAATTGCTGTTTTTCTACTTAATAGAGAAAAGATTGAAAAAAGACTTTTAAAAAATATTTCTTTTAAAATCTCAAATTTACTTAAAACTACAGTTCAGATTTCCGATGTTGATTTTAAGTATAATGGAGACTTAGTGATTAATAACTTCAATATTTTTGATCATAAAAATGATACTCTTATTTACGTAGATAAGATAATCACATCAATATTAACCCCGACAAACATATTAACATCAAATACTAAACTGAGTTCATTAGGCTTATCTAATGGGATAATTAAAATAATTAAACATCCTGGAGATTCTTTAACAAATTTTGAAGTTTTTATAAATAAAGTTAAACAAGACAATAACACAGAAAATAAAAATTTTAGTTTAGAATTAAAGAATTTAAGTTTAAATGATTTTCGGGTTGACTTAGTTAATAAATCTAATTTAACTAATCAACTAAATGATTTCAATCTTACCGTCTATGATTTAAAATATTTAAAATCACAAATATCTTTTTCTATTGATAATGCTAGCTACATAGATTTATATGGTTTAAGACTAGATGATTTTTATTCTAAAGTTACTTACTCTCAGTCTGGATTTAATATGACTGATTTTATAATTAATTCTACTAATTCAAAATTAAAAGGAAGTCTAAGCATTTCTGACATAAACAAAATGGGTTATGCAGATTCTAATATAGAGATGAACTTATTAGATTCTAAAATTTCAACTAATGAAATCAACCTTTATTACAATTCTTTAATAAGTGATGAACTAATTGAGTTTAGTACCTCTTTGTATGGTTCATTTAATAATACTCTTAATGGGAGATTAGATTTTCAGTACGGAGATAAAACAAAAGCTAAGATTAATTTCTCAATAGAAGATTTATTTGGTAAAATTAAAGTTTATACTGTTTTAGAAGACTTTTATACTAATTATGATGATTTAAAAACTTTGCCAGTTTTAAAAAATTATCAAATTCCTGATTTTTTAATTTCAACAGAGTTTATTTCTATTAACGGAGTATGTGATTATGAAAATGGATTAATAAGCAACAAGTATGTTGTTGATACAGACTTTGGGGAATTAATACTGGATATTAATTTAATTGATTTTCTTATAAAACCAAAAGAATCCAAATTTTATGGAACGGTTAAATTTAATGAGTTTTTATTTAAAGACTTTAATCTATTTAGTTCTACAATTAGAACTTCTGCTAACTTTATATTGGATGGTTCAATATATCCTGGACAGCCTCTTAATACGTCTGTTAGCGGGGTTGTGAGTGATTTAAGTATTGGGGACTCAGTCTTTAATAATATTCTAATTAACGGAAGGACAAATAATGATAGATTCACTGGAAATATATCATCAAGTAATAAAAAGTTAAATTTTGATTTTAATGGATTTATTGATTACTCAAAAGAAATAAAAAGTGCAAATTTTAATCTTGATTTAGACAATTTACAAATTGATATTGATAAAAGTTTTAATGCAGGCTTAATTATAAACTTAAAGGGTACAAATATTAAAGATCTAACAGGAAGTATTCTTTTTTCTGATTCTAATTATACAAATAATGAAAAGACCTATTCTTTTAAGCAACTTAAAGTGTCAAGTTTTCTTGAGAACAATGAAAGAGTAACAAGGTTTAATTCCCCCTCAGTTATAAATGGGTTTGTAAAAGGAGGTTTAGATATTAAAAAGTTAAAGCTCGATTTAGAAGAATCTATCAAATACAATATATACGAAAAGGATTTTTCAACTCTCAGTAGCTCTAGTGTTAGTACAACTTTTGAATTTAATATATATAGTGACTTAGTAAGTGTTTTTTTTCCCTATTTAAGTTTTGATAATAATACTATAATTAAAGGTTTAATTGATGATGATCCAAGTAACTTTAAACTGGAAGTTACTTCTCCAAGAATACAGTTTAATAATTTTGCAGCAAATAGCTTATCCCTATCGTTAGACAATTCTAAAAGTATAAATAATTTTATGCTACAAACACAGAATATTTCTTTTAATGGTATCGATAGTCTTAACTACATTAGTTTAAATAAATCAACTATTAATGATTCTTCAATAGTAGAGTTAGATATGGAATTCTTTAATAAAGCTAATAATTCTATTCATACAGAGATTAATTACTATCTGAATAACGATAATCTCTATTTTGATTTAAATAATTCTAAAGTAATATACAATGAGAAAGATTGGAATCTGACAATGGGTAGTGTAAGCTATTATGATATTAATAATCAGATCTTAAATATTAGTAATTTAAAACTTCTCAACAATAAAAATAAAATTATTGTTAATACAAATTATGAAAAAAATTATTTTAGTTATTTGAGTCTTTATTTTGAAAACCTTTCTATTGACAACTTTCCTGTAAAAAGCAAGGAGCTTAAGCTGTCTGGTATTTTAAATGGTAAGTTTATTTATGATATTAATTCTTCTAATGAATCTAAATTAAAAGTAGATGATCTAGCCTTAAATGAATATAATTTCGGTTTATTAGAAACTGTGATTAATTACGATAATAAATTAAGTACTTTTAATTTTGAAGCTCATTTAAGTAAAGATTCCTTAGAAACTCTCTACAGTAAGGGTGATTTAATCCTTAGTGATACTATTAATAAAGCTGATTTAGTAATTAATCTTAATAAGTTACCAATTAATGCTTTAAATATAATAGGCAAAAACAATATTGATAATATCAAAGGTAATGCAACTGGATATTTGAAAATTAAAAATCTTTTTGGTAATCCTGATTTTACAGGAAATTTATTGTTTAATAATTCTGGGTTACGTATACCATATACAAAAGTTGGTTACTTATTTGCAGCTAACAGTTCTGTTGTCTTAGAAGATAATAAGTTTGTATTTAATAATATAGATTTTGAAGATTCTAAATTCGTGAGTAAGGGTAAGTTAAATGGTGTTATTTCTCACAACAGTTTTTCTAGTTGGTTATTAGACTTAGAAATTGAATCGGAAAGGTTGTTAATATTAGATACTAAAGATATTAATAACCCTGTTTACTATGGTACTGCTTTTGTTTCAGGAGGTATTAAAATTAATGGTCCGGGAGATAGACTATTGTTTGATGCTGATATTTCTAGTGAGAAAGGAACTGTTTTTAATATTCCATTAAATGAATCTAAAAATTTTACAGAAAACATTTCTTATATAAAATTTGCTGATAATAGTGCTAACACTTTTGATATAAAAAAATACAAATTAGATAACATTAAGGGGGTTGAATTGAATTTTAATTTAAATCTTAATAAAAATGCAGAAATAGAAATTTTAATTGATCGATCTTCTGGTAGTACCATAAAAGGTTTTGGAAATGGTAACTTAATTATGGAAATAAACAATAAAGGAAAGTTTAATATGTTTGGAGATTTTATTGTTGATAATGGCAAGTATAACTTTGTCTATGCTGGCATCTTGAAAAAAGAATTTGAACTAAACAAAGGTGGGAGTTTAACATGGGCAGGGGACCCCCTAAAAGCATTAATTAATTTACAAACATCGTATACCAAAATTGAAGCTAACCCATCAATTTTATTAGATAACCCTATCAATTTGAGTATTCCTGTTAGTGTTAATGTTAACTTAACTGGTGAGTTATTAAATCCAACCCCAGAATTTAAATTAGAGTTTCCAAATGTTGACTCTTCAATAAATAATGAACTCCAATATAGACTAAATGATAAGGAGAGTAATCAATTTCAAGCCTTATCCTTACTAGCGACAGGCTCTTTTCAAAATGACATAAACTTCGATGAACAAGCCTTGTTTGGAAATTTAGCAGAGAGTGCTGCCTCAATAATTAATAATATTTTATTTGATGAGAATGATAAATTAAAATTTGGCTTAGATTATCAAATAGGGGAAAGTACACCAGACTATAAATCGGATGATAAATTTGGAGTAACCTTGACAACTAGACTGAGTGAGAATATACTAATCAATGGTAAGTTGGGAGTGCCAATTGGTGGGGTTACTGAATCTGTTATTGCTGGAGATTTTGAAATCGAACTTAAGTTAAATTCAGATCGAACTCTAACAATGAAAATATTTAACCGTGAAAATACAATTAGAAACTTTGGTGAACAAATAGGATATACTCAAGGGGTTGGAGTTTCCTATAAAGTTGAGTTTAATAATTTTAAAAAATTAATAAAAAAAATATTCAAATAATTTCAACTCAATCGTTGTAGATGAGTTTTATTTATAATTCGCCCCATTTATTATACTATTTGACATCTTTATTTCTTTATTTTTATGAATTGTTTATGTAATTTTACAAATTAATCGTTTATATGAAAAAAATCGCTTTTTTAACATCAGGTGGGGATGCCCCCGGAATGAATGCGGCCATTAGAGCTGTAGTTCGAGCTTGTGCTTATAATAATATTATTCCAGTTGGTGTATATAGGGGATTTGATGGACTTATTAGTGGTGATTTTATTGAAATGAACGCTAGAAGTGTAAAAGGAATTATAAATAAAGGAGGGACTATATTAAAAACAGCTAGATCTGAGGAGTTTAAAACTAAGACAGGTCGTAAAAAAGCTTATCAAAATATTTTAAAAAACAACATTGATGGTTTAATTGTCATCGGTGGTGATGGTACATTTACAGGTGGACTAATATTTTGCAATGAATTCAAAGTGCCAGTTATTGGTATACCTGTAACTATAGATAATGATATTTATGGAACTAGTCATACCATCGGTTATGACACTGCACTTAATACTGTAGTAGAAGTAATTGATAAGATTAGAGATACTGCCAGCTCACATAATAGACTGTTTTTTATTGAGGTAATGGGAAGAGACGCTGGTCATATAGCTCTAAATACAGGCATTGGAGCAGGAGCAGAGGAGATCCTTATCCCAGAGGCTAACCTTGGTCTAGACAGATTAGTTGAATCTTTAAAAAGAAGTAAAGCAACTGGAAAATCATCAAGTATAGTAGTGGTTGCTGAAGGAGATACTATCGGTAAGAGCGTTTTTGAACTAAAAGATTATGTTGATAAACATTTGCCAGGGTACGATGCTAGGGTTTCTGTTTTAGGACACTTACAGCGAGGTGGTTCACCATCTTGTTTTGATAGGGTTTTAGCTAGTAGAATGGGAGTAAAAGCTGTTGATAGTCTATTAGAAAACAAATACAATTTAATGGTGGGTCTTAAGGCCGGATTAATAGAATTAACTCCTTTAGAGAAAGCAATAAAAGGAAATACAGAAATTAATAAAGAACTTTTGAGAATTTCAGATATAATGTCAATTTAAAAATAAAATAAGACAATGAGCAAAGTGAAAATTGGAATTAATGGTTTTGGTAGAATAGGTAGGATAACATTTCGTGCTATTCTAGATCGTGATGATGTTGAAGTAGTAGCAATTAATGATTTATTAGATATAGATCATTTGGCTTACTTACTAAAGTATGACTCTGTTCATGGTAAATGTGATGCATCTATAGAGGTTTCTGGAAATACTTTAATTGTAAATGATAAACACGTAAGGGTTACAGCGGAAAGAAACCCACTTGATATTAAATGGGGAGATGCTCATGTTGATGTTGTAGCTGAATGCACAGGAATATTTACAACTTTAGAAAAAGCAGATTTACACATTCAAGCAGGTGCAAAAAAAGTTGCTATTTCTGCACCTTCAGCAGATGCACCAATGTTTGTTATGGGTGTTAATCATAATAGTATTAAACCTACAGACTTAATTGTATCTAATGCATCTTGTACTACAAATTGTTTAGCTCCAATTGCGAAAGTATTAAATGACAATTTTGGTATTGATGAAGCACTAATGACTACGGTTCATGCAGCTACATCAACACAATTGACAGTAGATGGACCTGCTAAGAATTATAGATTAGGTAGATCAGCCTTAAATAACATTATACCATCAACAACAGGAGCAGCTAAAGCTGTTGGAAAAGTAATACCAGAACTTAATGGTAAGCTAACAGGAATGGCTTTTAGAGTTCCTACTGCTAATGTTTCTGTAGTAGATTTAACAGTAAAATTAAATACTGAAACTTCCTACGATGAAATTAAGAAAACTTTTAAAAAAGCATCTGAGAATGAATTAAAGGGTGTTTTGAGCTATACGGAAGAAGCTGTTGTTTCACAGGATTTTGTTGGCTGTTCTTACACTAGTAATTTTGATGCGAATGCTGGAATTGAAATAGGTCCTAAGTTTTTTAAAATCATTTCTTGGTATGACAACGAATATGGATATTCTAGTAAATTAGTAGATTTAATGTGTTGTATTAATAACAAGTAATAAAAATTTATGATTTTAATTGTTGATAGTGGCTCTACCAAAACTGATTGGATTGCTATAAATGATAAAGGTGAAATATTATTTCAAACTCAAACTTTAGGGCTAAATCCTCAAGTACTTACTAACTATATTATTGAGGAAAGAATAGTAAATAATTTTGATTTATATCAAAATAGAAACTCTGTTACTAAATTGTATTTTTACGGAGCTGGATGTGGAACTGAACCACCAAGAGTAATGATAAAGGCTGTTTTTCAAGAGATCTTTAAATCTGCAGAAGTGTTAGTGAAAGAGGACACTTTCGCAGCTGTTTACGCTACTGCTGAAATTAATAAGGAATCTATTGTATGCATATTAGGTACAGGTTCAAATTGTAGCTACTTTGACGGAGTTAATGTAGTTCAGAAAATCACATCTTTAGGATATATACTTATGGATGATGGTAGTGGTAATTATTTTGGAAGACAACTTTTAAGAGATTATTATTTTAATAGGATTCCTGAGTCAACTGCAAAAAAGTTTGAGAAAAACTTTGATTTAAATGCCGAGACTATCAAGGATCATTTATATAAAAAGCCTAATCCAAATACTTACCTAGCTAAATTCGCAAGATTCCTTATTGAAAACAAGGAAAACAATTATGCTCAAAAAGTTATAGAGAAGGGAATGAATCAATTTATTAAACTACAAATATTACAATTCCCAAATGCCAAGGAATTACCAATTCATTTCACTGGATCCATTTCTTATTACTTACAAGAAGAATTAACAAAGGCACTAAAGAAGCATGGGTTAAAAGCTGGTAATATAATCAGAAGACCTATAGATGGTCTATTAAAATACCATATTAAACTTCTTAATAAATAATTGCTATCATAGATATTTCTACATTTACTCCTTTTGGGAGTTTAGCTACTTGAACAGTTTCTCTTGCAGGTGCATTTGTTGTGTTAAAGTATGATCCATAAACTTCATTTATGTCATTAAAATCTTCCATTGATGAAATAAATATAGA
>Ga0209816_1003456_pt1 | contig 10835 bp, 7 predicted proteins | sample CoawatmetaG01DNA_FD_187509 | JGI IMG/M metagenome (GOLD analysis project Ga0209816, IMG submission 187509) | Marine microbial communities from the West Antarctic Peninsula - Coastal water metaG017-DNA (SPAdes) (version 2) | ecosystem: Environmental > Aquatic > Marine > Coastal ... | reverse complement strand
GATAGAACCAGAAAGAACCAGTAATGAAGGCGGTAACAACAGCATCAACTCGTCCAGTAATCCAAGAAACTGTTTCGGTGTGCAGGGGATAGAGGCCAAACACTGCCGCAGAGAAAAATGGCCATATATATAAGATTGAAATTGGCAGAGCTTTGTAAGTCTTGCGCGAGAGCTCTTCTTGAATCTGCGCTTTTTCTTCTATCAAGGTCAGCGCTGCTAGTTCGCGGGCAATCAAAAATATGAAAGCCGTGCTGGCTAAGTGGAAGAGCAAATTGGTGAGGTGAAAACCAATGGCGCTATGGTTCCACAGCACATAGTCAGAGACCATGAAAACAGAGATAAGAGGTCGATAGAACTTAGTGGTGGTGCCGTCCAACCAGGAGGTATGGAAATTGCGCCAGACCAGCTCGGGGTGCTGCACTGCTTCTTTCAGCCAGATCAAGTGAACATAGTCGTCACCGGCAAAGAAATCGAAGAGGATGGGCATATAGCCAACGAAAGTTAGCACCATTGCTAGTGCCATCAAGGCCAGCAATATGGTGCTCGATTTTGAGCCTTTGTTTGCGTCTGCCTTTGCGGGCTTGACAGCCCCGGTCATAACAGAACTACCGGAGGCCGAGGCTTCCGGTAGTTTGGCATTTTCGCTTGTTTCTTCGTTCAACTGTGGCCTTAGGCTAGACTGCTAGCCCAGCGACTTGACCGGCAACCTGACCAATAGCTCCAACCGGTCCAACTGGTGTAGTCACCGCAGTAGCAGGAGCAATTTCGCTAGCCATAATTTCAGTTATGGTTTTGCCAACTGTTTCTACTTGCTCATCAGTTAGCTCTGGATACATTGGCAATGAGAGAACTTCTCTTGAGAGTTGTTCTGAAATTGGGAAGTCGCCCATTTTGTAGCCGAGATTTTCGAAGGCCTTTTGCACATGTAGTGGAACTGGGTAGTAGCACATAGAGCCAATACCAGCTTCGGTCAAGCGTGCAATTAGCTTATCGCGATTAGGATTATCGAGAGTCTGAGCTTTGTCTGAGGCCAGCACACGCACAGTGTATTGGTGGTAGACGTGGTTAACGCTGTCGCGGGCACCGTTGGCGACTCCACCGGCTAAGCTGACGCTTGGTCTAACCAGGCCTGGGCAGTTGGCCAAGCTCGCATCGTAGATAGAGGCCAGGTGAGCCCGTCTTTCGTTCCACTGTTTGAGATAAGGCAATTTGACAACGAGAGTTGCTGCTTGCAGTTCGTCAAGGCGGCTGTTGACGCCAAGTTCGTCGTGGTAGTAGCGACGTCTCATACCGTGAGCGCGAATTGCTCTGATGCGCTCAGCTACAACTGGATCTTTGCTGACGATCATACCGGCATCACCGGCGGCGCCTAAGTTTTTGGTTGGATAGAAGCTGGTGCAGGCAACGTCGCCAAATGAACCGGTTGGTTTGCCTTTGTATGTAGCACCAATGCCCTGGGCATTGTCTTCGATTACTTTCAAGCCGTAGCGTTCAGCGATAGCGCAGATTGGCTCCATGTGTGATGGCAAGCCATAAAGGTGCACTGGCATGATTGCTTTGGTCTTGCTAGTGATTGCTTTTTCAATTAAGGCTGGGTTGATGTTATAGCTGGTTGGGTCGATGTCGACGAAAACAGGCGTAGCGCCGCGCATAACAATCGCTTCGACTGTAGCAGCGAAAGTGAAGGGGGTGGTGATGACTTCATCGCCGGGCCCGATATCGAGGCCCCAGAGGGCTAGCATCAATGCGTCTGTGCCGTTTGCTACGCCGATGCCATCATTAACACCGCATAATTCAGCTACTTGTTTCTCGAGGGTGCCAACGTACTTACCGAGGATGTAGTTACCGCTGCGGAGTACTTCAAGAATGGTGGACTCTAATTCTTCCTGGATTGTCGCGTACTGGGCTTTGAGGTTGAGAATCGGAATACTTTGGGTCATTTAATAGGTTCCTTTGGCGAATAAGTCTTGGTTGTTCGACTGATTCTTTTTCGGGAGCATGACGGACAATCTTGTGGGCGTTTTATCCGACAGAGTGAGTCTAGCTGGTTCGAGGGACGATTCAAAGGTGTTGCAAATAAGCTTATCTAAAGGCTTGGCTGAGTCGGGCTTAATCTTTGTTGGCTGAAAATCGCTGGCAGATGCTAGGGGGCAAGTTTGCAGGGTCGCAAGAAATCGATCTGATAACAGACTATGAAATTGCTCTTATCTATTAAATAAAGTTAGATTGGAATTAAGCAGTACGAGGGGCTATCCAAACGAAAAAAAAGGGAAGGCGAACCTCCCCTCTTTTGATTTTTCGGACCTTCAATCGGCAGTAGCGCGAGCTATCTACTTAGATTGAGGTTCTTATCTCTTTTTGCTTGGCACAGCTACGGTTCTTGAAAGAGCGTTTGTGACGAACAAGTTGAGGCTGACGCCTTCTTTTTCGGCTCTGTCAACAAGGGCTTGGTGCAATGACTTCGGCAAACGCACTGTGAATTTGCCGGAGAAATTCAAGTATTGGTCTTCGCTAGCACGCGAGGTGGTAGCTTTGGCCTTGGTGGTGTGCTTAGGGGCTGCAGTCTTGCGAACAAGTTTGCGGGTGCCTACGGCTTTTTTAGCTACATGTTTTGCAGCTGGTTTAGCGGATTTAGCAGCTTTAGGTTTTGCCTTGCCACCAGTTTTACGAACTCCTGCCATGTTTCACTCCTTCGTGTATTTGGGTCAATCGGAAACCAGCCCGCGGGCGAGCCGCGAGGGCTGCTCAGGGTGCTAATGCAGAAAAATGCTTTTGGGCAATTTCCTGTAGAGCGCTCCACCTTAATGGCATCGCTCTAATTTGTTCGGTGGGACTTAAGTGGTTTCCACCGTTTTATACGGTTACCACCACTCTAGGTGGCATAAGTATTGTACCAAACAAGTATCCGTTTATAACCACTTTGTATATAGAAATTTTCTATCGTTGGGGCACAAGGGTTTCGGGGATCTGATACCAGAAAAATGTGACACCAGGGGTGATTTTAGCTCTGCCAATGGTGCCGCACCATTCATAATGGCTGGTATCAAAGTAGCACCTACCGCAAAATAGATAATCGGTTAAGCTTGTGGGAAGCCAGTATGCCCCCGTAGGTGGTAAGCCTTGAGAGTTCTGATCGTAAAACTTAGCGCCATGGGTGATGTCGTTCATTGCCTGCCGCTGGCAGCACGAATCAAAGAAAGATTACCAAATGTTGAACTTACCTGGTTGGTTGAGCCGGCTGCTCAAGATCTTTTGAACGGCAACCCGGCGGTAGACAGGGTACTGCTCTTCCCCCGGAAGACCTGGCTGAAAGAGATGCGTAAAGTGGGGCCACTAATCTCCACCTTTGGTGCCGCCAAAAAGTACTTCCAAGAGTTGAAAGACTACAAGTTCGACCTGGCAATCGATGCCCAGGGATTGCTCAAGAGTGCCATCCCTGCCTATTTATCCGGGGCACCATTGCGGGTTGGTTTCGCCGGCACCAGAGAAGGCGCTGCCAAATTGCTCACCCATGCTCTTGAGGTCGGAGATTATTTTGGACCCGATAGGCATGTGGTTGAGCTCAATATGGCTCTTGCCGATTTCGCTTTAGAAACTTTGGCCCGAGAGAGGTCAACTTGTATTCGCCTGGCTGGTCGTGACCGGGTGGTGCACTTCCCTCTGCCAGATCCGGGAAAGCAATGCCTAGCTTTCGTTTCGAGCAAGCTTGATAACTTGGGGCGTGCACCAGAGGCGGGGCAGTCGCTAGCTCAGGTCGAGGCACCAGAGGCGGAGCGGAATCTAAACGCGGTCGAGTCACCAGAGGCGGGGCAGAATGGAACAGTGCCACTAGCTAAGTCTGGGGCACCAAAGGCGGGGCAAAGCGAAGTTGTTGGCAGCAAGTCACCAATGGCGGGACCACTTATTGCTCTGATTCCTGGCACCACCTGGCCTACCAAAATCTGGCCTGAAGATCAGTGGATAGCTCTGGGACGCTTGCTCTGTGAGCGTTTGCAGGCTCGGCTGGTGATCTGCGGAGGACCGGCTGAGCGGGGCACCAATCAATACATATATAAAGGAATAGAATCGGCTTCGAGTAATTCGCTAATTGATCTGACGGGTGAAACCAGCTTAATGCAATTGGTGGCACTCTTTAGAAGATGCGATCTGGTGCTTGGTGCCGATACCGGACCACTCCATCTTGCAGCCGGAATCGCCCACGAGGCCTTCAATAGCGAGCTTGCAGCTACTGAGCCAAAATCGCTCAAAGACACTGCTAACCAAAAATCTTTAGAGTTTGAAGTGCGGTCGGTGGCAGCGGCTAAACCAAAGGTGGTGGCAATACATGGTGCTACTCCGTGGTTGCGAAATGGACCGTACGGAAGTATGGGTAGTGCGGTGCATTTAAATTTGGAATGCCAGCCCTGCTTCGAAAAGACCTGTCAGCTCAAGCTCAAAACCATTGCATGCTTAAAAGACCTCCCTGTTGAGGAGGTCTTTAAAGCGGTTGATAAAGCCTTAGGTAAAAGAAACTAGGTTGCTATTCGCTGATCCATTTTTCAATGGTGCGGTTCCAGCCGTTCACTAGCTCATCGGCATTGAAGAACAAACCGATTTCGCGAGCAGCACTTTCAGGACCATCAGATCCGTGTACTACGTTACGGCCGATATCGGTGGCGAGGTCGCCGCGAATTGTGCCTTGAGCAGCAGCAGTTGGGTTGGTGGCGCCGATAACGTTACGAGCCAGGGTGATGGCGTTTTTGCCTTCCCAGACCATAGCAACGATTGGGCCGCCAGTGATGAATTTGACCAAACCTTCAAAGAAAGGTTTGCCCTTGTGCTCACCGTAGTGGTTTTCAGCCAACGAGACTGGAACCACCATCAGCTTCAAGCCAACCAGCTTGAGGCCGCGGCGCTCAAAGCGACCGATAATCTCGCCTACCAAACCACGCTCAACACCGTCTGGCTTGACCGCTACGAAAGTTCTTTCTACTGACACCGTATGCCCCCTTCCTATTAATGACCTAAACAATGAACTTGAAGATCTGATCCGAAGACCCGATCCTAAGACCTGACGTTTAGATCGGACTTGAGGTTCTGACCTTGATGTCAGCCTGAAAAATCCGACCTAAACAGACACCTTAAACAGGCATCCTTACTAAAGGGATTTTTCTACGAAAAATCTCTGGTCTATAGTCTTACAAAGAGGATGCCATCAGGACAGCTTTATAAGTTTTGCAAACTTCGGATCAAGCAGTCTATTTCGGTCTTCAAAAGCGACGTTGTACATCTCTTTTTCGCCGTCTCCGATAACCTGAGTGACTTTGCCCATGCCAAACTTGACATGCTGAACGGCATCGCCAACCTTGAGGCGTTCAAATGTTGGCGCTTCTGAGACGTCTGGTTTCTCCCCAGGAGGTGGAAGTCGCATAGCTCTTGGCTTGACCGGCTCAGCTTTGTTAGCCATTGGTCTGGAGGCGTTCTGTGACTGATAACCAGTTGACTTGTTGTAGCCGCCAGCACTTTGGCCTTTGTTCCAGCCGCCGCCAGAGCCTCCGTATCCAGAGCCGCTGCCAGATTTAGCACCGCCACCAGATTTAGCCCCGCCACCAGATTTAGCCCCGGAGCCGCCGTAACCGCCAGAACCACCATATCCACCGGAGCCGCCGCCGTATCCACCGCCGCTAGGTTTCTTGTAGCCCCCCGAAGTGCCGGTGGCATAGTCATTGCCGCCGTACTTCGAGTCGCCAAAGTTGCCTGGCTTCTTGCGATCGTTGCGGTCGTCCCATTCCTGACTTTCGTCAGTGTAGCCCTGGCTATTTTTGTTGCCACCAAAGGCACCAAAGCCGCCGCCACCATTAAAGTTAGGATTGCCGCCGCCAGAGCGCTTGAACTCTTCATCGCCACTGGGGTAGAAGCCTGAGATCAAGCCCGGAGTAATTTCTTTGAGGAAGCGACTAGGAATCGTAAAGGTAGAGGAGAAGCCAGAGTTGGAGAAGCCGCGACCGATCATGGTGCGTTTGCGCGCCAGGGTCATGTGCAGCATATCGCCAGCACGAGTGACGGCAACGTACATCAAGCGCCGCTCTTCTTCCATTTGTGTTGGTGAATCAAGGGAGCGCACATGGGGGAAGAGACCTTCTTCGCAGCCCATGATAAAGGCCACGGGAAACTCTAAGCCTTTAGAAGAGTGGATAGTCATTAGCTTGACTGTGTCTTCATCAAGATTAGCTTTGTCGAGATCGCTCACTAATGAAATACGGGTCAAGAATGAGTCTAGATCAGGTTCATCGGCAGTCTGCTCAAATTCTTTTGCCACCGCCACTAGTTCCATGACGTTTTCAATTCTTCCCAGAGCTAACTCATCTTTCGACTCGTGAGCGTCTTTTTCTAGGCGAGAAATATAGCCAGTTGATTTCAAGATTTCTTCAAGCAAATCAGAAACTGGTATCACTTTCGATTGCTCGTTCAAGCTGACAATGACGCGAGCAAAATCTTGCAGCGAGGTATAAGCCTTGGGTGATAGGTCTGAGATGCGACTGGCTTCTAGGCTGGCTTCTAATGGGCTTACGCCTTTAGTCTCAGCGTAAGCATTGACTCTATCGAGAGTGGTTTTGCCCAGGCCGCGCTTCGGTGTGTTGATGACGCGGTTGAATGCTTGACCATCTCTAGGGTTGTAGATCAGCTTCATGTAGGCCAGCATGTCTTTGATTTCTTGCCGGTCATAGAATCTGGTGCCACCAACCACGACGTAGGGAATGTGACTGCGCACAAGAATTTCTTCAATCGCTCGTGATTGAGAGTTGGTGCGGTAAAGCACGACGTGGTCTGAATATCTCTTGCTGCGTGCTTTGCTGCGTTTGATTTCTTCAGCTACATAATATGCTTCGTCAATTTCGTCTTGGGCTTCATAGCAATTGACTTTGCCGCCTTGGCCGCGGTTGCAGCGCAAGGTCTTGTCGATACGCTCAGTGTTGTTGGCAATGATGCTGTTGGCCGCTTCTAATATAGTGGCAGTAGAGCGGTAATTTTCTTCCAACTTGATCAGGCCGCAACCTTCATAGTCTTTTTGGAAGCCAAGAATAATGCGATAGTCAGCTTTACGCCAAGAATAAATAGATTGGTCGACGTCGCCTACAACTAATAGACTGCGTTCGCTCCAGAGCTGCTCGTGAGTCATGGTGCGGCCCGCTTCTTTAGCTTCTCTGGTGAGGAAGTGTTCGGGGCTATCGGCTTTGGCGATCAATGAAATTAGATCGTACTGAGATTTGTTGGTATCTTGGAATTCGTCTACCAAGACGTGGCGATAGCGGCGTTGCATGCGCTCACGCACCATCTGATTTTGTTGCATCAAATCGGTGAAAATCAAAATTAAGTCATCAAAATCAAGGGCGTTGTTGCGCGCTAACTCGGTTTGATAAGCACTGAAGATTTCAGACAAACGGCCTTCTCTGTAGTTCTTCGCTTCTTTAGCATAGACATGGTGGGTATAGCCGTCGTTTTTCAGTGACGAAATGGTGTGGCGGATTTCTTTAGGTACAAAGACTTTGTCGTCGAGGTTGAGTTTGACGATCTGTGCCTTAACCAGACTCATACTGTCCGTTTCGTCGTAGATGACAAAATTGTTATCCCATTTCAAGCCGTCTTCAGTCTTATAGTTCGAAATTTCTTGGCGCAGCAATTTGGCACAAATGCTGTGGAAAGTACCAATAGAGATGCGGCGAGCTTCGTAGGGGCCAACAATCTTTTCAATACGCTGGCGCATTTCGCCGGCGGCTTTGTTGGTGAAGGTGACGGCCAGAATAGCTTCGGGCTCTTGTCTTAATTTTGAGATGATCCAGGCAATGCGCTTGGTCAAAACTGTGGTTTTGCCCGAACCGGCTCCGGCAATGATCAGCGATGGTCCCCACATTTGCGAAACGCACTGGGCTTGCTCTGGGTTCAAGCGGTCAAGCAGTTGGGTCTCTAGAGCGGCAATCTCAGCATCGGACATAGGGGCGTACTGAGGACGCTCCCGTGGGGCCTGGTAGGACGGCACATATTTAGATTGGAAAGGCGTTTGGCCAGAAGCCTGAGTAGAGTCTGCAGTGTTGTCAGGCACTTCGAAGCTAGCATCGAGATCTTCAGCATCTATCTCTTCTGGCTCGAAGGCCACCGAGGCTAGCTCTTCTACCTCAAGCTCAGCCAGGGCCAACTCATCGGCATCCGACGGCTCCTCATTAGAGTCATTCGAACCAAATAGGCTCAATTGTCTGTCTTTGCCGGCCGATGTCATAACTGGGTCTCTCGCCACGTCTCTCTCCAACTATAAATGATGTCAAGCAAGCTCTCCGCATTAAGCGGATATATAAATGCTATGCGTTGGGCTCTCGGGCGAATATTCTCTGTAACGCAGCGCCGGAGGCTCCCACAACTCTAATTGTGAGGGATCTCAGCCTCGCTGTTAATTAAAACTTGTAAACAGCCTGAGGCTTGCTAGGACAAAACCATAGGGAAGACTTGTAATCTTAATCATTAACGAACAAATTTCCACGGACCAGTAAAGACTGGCGTCTATATAAAAGGGATTGGATAGATATATATGAGTCGAATTGAACCCGGTGCCGCCACAATACCGACCGTCGATGAACTGGCCCAAGAGCTTCTCTTAATCCAACAGTCTGGCCCTCGCAAAGTTGCCATCATTGGTACCCGCAACTTGCCCCTCACTCATCAGCAATTAGTTGAGATGCTTTCTTACGCTCTCGTGCTGTCGGGCAACCAGGTCGTCACCAGTGGCGGTGCGAACGGCTGCAACATGGCAGTGATTCGTGGAGCTCAAAGAGCAAATCCGGATCGACTAAACATAATTCTTCCGCAAACAATTTCTCAGCAACCTGGCGAAGTTCAAGACCTACTAATAGGTATCAAGAATATCGTTGAGTATCCTGAAAGACGTACGATGACTCTTGCCGATGCATCGCGCATATGCAACCACGAAATAATCGATAGATGCCAGCAAATAATTTGCTTCCTCTACCACACATCCCATACACTGCTTGAGTCGGTAAACTATGCTAAGGAACATCGTAAGATTGTGACTAGCTTCTACCTCGACTAACCAGCGGGAATCCAACAGTCAACTTAGAGCAACATGCTACTGCCATAATTCAGCAGGGAAGCCTTTTGGCGGCTCTGTTGCAGCTCGTTCTGCCATGCATGACGGCGCTGGTGCTCACGGCTATATGCATGCCGTTCTATATAAAAAAGTTGAACGCCCTGCAAATCAATCAGTTTTTGCGCGAGGAAGGACCAAAGAGTCACTCGCACAAAGCGAAGACTCCGACCATGGGTGGTCTTGTCTTCATGGTTACCACACTGGTTGTGGTGCTGGCCATGGCCTTTGTGCCGGGGCAGCCCAATCAGCATTTTGCCTTTGGTCTACCGAAAGACCCCTGCTACTTCCTGGTAATTATTATCGGCTTCTTGTGCGGAGTAGTGGGGCTGCTCGACGATTCAGCCAAGGTCATAAACAAAGGCAATAAAGGCATCTCTGGCTATGTCAGATTAGCTATCGAGACTTGCTTAGGGGTGGTGTTAGCAGTGGTGCTGACTCTGTGCAGCGACAATAAGCTATTGCTGCCCAATGCCCTCTATTCTATTTTTACTGCTGCTGGTGCTGCTGCTAGTGTGCCCGATGGGGCATATCCAGTGGCAATAGTAATTTTGCCTGCCCTTCTTTTCATTGCTCTTGGGGCCTTCCTCACCGCTGCCACAACTAATGCCGTTAACTTGCACGATGGCATGGACGGCCTGGCCGCCGGAACGGCCTGCCAAGTGTTTGCCGCTATGGCTGTGATTCTCTTCCTCACTGGTGGTGCCGGATCTGTCGAACCGGTGCAGTACGGCTATGCCACCATATCTGCCACCGCCGCTGGGGCCTTGCTCGGCTTCCTGCTCTACAACAAAAACCCCGCCCAGATATTTATGGGCGATACTGGCTCACTGTTTATCGGCGGTTTGATGGCCTGCCTCGCTCTTGCTGGCGGCATTGTGGTCTGGTTCATCCCCCTGACCCTGATTTACATAGCCGAGGCCCTCTCGGTTATGGCCCAGGTCACCTACTTCAAATTAACCAAGCCCTACACTCCAGAAAAACCAATGAGCGCCCTCGCTCTAATCAAGCTTAAACTGACCAAGCGCCTGCCCGGCGAGGGTAAGCGTTTGTTCCGCATGGCCCCGCTGCATCACCATTACGAAGCGGTAATGGCTGACAAGGGTTGGGCGGAATGGCAGGTAGTAATGGCATTCTGGGGGGTACAGTTGATACTGTGCGCCACTGTATTATTGACTTTTCACTACCGCTAAAATTTTGATGTAAGCTTGATCTCTTTAAGACCAGTACCAACGAAGCTTTTGCCCCAGGAGTCAGTGGGTTGTCAACCCAAATTTCACAGTTAGTCTCTGATTTAGCTTCCCAGGGCAAGTGGGATGAGGCTTATGCTGGGTTGATGCGTTTTGCTCAGCAGAATCCAAGTGGTATGAACGACCCTGATATTCAGTATCAGTTGGGAGTAATTTCGTTCAACAACGGTAAATTGGCCGAGGCCGAGCGCCACCTCAAAACTGCTCTATCAATTGATTCAACCCGGGGCGACGCCCACTATCGCCTGGGCTTAGTTTTGCTCAAAGACGGCCGCCCGGCCGAAGCCATGCCAGCCTTCCGAGATGCCTGCGAGCGCCGCGAAGGTTTTGCCGTGGGTCACTTGCATTGGGGCATGGCCCTCATGGCCGGAAATAGTTTCAGAGGTGCCATTGGCCAATTCAACCAGGCCATTAAACTCGACCCCAAACTGAGCGCTGCCTTTATTCAAGGC
>Ga0209816_1003453_pt1 | contig 10839 bp, 7 predicted proteins | sample CoawatmetaG01DNA_FD_187509 | JGI IMG/M metagenome (GOLD analysis project Ga0209816, IMG submission 187509) | Marine microbial communities from the West Antarctic Peninsula - Coastal water metaG017-DNA (SPAdes) (version 2) | ecosystem: Environmental > Aquatic > Marine > Coastal ... | reverse complement strand
TCTGGGGCAAGAACAACCTTAACGCCATCGCTGACACGGGCAGCGTGAAAGCAGCAACTAAGCGCATCAACGGCGGCAGTATTGGACTTGCTGACCGTGAAAGCCGCTACGCTACCGCCATGCAGGCCCTGACAGGTGACATCCCCCCGCGAGCGCCCGTATCAAAGACGCTGCGTGTTGGCAGTAAGGGCGACGCGGTTAAACAGATGCAGCGCAAGCTGAACATCGCCGCAGATGGTGACTTCGGTCCCGGAACAGATAAAGCGGTTAAGGCTTGGCAGTCTTCCAAGGGTCTGACGGCTGACGGCGTGCTAGGCCCAAAGAGTCTTGCCGTTATGTTTGCGTAATTAGTGGCAGGCATCCGACCCCAAGCCTGCCAGTTGGGCTAAAAATCAAGTTGTGGGTGTAAGTGCCGACCACATGAAACACCTTGCGATAGGGGCTGCCCTATCAATGAGACATATGTTCGCTACGAAAACACCAACACAACCTTCTGTATCGGACCTTCGACGTTAATTTAGTTTGAGCTAAAATGCAATATGCAAACACTGGCGCAAACTAAAATATTGTGTATGATAACTCCAACTGGAGATTGCAGATGCCGTTACAGAAACTTCAATTCCGACCCGGTATCAACCGTGAAACCACCTCGTACAGTAACGAGGGTGGCTGGTTCGACATGGATAAAGTGCGGTTTAGGTTCGGCTACCCTGAAAAAATTGGTGGGTGGATTAAGGAGTCTTCTAACTCTTTTCTTGGAACGGCTCGCGCATTGCACCCTTGGGTAGCGTTAGACGGAACTAATTATCTTGGAGTAGGTACTAACCTTAAATACTTCATAAACGAAGGCACTCAGTATTACGACATTACGCCTATTCGCCTTACAACAGGTGCTGGTGATGCCGTGTTCGCTACAGGTGCGGATACAATAGATGGTATCTTAGCTATTGATGCAGAATCGGTTCTTTTAGACAGTGTAACTGGTTTCCCCGTTTCAGGGCTAATTAAAATTGGCACTGAAGAAATGACTTACGCTGCTATTAGCACAAAAACTCTTATAGGTCTTACAAGAGGCGTAAACGGAACAACCAAAGCTCAACACGCGGATGGCGCGGCAGTAACTTGTGCGACAATTACAGTAACTGAAACCAGTCATGGCGCATTAATCAACGACTTTGTAACTTTTACAGATGCCGCTACATTAGGCGGTACAATTACCGCAGCAGTTCTAAATCAAGAATATGAAATAACCTCAGTTGTAAGCGCCAACGCTTATCAAATTGAAGCTAGGACTGTTTCCTCAATTGCTTCCATAACTACAACAAGCGGTCTAAACCCCACCTTTGTGTTTTCTAACGCATCAGATAGTGGCAGTGGTGGTAGCGCAGCGGTTGCTGCCTATCAAATAAACACTGGCCTTGACACAACTATATCAGGAAACGGTTGGTCAGCAGGTAATTGGGGGGGGAAAGGTGCAGGTGGAACATCAGGAACTTCTGGAAATATATCTGGATGGGGTGACGGCGCTGATTTAACAGCCTCTGGACAAACTCTAAGAATTTGGTCTCATGATAATTTTGGTGAGGACCTTGTTATTAACGTGCGAGATGGTGGACTGTTCTACTGGGATAAAAGCAACGCAAGCGGCGTTAACGGTAGATCAGTATCTATTTCCTCATTAGCAGGCGCAAACAAAGTTCCTACTGTAGCCAAGCAAGTTATGGTTTCTGACAAAGACAGGCACGTTATAGCATTTGGTTGTGACGCTGAAACAGACGAAGGAACTCAAGACCCATTGTTGATCCGCTTCTCTGATCAAGAAAACATTGTTGAGTGGCAGTCACTTGTGACCAATACTGCTGGTGATTTGCGTATTGGTTCAGGTTCTAAGATTATAACTGCAATAGAAACACGGCAACAAATCTTAGTGTTTACAGATGTCTCCTTGCACGCCATGCAATTTTTAGGACCGCCATTTACCTTTGGCATTAATTCTATTTCTGAAGGCATTACGATTGCAGGGCCTTTAGCAGCAATTGCTGTAGAGGATAATGTCTTCTGGATGGGCGCACAGGAGTTTTACGTTTATGGAGGTAGTGTTCAAAGACTACCTTGTTCTGTTAGAGATTATGTATTCTCAAACATTAACACAGATCAACTAGAAAAAGTTACTGCTGGTGTAAACTCTGCATTTGCCGAAGTAACTTGGTTTTATCCCTCTGCCTCTAGTGCAGAAAACGATAGCTATGTGACATACAACTACGAACAGAAGATATGGTATTATGGAACACTTGGTCGAACTGTATGGCTGGATCGTGGTGTAAACTCAGACCCAATTGCGGCTGGTACAGATCATTATTTGTACTTACATGAGATCGGCTTCGACGATGGAAGCACAGAACCCTCTACTGCAATTTCTGCATTTATCGAAAGTAGTCAGATGGACTTGGGAGAAGGCGAACAATTTGCCTTTATGCGTCGTTTAATACCAGACATGACGTTTAGAAACTCTACCGCAGACGCTCCCAGTGCGACTATGACTCTTAAAGTCAGGAACTTCCCCGGAGGCAACTATCTTGATTCTGATGCAAATTCAGTTGCAAAAACAGCAAGCGTTCCAGTGGAACAATTTACAGAACAGGTATTTGTTCGGCTTAGAGGTCGGTCTTTCGCCTTTAGAATAGATAGTTCAAACACGGGAGTTGCATGGCGATTAGGTTCTCCAAGGGTTGACGTCAGACCTGACGGGAGGCGTTAATGTCAAGAAACTTAGTCCTACCGTTCTTTCCTGTACCTCCAGAGGAATACAATCAGGAATATATGGCAGAGATAATGCGGTCATTTACAGTGTATTTGACTCAAATTCAGAACCCCGGAGAAGGCCGTCATACTGCTTTAACTCTTACAAACTTGCAAACAGACGATCAAGGGTTAGAACCGGGAGCATTATTTAATTACCGAGACGCCTCTGGAATGATGGGATATGTAAAGATTGCAACGGCTAATCAATCTAATTTAAGAGGCAACACAGCAACAGGTGAAGCAGGAGCAGTGACGGTGGCAATATCATGAGCGATACTATTATTACACTTCCCGATGGCTCTACATGGAAGCCATCTAGTAGCACAGAGAGTGTTTCTTGCGTAAACTGTAAAAATGAGGTAGATACGCCTCAAGAGATTGCGTCATACCCAGACGGAAACTGCCCAGATTGCGGCGAAAGCTGGACTGGATCAGAGTCAAGAAGCACAAATATTCGGGTTACGGCTCCCGATCAGATTTCTGGTTCTACACTCTAGTATTTTTAAGGAATATTTGGTAACTTAAATTAAGTGATTACGAGGTAGAGCAATGCAGAACATGGCAGGATACGGAAGAAACGGTGATACTGAGATGGCGCACCTAACTCCGGGTGAAACAGTTGTTCCTCGCCAAGTGTTGCAGCAAAACCCTCAAGTAGCTCGTGGGCTTGGTCGCGCGTTCCAAGACGCAGGCGCTGACCCTCGCCGTTACGTTGTGGGATCAGGTCAAAATAGCGTGAACCCTATGACTGGTAAGCGGGAGTTTTTCTTTGATAAGATACTTCCATTCTTGACCAAAGCTGCTTCGAACCCTGCGGTTCAGGGTGCTATTGGCAATGCCACTCTTAGAAAAATACAAGGCAAAGACGTATCACTTCGTGACGCACTTCTTGGGGCTGCTGTCGGCGGCGGACTTGGTGCCATGTCTGGGCGCGGTACTGGTGTTCCATTTTTGGACAATATGATGTCTGGAGTCGATTCAGACTCAAACTCAAACCTTATGTCCAGAATAACGGGTGGTTCTGGCTCGATAGATGCTGCACAGACAGCAGGAAACAATCTAGCGCGTGAGCAAGCAGCTAGAGCTGCAACTGGCTCAGTGGGGCGTGCCGAAGGTCTTATGGGCATTGGTGACTTCTTTGGGATAGACGCCTCTGACAAAGGGTTGGGCCGTATGCTGAACTCTAAGTTTGGTGAGTCCATTGCAATGGGTCTTGGCTCTCAACTGCTGGATAGCCTGTTTAGCGAAGATGTAGACCCTGATCCATACGGTAACAGAGCGCGTTTCGAACGCGGTGCTGGTGAAAACCCTATCAATCTTAAACGGCGTCCTCTTCCAGATAGACGCGTTCCTGTTTACAAAAACGATGGCGGAGTGGCTTACTACCCTCGCAGAAATGGTGGGATTATGCCAAGCGAAGGTTCTGGAACAAAGGACGACGTGCCAGCGATGCTAACAGCAGGAGAGTTCGTAATGACTCGTGACGCTGTGAAGGGTGCGGGTGGTGGAAACCTACAAAGTGGCATTAACAATATGTACAGCGTGATGAATAATCTTGAGAGGAAAGCGTAATGAGCGACACAAACACAAGCATAGCCATACGCCAACTTCCTGCGTACATGCAGAATTACGATGAGGCATTGCTGGCTCAGATATTTGGCACGCCAGATGCAAATGGTGTTCTTCAAGGCGGTATTATGGATGCGGAAGCGTATCCAGACCTCTTTAGAGTTCCCGACTACGTTCAAGCTGGGGAAGACCCTCTCCAAACTGCTGTCGCCAATACGTTTTCAACTGAAGCAGACCGTCAAGCGTTTATGGATCGTGCCAGTCCATACTTTATGGATGAGACAGGTAAGGCTCGGTACTTGCCAGAAGCAGCAGATGCTTTTGGAACTGGTGCAGATACGATCTCAGATGCTCTTACAGATTACTTTCCAGATGCACAGAGGTATCTTGCCTCAGGCACGGGTGGTGTTGACGCCAAGACCATATACAAAAATGCACTGAAGGAAGCGCAAGGAAAAGCGGATCAAGGTACACAAGGATTTGATGCACAAACACGAGCAAATGCTCTGCTTGGTGACGCTAGGTCTGCCGTAAAAGGCGGACTTGGATCATTTGATGCTAAAGAGTCATTTGACAGGCGCACTGGTCGTGCTGAAAGTTTTGCAGATCAGGGTGTAGGTAAGTTTGATCCATCTTCAGTTTCTGACTTCATGAACCCATACCAAGAACAGGTAATGGATGCTGCGTTAGCTAAGATTGACCGCGAAGGTGCAAAGGCACGACAGGCGGGTGCTGCTAAAGCAATTGGACAAGGTGCATTTGGTGGCTCTCGTGCAGGCGTACAAGCGGCTGAAACAGAAAGAGCAATCGCAGAGCAAAGACAAAACACCATAGCTGGCTTAATGTCTCAAGGATACGACAAAGCTATGGCTGGGGCCGCTGCTACTGACGAAAATTCTCGTATTCGAGCATTAAAAGCATCTGGACTCGCAGGTGACCTTGGTTCTCGTGGAACTAGCGCTGAACAAAACGCATACGAAGATGCTGCAAAGCGTGGCATAGCTGGCGGTCAGCAGCTTGGTGGATTCTCCGCAACTCAGCTTGGTTCGGAAGGTAAGAGTTTCGAGGGCGCTGAAGGTCGTATGCTCAAAGCTGCTGATATGTATCGCAGCATGGGTCTATCAAGCGCAGATGCGCAAGCTAAGGCCGCAGGAGACGAGAAGAAACGTAGCCTTGAAGCTGGACGACTAACAGGTGGTCTAGGCTCCGCTGTAGGCAATCTAGGATCGGCGGAAGCTACCATTGGCAGGGGTTACGGCGCATTAGCTGGCACATCTGCTGACATTGGCTCTGGATACGCAGGTATGGCTCCCTCTGATCTTAACTTTATGTACGGCCTTGGCGGCAAGCAGCGTGAATATGATCAGCAGTACAATAATTACGCGCGTCAGAATCAGCTTAACTACACGCAAGAAGTCCTTGCTCCTTACAGCTATTCTCAGAACTTCCTGACTGGCGCTCCGTCTGCTTCTATGTATGGTCAGTTTACACAGAAACCGTCACAGTCTCCTAACCCATTCCTTCAAGGTGTAGGCATGTATGCCACCTACCAAGGCGCACAGGGCCGATAGAAAATAGAAAGAGGTCCATTATGGCTGATCCGAACAACAGTGGAATAAACGCATCTGGTCCTTTTGGCATGGAGCCTGCTGACACTCAAATTGGTGCTTTTGGTCAAGGAATGTTAACGATTCCATCTTGGCTATATGATGTAAATAACGAAATTGGGGACGCTATTTATAAAGCTCCGGGCCAGCTTATTGACTACTTGGGTTCTCCGACAGAAGCGGGTAAGGCAAAAATAGATGAAGAAGCCGCGTTAGCCGAACAAGTGTCACAGTTTGGAGACATTGAGGCTGAGGTAGACCAGCCCAATATGTTTTTTGGCGGTCCTGAAGGCGAATTCGACGGAATGGGCGTTGATCAAGAAGTAGACGATATAGCTACTGCTCTTGAGGCATTATCCGATAACCCTATGGCTGCTGGACAGGCTGGGGCAGCGGTTGACTCTCCAATCTTAACCGAAGGATCAATAACTCAAGATCAGGCTGATGAAGGTTTTCTTGCGGCTATGGATGACTTCTTTGAGTCCGCGCGTGGCGCTGGTCCGGCTGTCCCTGAGAAACGGACTATTGAAGAGTACAAGAAAGCATTCTCAGAAGCGACTGGTATTGATACGAGCGGAAAAGTAGACAAGAAAGACGCGCTTATGGCGTTTGGTCTTGCGCTTATGCAGAACAAGGCTGGTAAGGGCTTTAACGTTGGTAAGATGCTAACGTCTGTTGGTGAAGCTGGTGACAAAGCTATGCCTGCTCTTATGAAGGCCAAGGATCGTGCTCGTCAGGGCGCACTGGCTGGCGGCAAGTACGCATTGCAAACTGAATCTGCTGATAAAGCTGTTCGTGCAGCGGCGAATGAAAAAGCTATGCAACGTGAACAATATTACGTTTACCAAAGAGGCCCAGATGGAGCGCCGTTTGCAAAACTTGATACAGGTGATTTGTTTCATTTAAGTAAATATGAACTTAATGAACTTATGAATGATCCAAAGTTTGACAAAGGATATTCCTTTATAACAGGCAAAGATTATTTGGACCTACAAGATACAGGAACACCTACTGATTTTGGTGATCCATTTGGCAAAGAAACTAAAATTTCTCTTTTAGGCGGTGATATAGAAGGTGTTAATCCAATATACATTGTTGATGGTCAACGTCCTGATGGTAATTATAAGGGTCAGAAGAAAGAAAAATCATTTTTACAAAGTGATGCAAAATCTATTGCTAAAAACTTTATAAAAGAACAAAAGTCTATTTTAAAAGAACAAGATGAATTTAGTGGTTTAATATCAAACATACAATCTGGTGTGTCTATACCTAAACAGATTAGCAGTAGCATTATTCAATTTGGTAGAAATTTAGGTTTAGATTTAAATGATGGACCAACACAAATTGCACAAGCTAGAAAAAAGTTAGAAAAAATACAACTTTTAAATGCTACAGAAATTTTACAAGAATCTGGAAAAACATTGTCTGACGCGGATAGAGAAAGAGTATCCAAGTTTGTAGGTACAATAGACCTTGGAAGTGCTGATGACGCTTTAATCTTGCAGTCTTTAGGTAGAGTTTACGATATTGTTTTACAAGCTAGACAAAGAGATTTGGATACAGCGGTGTTAAATTTAGGTGACAGCTTTGGAATTACATTTGAAGTTGGTAATGACGCTCCTCCAACACAAAAAGAACTTGACGCAATGAACAAAGAGTATGGTACTTCATTCACAATGGAAAATTATTATACACCTAAAGCGGGGGAATAGTTATGACACCTCAAGAGCAGTTGCGCCTGTTTAGAGAAGGCCAGAAAGAAACTTTAACGCCTCAAGAGCAATTAAAAAAGTTTCGTTCATCTGAATCTGGGGGTAGTTATCTTGGCTTACCAAGAGCACGGTCATTTGACGACTTGCTTTCAAAGACTTCAGGTAAAGACGAAGGTTTTGATTACAAAACTGGGGCCGCTGGTGGTTTACGAGCTAAAATATCTTTTGGGGAAACGGCTGAAGAAAAAGAATTAATACTTCGTAAAATCGTTGGTGAAGAGGGATATACAAAAGATTCTAAGGGCCTATTAGCTTTGACTGAAGCTGGTCAAGTAAGTCAGGGCATGGAGCCTATTGGTCAAAACCTTATTATTGAAGATGAAGGTTTTAGTCTTCGTGACGTTTCTGATTTGGCTGGAATAGCACCAGAGACAATAGGTGCAGTTGTTGGGGGAATTCTTGGCGCTCCGGGTTTAGTCACAGGTGCTGTTGGTGCAGCCGCTGGTGCTGGTTTAGGACAAGCTGCTGAAGAGGGCATAGAAAGCCTATTAGGTATTCAAAGACAGAGCCTTGGCGAAATTGGTATTGATGTAGGCAGGGAAGCACTATTAGCTGGCGGTTTGGATTTTGCTGGAAACGCGATATTCAAACTTGGCAAAGCCGCAATAGGTGTGGCTGGAAAAGGTGTAAACGCAGGCGCTCGTGCTATGGGACAAGTAGAGCGAGAGCTAGGTGTTGATCAAGCCAACCTTGCTTTAAAAATTATGGACGCGGATGTTCCGGGTCTTCCTAGCTACGAAGCTGCTGGGCTTCCCGCTGCAATATCTAAAACATCAGCAATCGCTGGAGTTGTTGGTGGCGGAGAGCAGAAAAGAGCCTTAACAAATGTTCGGTTTGCGTTAAGTCAACGTGACAAGCTACTAGATGCTGCTGGTATATCTAATGCTGATGATTTGGCTAGGGTAATAAAAGACTCTGTTCCTAAAAAAGCTAAAGAACTTGAAAATAGCCTAAAGTCTGCGCAAGACGCACATATGAAGGCTATTGATGACACTATCTCTATGCTAACTAAAACAACTAAATCTGGTGGCGAAATAGATGACTTTGTATTAGAGTCTTTGGTCAAAAACTACGAAGAATTTATGAAGCAAAGTAGCATTCAATTTAAGTTAGTTGACGATACGCTTGCTGGGGTAAAAGGTCCTGTAACTATCAACGGAGTTCAAAAAGAAGTCGTTGGTGGTGAGCTTCCTATATTTGAAATAAAGGCAATGAAGACACGTTTTGGCGATATTATTGACTCTCAATACGCTGGGGCAAGTAAAGTTGCTCCTGAAGAATTTCTGGAAATAGGGCGTCAAATTGATCAACTAAATTCAGTTGGCGCGAAAGAAGGATTCACTTCTTTTAACGGTCTAAAAGAGCTTCGTAAGAACATAAACGACACATTGATGGACCCAGCTTTAGGAATTAAAGACACTACGCCACGCCGCCTTTTGAACAGTCTAAAGAGCGACATTGACCGCATGATGGACCCTACAAATTATAAACAAGATGGTCTAAAACTTACAGGCGTAGGAAGTGCGAAAAACGCAAAAAAAGTTAAAACAGCAATGGGTCAGTTGTTGGATGCTCGCGCATCTTACAGAACCGAAATAAAACTCTTTGATAGCTTAGAAACTCTTGGGATCATTCGTAATTTGGGAGATTCTGGCGCTAATGTCAAATTAACTGCTGGTCGTTTGTTCGATAGAATTACTGATAGCCCAAAAAGAATAGCGGCTGTTTTGAATTCGGCTGACGGAGTTAATTCTCAAATTGGCCGTGAAGAGCTTCGACAAACCTTAGCTAAAAGCTACCTTGATGACGCCTTGCTAGTAGCTAATAAAGACTTTGGCGATCCGACTAAATTTAATGGAGTGCAATTTAACAATAAAATAAAGAAATTGGGCAAGTCAGGCAAACTTCTTTTTGGAAACCAATGGGACGAAGTTCAAAGCCTATCCAAAGCACTGTCATATAACGGCGTTAAAAAAATTGACGATCAAATTATGCAGAGAATTGTGTCTCAAAACCCCAGTGACAATATTGTTCAGACTTTAAAGAGCGTTCAAGACGCGAAAATTGGTCTTGATAAATCCCTTTCGACAACAGCTTTGAGAAACCTTGCAGACGGAACAATAGAGCCTGAAGAGGCTGCGTCTCTACTTTTAAGCGATAAAACCTCTGCGTCTCAAATGGACAGAGTAATGAAGTTCTTCTCTGACAATGATGTTGCAAGAGAAACAATAAAACGAACAATTATAAATGATATACTTGGATCGGTAGATGAAGACATCTTTGTTAATGAAGCGGCGGCTTCTTCTCTTAGAAAGGCATTAGAGGCTTATAAGCCAGATATGTTGAATAAAGTTTTAGGGAAGCAACAGGTAAGTGACATTAGAGAGCTTTCTAATATGCTCGTACTTCTAGGTGACACTGGTAAAACAGGTGCTGGTGGATTAGCTGCTCAAGCTATTCGCACAGGCATGGTGACCAACCCTGCTGCAAATTTTAAAAAAGGAATGAGGTTTAAAGCACTTAACTACGTTTTAAACAATCCTCAGACTATAAGAAAAGCAATAGAATTTAAAGCTGGTCGTACAAGCCCAGATGCTATTGCACAAAGTGTCGCTCAAGTCATGAATGAATCATATGCACAAATTACAGGTTCAGGTGTGCCATTAACACAAAGAGCCAGCGGATTAGGAAAAGGCATAGTTTCTGGATTGCAAGCTGCTAACCGTGGTCAAACATCAGTTCGTCAAGGTGGCGCAAGGGCATTGTTAGCAGACCAAGAGGCTATCGGAACCCCTCCCCCACAGCAAATGATGGAAATTCCTGAAGTAATTCAACCAACAGCTACTGACATTCAAATACAAAGAACTGTTGATCCAGAAATTGCTAGACAACGTAGTAGTTTACGAGAACGCGCAAAAACTAATCCATATATTGCAGCCACACTTCTAGGCGGACTGGGTAACGCGGGACTGCTTTAGTCCTCTAAGACAGAAGACAGACCACCAATTCCCGTTGCCATTGGTAGCGGGACTTTGCTCTTTGTGTTGACATGAGAGCTAATATCACCGTAGGTTTCTTCTATCATACGT
>Ga0209816_1003449_pt1 | contig 10843 bp, 6 predicted proteins | sample CoawatmetaG01DNA_FD_187509 | JGI IMG/M metagenome (GOLD analysis project Ga0209816, IMG submission 187509) | Marine microbial communities from the West Antarctic Peninsula - Coastal water metaG017-DNA (SPAdes) (version 2) | ecosystem: Environmental > Aquatic > Marine > Coastal ... | reverse complement strand
CTCTGTAAGCGCGTCTGTAGAATTACTTCCTGCATCTAAAGTTGTAGAAATCTGATTTAGGAAGGAAGTCATCTTACGTGCCGCTGAAGCTGAACCAACAACAGTTGCCTGCGTTACGCCAACTAGAGCATGTTCATAGTCCTTCTTAATCTCCTTCAACTTCTTGGCGAGATTTAGGGCTGTTTCGGTTTTGCGGCCATGTGTGGCTACTGCGTCTGCTGTAGCACTGATCTGGAAACCCTTTGTAAGTATCTGTGTGGTGTTAGTGCGTTCTACTTGTGCGTCCAATGTAATCATGGTCGCATCCGCACCTTCAACGGCGGCATTCACGCCAGCCGCAGCTAAAGAATCCTCGATAAATGAGAATGTTCGTGCAGTTATCTTTTCGTTCTTACACATAGCCAACATAGGCGTATCGAAGGGGCTGATGGAAACCAAAATATCCGAGACGTCCTCTTTCTGGCCGATTGTCGTGTAGCTTGTTAAAGTAGCCATAGTATTTATTCCTTATTTGTTTTTTAAAATTAGGCAAGATTTGATCAGTCTGACCAACCGCTCATAAGAGCTGATGCAATGTCGTCTAAATCGCTATGCCCATGTAGTCCCGCTATGGCCTCTTGCCGTTTTTTGGCAGTAGACGATGCTTTGTTTGGTGGGGCTTTCTTGGAACTCAAGACTTTTGTTTTGCCGTCCTTAGACTTAGTGAGTTTGGCCTTAGCTTTTTTACCTTTGGCGGACTCTTTGTTTAAGTCGTACAGACGTGCTTTGTTGATCAGCATTATGACCTGTGGGTCTGTGTACTGATCGACAGCTTCTTGTGGCATTCCTGATTTGACTGCATAGTTACGGATGTCTGCGTAGAGTTCGTTTCCCCAGTCAGGCAGTTGATCTTGGAGAACCTTAACGCACTCTTGCGCGGCTTCCTTGTTGAACTGCTGTTGCTGTTGTTTCATCTGTGACACAAGTTGACCGCTTTCTTCCTTTAGGAAGGTGAGGTCTTCTTCTGCTTGCTTCGCATCTATTCTTAGCTGTGCAAATGTATCAGGGTCCATTTGACGAGAGGCTACCAACATATCAATGTCAGCATAAGGCTTATACCTTGCTTCTGCGCGTTCCATTAGCTTTTCGTATGACAACTGCGTTTGCACTAGACTTTCGTCTGATGCTTTCCGTTGGTGAGCTAAATCTTGAGACTTTTTGGTTAAAGACGCTTCTTGTCCGTAGAGCCGCTTCAAGTCCTTAACAGATACCTTCTTAGACTTACCATTGACTGCAATTTCCACAAGCTGATCGTCAGATGCGGCTAAGGGTTCTTCATCCTCATCCTCATCATCTTCGCTCTGGTCATCTTCGTCTTCTAGTTCATCCGCATCAGGGTCTTCGGGACTATCTTCGTCTTGTCCAGCTTCGTCGTCTTCTTCTAGTTCATCCTCATCAACATCTGTCTCATCAGTGCCTTGGGATGGTGTATCTTCGTCTTCAGTATCTTCGGATAGGTCTTCACCGTCCGTCCACTGACCTAAGATTACATCTGCCGCTCCATCTACATCGAGATTTAGTGGCTGAGAGTTGTCATTTTGCACGTTGTTCATGGTGCTGGCTCCTCTTGGCTGTTGTCGCCGTTCTGCTGTTCAGTGATGCTTTGGCTCACTTGAACTCGCTGTTTTAAAGTATCCACCACGTCAACAATTGCGCGATAGTGGTTATATGAATACTCTCGTTTTTCTACGTCTTCTGGGCCTGTATTTACAAAAGTTTGAAAGGCTCGCTCGACGAGTTCGTTGATGACTGAGTTGAAAGCGGAGTTCTGTAGTAGAACCTCCGCCTCATCTCCAGCCACAATAAGTTGCTCTTCTTGTGTAGGCATGTGTTTTCCTTATTAGTGGGGGTGGCTTATCCGTTAGGACTTGCGATTGCTCTGACATCATCAGCAGTTCTTGCAATCTTCAGCTCTTCGAGGTTCACGTACTCTTTGTGCTCGAATTGAGTTTCAGCTAAGTCTTGTCTGTCAGATTCAAGGGCAAATGTCCGTTCAGCTTTCATTTGGTCTAGCTGTAGTTTCATCTGTCCTAATTCTTGTGTGAACTGTGTCTTCAACTCGGCAACGCTTGTCTGCCGCTCTTGTAGTTCCAGTTGCTTCTGTGCCATCTGCATCTGCATCTCTTGTGCTGGGTCTGGCGGTGGTGGTGGTATCGTAGCTGGGTCTGTAAGGAAGTCAGCAATGTTCTTGATACCTGATTTTTCTAGCACTGAAGACAGCATCTTGAACTTGTTCTCTGATGAGTACATCTGTCCTAATGATGGATCGGCTGAGAACATCTGGTGAAACGAAAGATACTTCTGCACCATCTGCTCTTGATCACCATACCCCAAGTGAAACTCTACCTGTACGTCACGTTTATCAGCCCATTGCGCTGGGCTCACATTGACAAAACGCCCTGCTAACTCAACAATCTTCTCTTCACTCTCGTTCTCGACGACCAATTGGTAGACCATGCTGAAAAGAGGTTTAAGGAAGTTGTTCGCAAAGTTTCGCGCAATGATCTTCTGGCGTTGCTGACTTAATGTCGCCAACTGCTCTACCATTGCCGCAGAGTTTTGTTTGCTTATAGCATCTTTGTTTAGACCTTGGGATAGGCGGGAGACACCAGAAGTGTCTTCTTTATCCTCATCCAGCATTTGAATCGTTTGAAATACATACGGATTCAGAGATGCTTGAGGCATAGGGTTGATTGCGTCAGGGCGTGTCACGTTGACAATACCACCAACACGATTGTCGATCAGCTCTCTTGGGTTCGTTAATCCTCCTTTGACAACCGTGTATCTAGGGTTGTTTGTAACCATCGCATGGTCAAGGATTGAACGAGTAAGAACTGTTCGAGCATTCTGTATTCCAAGTAGCTTCTCGGCAAAGTTGTTACCATGAAAAGCGTGTGGAATAGGAAGAGGAACAAAAGCCACGAATGGGCGTCTGCTGACAACTTCTTTTTCTAATAGTACGTTTGAGCACTTAACGACCCTGTAAAGATCAGTAACTCCAGTGCCTTCGACATCTAGTTCGATGTACGCTTCAACCACAGTTACCTGTCGTGACTGGCGCTGGTCGCCTTTACCGTTGAAACCACGGCCTGCACCAATGTCGTCAAATCGTGCTAGTATTTCTGGGTCACTGTCAAAATCAGTGTCTTCGTTATCTGAGATGTCAGCAACCAAGTCCTCGTCATAGCCCATCTCAATCAACTCTGAGATAGTCTTCTTGGTACGATGGGCACAGAAGCTTACAGTATCTAAAGACTTTGCTTGTGGCTCAATTAAGAACTCTTCTGGTGCAATCGCTTCGATCTTTACCTGTGAGGTATCTCGCGTAACACGTAAGTCGCCAGAGAACATTCCCATGTCATCTTGCTCTATCTCTTCGATCTCAACGTTTTCTTCTGAAAGGATTACGTCGAGCTCCTCTTCTGTGAGGTTATCTATACGCTCAAGACTGCTCTCGTCTTGCATACACCAGAATATCTTAGCGATGCCTGCTCGGGCTATCAGTCCATCGTGGATGACAGTCTGCATGGTCTCAAATAGGTTGTTCTGGCGATGCAGTACAAAGTCTGTGTACTCTGTGCAGACCTCAGCAGTATCGACATCATCCATGTTCTGAGGCGTAAACCGAAGGGTCTTGTTGCCTGTGCTGAATGTCTCTAGCAGTGCCGCCTTCATGCTTTCTACGGCATCATATACGTCTTGGCTCACGTACTTACTGTTACCATCATGCGCTGGGCGTGGTAGCTTGGCTGAGTAGTAGTCCATTACCTTACGGCGCTCTTGCGATAATTCGCTGTCGTGATAACCGATTGAACGTCTTAGGCTTGTATCAACGATGGAGACGATCTTTTCGTCATCAAGTGATGTGTATTCGTCTTGTGATTTCATGTTTAAACCATCTCTATATAATAATCATCTACTGCTTCAATTGGTTCCCAAGCACCCTCATGGATGTGATTAGCTAAGGCCAGACTCATAACGCAGTCATCAAAACATCCTGATTCAGCCTCCATGCCACCACTTTGTGTGACGATGTATGTAAGCATTTCTCGGATTGTGACTTTATCGTTTAGTTCGATATTTCCCTCTCGAACTGAGGCCCTGAGTTCATCTATAATCAGGGGTTTAGTCTTAGACGTTGTAGTGAAACCTAGCTTCATGGTTTCCCTCTCAGTCAGTTTGTCTACTTGCAACTCTGTGTAAAAGTGCGGGTAGGCCATGTCTTTACCAAGGCGAGTACACGTAAGTATTCCGTGACTGTTGTTTTCCACTATGATGTAGGCGAAGTTAAAGAACTCACCCATCTTATAGAGAACCTCAGCAAAATAGTCGGGATGAACTTGGGCACGATATGTTGCGACTTGTCGCTTTTTACTGTCGAGGACTTGAGCAACTGAATAGTCACCGCCTCTAACTCCCATAGCGACGTCAGCACCAATTGTGTACTTCTCACCGTCGTCTATTTTTCTATAGAGAGTTAGTTCCCCACGGACATTCTCTAGCCACTCATCACCCTCTAAGGCGAGGCGGGATGTCGGGTCTTGAGTTTCGTGTAGGCATTCTTGTAGCGTCTCTGGGTTGAACACAGGACGTCCAGTTGTCAGGAAGGCTTCTTCTGGTTCTGCTGGATACTCTTGCTTAAAAAGGTCAATGCCGTTCTGAGCAATCTTGCGTCTGCGGAACATTAGCTGTTCTTGGTCTAAGGTATACCGCTCCTCAAGCTCTTCTTCTTCTGGAGTTATCTCAAAGTTACTAGGTACTGGCTCTCTGTACTCTGGATCAATAAACCAAGGTATAAACACTGGGACATATCCGTTAGTTCCGTCAACTGCACCCTTCCATAGATCATAGAATATCCCTGAGACACCATTAGCCGTACTCTCAACAAAGATTGCTGTGTTTGGCTTATTGGGCACAGCTTGCGTCATGCCGTTCCAGTTCTCTAGCGCAGTGGACTTCTGCCAGAACGCAAGTTCTGAAGCGTGGACGTGTGTCAAAGTCTCACCTCGACCAATACTCTCACCTCCAGCAGTAGCCACAACATATGAGCTGTCTAAGACATCAAAGGTCAGCTCTCGTCGTGAGGAATACTTAGTGTGCGGCTTGAGTAGCTCGGGGCAGTTCTCATGGTAACGCTTAGTCATGTCAAAGAGGGCGCGTGTACTATCAGAGTGGTGTGTGACCACCATCGCTTTACAGGCTTTTCGCTGGGAGACGTTGAAGTACAGGTAGCCACCAACGTATGTCGATAGTCCCTGCTGCCGTGCTTTCAATATGATGATGCGTACTTTACCTTCAGACGCCATCTGTTTCTCAACAGCATCCTGTAGTATTTCTTGAGCTGGCTTTAGGTTTAGTGATTTGATGTCGCCATCTTTGGTCCGTATTTTGAGAGCTGACTTACTGTAGAAGTTAAAGTCACCATAAAGTTTACGGCGTACTTCTTTAAGTTTCGTTTCCATCAATTGTGTTGTCATTTTGCTCTTCTTCTGTGTCAGCTACTAAGAGCGACTCCAAGAAGGCTTCGGCTTTACCGATAGTGACTTCGCTCTTTGCGGCTGGTTTTGTTTTAGTGAAATCTAAGACCATCCTAGCCGCCATGAGTTTGTCTCTGTTCTGGCAAGGCTCTCTCATAATTTCGACTGCTGTCTTGAGTGCCTCAATGGCATAGACATCATCTATTTCGTTTTCTTTAGCCATAATCTTGACGATCCTTTCGGCATCAGCTTTCGCTTGTTTTCTTATCGGGGTGATTGCTTCTAAGGTATAGCCATCTGGTGTACCTTTTGGCCTACCACCGCTCTTACGCTTTTTTGTTGACCACGACTTCCGAAGGGCTCTTCCCTCCTCGGTCTCCATCAAAGTTGCAAAGTAGTTCTTTTTGCCCGCTTGGTGGCCCTTTTTTGGATGTGTCAGTACCTTCTTTGGGGACTTTTTTCTGGGGTTTAGTGGGGCTGGCATCTGTAACTCCTAGCTTACTCCTTTGGTAACAAACGAGGCCCCATTACTGGGACCTCATGTTATCTATGCGGCTAGTACACCGCCACTCTGTGGGCTCAATGCACCATTGGGCATCTGAGGTTCTTCTTCCTCACCAGCCTCCATTGCAAGCATTGCTGTTACTATGGCTAATATTGTTGCAAATGAGCTTGAGTAGAACCTAATCTGCTTGTTGCCAGCTTTCTTAAATTCATCCCTGATAACTTTAGTTGTCTCAGGCATTAATTCTTTGGCAAGTTTTGGATTGAACATATAGACCCACAGTGGATCAACAGCCGACTCTGAAAAGTTCATCGCATACTTTTGATATTTTTTGAGATGCGGTTCTGTAGAAAACCTTTTAACTGCCTCATCTTTGGTCATAGATGGATTTTTCGCCATGACGTTTTTGACAATCGTTGAGAATGACCTTACCGCTTTTGTAGTATTTGGGTTATTCTCAGCATAAGCCCTTATATTCCACTGTAAGTTCACAATCTCTTTAAATATAGGGCTGTTTTTTGTCAGATTTTTGTCCATTAATACTGGAGCAATTATACTGCCTGTAAAAGTTCCATCGCCATATTTATTTCGCTGCCCAGTGACAACGTTAATACCAGATTTTGATCTTGGATTTGATATGCCTTTACCTGAAAGATTACCTTCAGCAACACCATGCGCTATCTCATGTAGGAGAGTTGTTAGGGCTTGCATGTCTGTAACTCTTTTTAGCTTTTTAGTTTCTTTATTTAAACCATTTGATGCATTGGGAAGCAGTGTAAATATTGTACCGCCAGCACCGCCTTTGTTGCCATATTCGTGAAAGAAAGCCTGTGTTCCATCTTCAATAGTACCAAACCGAGTCGCGGCTGCATCTTTAAGTGCAGTTATACTTTTGAAAAGTTTTACTACTAGACCTAGCTTCTTAGCCGCGTCTAGTGCTGTAGCCCAGTCTTGGATACCATTTTCATACTTTGTACCTTTCTTACCGATTTCAATTAAGGCTTCGGCTTCTGGTAATTCTGCTTGTACTTCATCTGGTTTAGGGGGTCTTGTACCTACAGGGTCTGGTGTTCCCAGTACCCCTTGTCCTCCGCCATCTCCCACGTTGGGTTCTTGCTGAGTTCCTCCAGTAGTTTCTTCTGGAGCTGGGGCTGGAGTGGATTGTGGATCCAAGACAGGAGGTGGCGGTGGTACCGCTGTACGTGGTGATCCTGTTGTTCCTGTTGGCTCATTTGGCTTATCAACTCCTGTGTTTATTGCCGCCTGTTGTGACACTACACGAGTATGGTACGGCATTAGGTACTTATCTGCAAGTTTTCCGTTAGATAAGTTCTTTCTTGCACGATCAATGATAGCCTGTGAGGCTGTTCTTGGGTCTTTACCTAAGCTCAATTGGTACTCGCTCAGAGAGTTTTCAAGAACAAGCCTGTCTTTATCTGTAACAGCTTTATCTGCACCTAGTTTATCTACTAAGTTCTGAACAAACTTTCTGTTGTCATCAATGCCTTGCTGTACCTCTGGGCTACGCTGTTGTGTGGGGGTTGTAGGTGAGGCTGGGTTAGGCTCAGTGAAATTAAAACGATCACGTATTGCGGCTATTGCAAGGCTTAGTGTTTGATCACCTTTTGGCATTGCACCTAGTTTATTGAAGTCAGCATAGGTTCTTAGAGATTTCTTTTCTTCTTTAGATGTACGCTTGTCTGCTAACCTAGCATCAATAATACGCTGTATTTCAGCATCTATCTCTTTAATAGACATACCTTCAAGACTGGCTTTTTGAGCAAGTGCGTTGTGCATTGTGCCTCTAGGGTCAGCTCTCTGGTTAAGTCTTGCGTCTCCATAGTTAGGGGCATAACCTTCATTGTACTTAACAACATTCTGTGCCGCTTGATCTTTGGCTTTTACTGCTTTTGCGGCGGCTATCTTAGCTTTTGCTGCGGCTATCTTAGCTTTACTTGCCGATGCCTGAGCGGCTTTAATACGTTTAGCCCTACCTTCTACAACAACTCCGACAGGAGAGGGCATACCCGCATTCTTTGTGTTCTTTTTAACAAAGCGGTTCACTTTAGACCTACGGCCTGTAACTGCATCTATTGCACGACCACCAATAACTAAAGGTATCTGTGTTGCTAGTGATGTACCACCAGTACCAGCAACAGCACCTAAGTTTAACATAGTGCCTATTGATCTTGCAGGATCGTATGATTTACCAATTTGAGGTAGTGGGTTAAAGACATCAGTAAACTTTGAAAAGCCACCTTTAAGACCAGCCGCGTATAACTCTGTAACAACATTTGATTTATACATTGACTGAACAAGCTGTTGGCCTTCTAGTGCCTTGCCTACAGTGTCTTTTATAAATTGAATGTCTTCATTAGAAACTACAGAACCTACTTTGGTATTGGCGTTTTTAACTGCTTGGTTAAATCTTTCTAAGGTTGCTTTATCTGCACCTTTAAGAACGTCTTCGCGAAGGATTTGTGCGGCAGTGTTTATATCGACAGTATTCTTTGATCTAGCTGTGTCTAAGGCAGTGTTTGCACCCTTTTTCGATGAAGGGTCAATGTTTTTTAGGTTTAAACCTTCTTTACTAGAAATTTCTTTTAGCATCCTAGCAACATCAGCCGCCGCTTGGTCAACTTCTGGATCAAGTTCTTGGCGAGGCTTAAAGACAACTTCACCAGTCTTAGATACAGTTGATATAGCTGTGCTAACAGTGCCAGAAGATGTACCACCAATGATGGCCTCACCAAATGCTTGTTTTGGGTCTACATTAAGGCCAGCTTCAGTGTTTACTGATGTACCAACTTGTTCAACAACACTCTGTAGGCCCTCTGTGCCAAACTCTTTAAGGGCTGTCATCAACACCTTACTTTTACCACCCAGTCCAATTGAGTCGAGCAATGCTATTCCAGCAGTAGACGTAGAGACATACAAGAAATCATCCATGTTGGGCTTGTCTCTGCCTTGGTTACTTGCTCGCTCTAAAGCCATCGGGCCTAAATGTTGTGCGGCACTAAGGACCATAGGGGCCACAATAGCACCACCAATAGCACCTGCTGGACCAAGTGTTGAGCCAAGCGCGGCCCCACCAGCTCTCGCTCCAAGCTGACCAACAAACTGTGCACCTTGCTCTATTGTCGCTTTTGGTAAGTACTTATAATCGTAACCTAAGAACTGGTCTGGATCGCCTTTAATAAACTTAGCAGATGCTGACTCATAGCCTTCTGGTGCTTCAGTTAAGTTTGTTAGAAATTCACCAGTCTTTTCATAGCCAAGAACACTTGCAGTTGTACCCATAGCATCCAAAGGTGCGTCTACACCTTGCGCGATAGCCTCCATGAAGCCACTTGTAGGACTGTTTATACCAGTGTTATCAGTGTTATCACTGTTATCAGTGTTATCATTAGCTGGAGGCGTATCCTGTGGTCTTAAAGCCCTATAGGCGTTTGCAACTTTATCAAAATCTGGAGTACCCTTTTTGTCTTTGTTTTGGATAAGCCAGTTGGCGTATTTATCTAATCTAGCAACATCAGCCATAGTTTTTCCTTATTATTAACCTATAATAGCGTCTGCTTCATTGTATAGAGCGTCATTATTATTTGTAGGGTTTATTACATCAGACGGGTCTTGGTAATCTTTTCCATGTACGATTTCGTTGTATACTTTCTTGACTTGATCAAGATTACGCTGGAACTCTTCTTTATTATTAGACTGCTTCAAGTTACCGAGGGAAGAACTAAGTAATCGAAGTTCTATATTGGATACCTGACCTAAAGCACCGCCTGTCTTAGATGCGTTACGCATTGCCTGTAGCCTATCAAACGCAACAGCGGCCTCTATAGTTTCAATGTTTAACATGACACTGTGTGCTGGCGTGTTCGGTACTGACTTTAGTAAGTTTCCAAAGATACCTGTGGCATTGTCAAATATGTTCATAGAATCAAATATGTTTTTAGATGTATCATTATCAAGTGACGACTGTATGCTATTGATAGACGCAAGTGCCGCTTGTCCGTATCTTAGTGACTCAGGGGAAACTGGTTTGTTATTTTTAGCGTCTGCTTTAGCCTTCGCCGCAGCCATGCGTGCTTCAGCAAGTCTTGTTGTCTCGTCTTGGTTGAACTTAGCAATCTCGTTGGCTCTGTTAGCATCTTGTATTTGACCATACTCGTCCATGCCCGCACCGAGAGCCTTGTTTAGACCTAAGTCAGAGTTTGCCATTATTCTACCGCCAGCCCTCATCAACATTTCGTTTCTACCGATCTTGTCGTAGGGCATGGATGAACCACGAGCATTCGCAGATGACGCTGAGAATGACCGTGAGTTTGCTTGGTTTGTGTTATCGTCCATAAGGATTGGCGTATTATTTGCTACCTTGGCGTTTTCGTCACTTAAGACGGCTTCAGTAGACATATCAGAGTCTGACATTAGAGTGCCATCGTCCATCCTGTGGTATCCAGCGGGAGCGTCTGATTTAGGGATTTCCATGTATGGGTCTAGCCGTGCTTCCGTGGGCATAGGCATATCTTGTTTAGGGATTTCCATGTATGGGTCTAGCCGTGCTTCTGTAGGCATAGGCATATCTTGTTCAGGGATTGCTTCATCTGGGCCGTCGTAAAGAACAGGTCTCTTATAAACAGGTGGGACTACATTGCCATCATCAAAAAGAGTAGTGAAAGGTGTTTTTTTTGCTTCTCGCCTTATTGCGGTAAGAGACTTAGCACGTTGGTCTAGTGCATACTCTTTGCCGAAATTTATTGCATCCATGTCACTTTGTTCACCAACCTCCCGATTGGTTGGGTCAGTAAATATTCTCTTA
>Ga0209816_1003443_pt1 | contig 10857 bp, 14 predicted proteins | sample CoawatmetaG01DNA_FD_187509 | JGI IMG/M metagenome (GOLD analysis project Ga0209816, IMG submission 187509) | Marine microbial communities from the West Antarctic Peninsula - Coastal water metaG017-DNA (SPAdes) (version 2) | ecosystem: Environmental > Aquatic > Marine > Coastal ... | reverse complement strand
TGGTGTGTCATCTTTAGGGTAAAAATAAAGAACAACATATTTACCAAGTGAATCTTTTAAAGAATAAATCTCACCACCAGTTGAATTTAATTTAAATAAAGGTGCTTTAGAATTGATTTTCATAATTATATTTTTATTTAATTATATTATTACATATGTATACTAAAAATCATGAATATTAAATCATCACAAACACTAGTGTCAGAAGCACTTAAAGAAATTAAAACAATCAACGCAGATGAGGCCTTAACTTTATTCAATGAAGGCAAATGTAATTTAGTCGATATTAGAGAAAAAGGTGAACTTGATAAAACGGGAAAAGTAGAAAATTCAAATCACATTCCCCGTGGAATGTTAGAATTTTGGCTAGATCCAGAGGGCCCTTATTTTAAAAGTGGAAAACTTGATATGACTAAAGAGATGGTTTTATTTTGTGCTGGTGGATTAAGATCCGCACTTGCAGCTAAATCATTAAAAGAAATGGGCTTTGAAAATGTTTCTCACATCGAAGGTGGCTTTGCAGCAATTAGCCAAAGTGATTTTAAGGTAGTTTAATCTATTTTATTATATTCATTTAAGGCAAATTCCAATCGATCTTGCCCCCAAAATATTTTATTATTAACAATAAAAGTTGGTGCTCCAAAAACTTCTTTTTCATGGGCATTTTTAGTGGCATCTTTTAACCTCTCCTTAATAACAGGATCCTTAATTGTCTTAAAAAAAATATCTTTATCAATTTTACACTGCTCAACTAAAGGTATTAAAACTTCTTCTTTAGAAATATCCAGATCATCCCTCCAATAAGCATCAAATAATGTTTCAATATATTTGGCTTGATTTGATGAGCTAATACTAAAATAACCACGCATAATATTTAATGAGTTTATAGGAAATTTAGAGTTCCACTTAAAATCAAAATTATTTTTTTTTGCAATTAATAAGCAGTCATTTATCATATGATTTAATTTAGATCTGACAAATGCTGGTGCTGTTATTCCTTCCAAATTATGAAGACCACCTAATAAGATGGGTTTATAATTTATCTTAATATTTTTTGGTAAAGATTGGATTTTTTTATAAGCTAAATATGTATAGGGACTAATAAAATCAAAATAGAAATCTATTTCTTTAGTCATATAAATTAATTCTTTTTGCGTAAAAAATTCTTATAATCCAATAAAGAGTAAGTCCAATTGGTCCAATAAAATAAGTTATTAATAAGGGAAAAGACATTATTATCTTATTGATACCAAATTTTTGTGAGTCTTTAACAATCCATCCTCCACAAAATAAATTAATAGACAGAAAATGAGTCCAAAATAAAATTAAGAAGGATTTATCGTTAAATAAATAACTAATTGAGTCTAAGCCTAAATATAGTTCAAAATTTTTAATAAAGTCATAACCTTCGTTAAACAGTACATAAGTCAAATAACCGTAGGCAAAACTTAAAATAATAAAAGGAAATATTGATGTAATAAAAACTCTACATAATTGCGACTGTGGAAAGAAGGCTAATATTAACCAAAAAGGTAATACTCCCAGATTTAACCAAAGAAAAATTATTTCAATTGTAAAGTATGTATAGATTTGATCGATCATTTTTTAGTGTATTATACAATAAGCTATTGAGATTCATATGAGAAATAGAAAAAAAACATTACAAGTCACGGTAGAGGAGATGAGAAATTTCTCATTTGCATATATTGAAAGATATGCCCCATCTAAACAACAGCTTAGAACCTATCTATTAAAGAAGTATCTAAAAGCTAATTTAGAAAATATTAAAAAACAAGATATTACTGATTTAATTGATGTTGTTTTACAAGATCTTGAAAAAACTAAGTTTATCAATGATAAATTCTATTCTGAAAGTAAATCAAGAAGCTTAATTCAAAGAGGTAGTTCAGTTAATAAAATTAGAAACTATTTAATGACTAAGGGAATTAATGATCGCTATATTAAAGAAACTATAGATAAGATTAAAGAAGATAACTCAGATCAAGATTTTTTTTCAGGAATAAAAATCTGTAAAAAAAAGAGAATTGGACCAGCTAGGGTAGAGGATAACAGAGTGCTATTTTACAAAAAGGATATTGCTTTACTAGCTAGAAATGGTTTTGATTTTGAAACATCTAAAAGGATTATGGATATTGACCAGGCTGACTACATTAAAATAATTAGATTACTTTAATTTCTTTTCTTCCTCTTCCTCTTCAACAAGAGACTTAATTCTATTTCTAATAACATTTTTAACAAATACAAAAACTAACAAGCCAAAGATGGAAACAGACACTATAATTATCAAAATTATTCTTAATTGTTCATCCATTATAATATATTTTTGCTTTTTAAAATTAAACTTGGGTTTTTAAAATCAGGCTTCCCATAGAATATTTCATTGAGACTAAAATCAGTTACCTTACCACCAGCGTGTTCAAGGATTGCATGACCTGCTGCAATATCCCATTCACATGCCCTTGGTTCAGCAGCATACATATCAAATTCTCCTGCAGCAATAACACAAAACTTTAGTGAGCTTTTCATTTTTTGAAAAGAATTTATCTTATATTTTTTGTGAATTTCTAAAATTTCAGGTTTAAGGTCGTTGGAATAGCTTACCGCTGTATACCCATCATAGTTTTTCTCTTTATCAATTAATGAAATTTCTTGGTTATCAATTAATTCATAACTGTGAGATAGGCCGTAAGAGTAAAAAACTCTTTTCTTAGCAGGAACTGTTATGATCCCAATTGCAGGTTTTTTATCTAATATTAATGCCGCATTTAAAGTAAACTCATCACGGTTATTAATATAATCTCTAGTGCCATCAATTGGATCGATTAACCAAAAGTTATTTAAACCAGTATCCATTTTATGATTTGCACTCTCTTCTGAAACAATAGCAATATTTGGTGTTATCTCTTGAATCTTACTGGTTAAAATTTTATTAACTTCAATATCACCATTACTCACAGGAGTATTGTCAGACTTAATTTCTTTTTTTAAACCAGCTTCTCTCAAATCTAAAGCTACCTGACTTGCTTTATTAAAAGTTTCTATAAGCGAAAGGGTAATTTTCTTTTTTTCTTCAAGGTTCATTTGTATAATTTTTCTAATTGAATTATTTTTGAATTAATAACTTTTTTTCCAACATTTTCAAAATTTACAGTAACTTTACCATTAATTATTGATTGAACTTGTCCGGTTCCCCAATCTTTGTTGTTACGGTTAGTAACTTTGTCGCCTGGTTCATAATCTAAAATCATTAATTTACTTATAGCTAATATACTAATAAATATCATTAAATATGACAAAATTGAATTCAATTGGAATAGCTAAAGAACCAAAAGATACCTTAGTTGTTGTTGCAATGTCAGGTGGGGTAGATTCTTCAACAGTTGCAGCTATGATGAAAAATGAGGGATACAATGTCATTGGTATAACTTTAAAACTTTATAATGACAGTAAAGAGACAGCCTCTTCAAAACAATGTTGTGCAGGCCAAGATATCATGGATGCCAAAAGAGTTGCTGATAAATTAAAGATAGAACACAAAATTTTATATTATCAAAATAAATTTAAAGAAGGGGTTATTGACAATTTCATAGATAGTTATTTAAATGGAGAAACACCTATCCCATGTGTGCAATGTAATAAGACTGTTAAATTTACCGATTTATTTGAAGAAGCAAAAAGACTCAATGCTGATGCTTTAGTAACAGGACATTATGTTAAAAGCATTACTGAAAAAGATAATACAGATATGTATAGAGGAATTGATTTAAATAGAGATCAAAGTTATTTTTTATTCAATACCACAAAAGATCAATTAAACTTTTTAAGATTTCCTTTGGGCAACCTTCTTAAAGATGAAACTAGAAATATTGCAAGAGAGCTTGATCTTAATGTTGCAGATAAACCTGATAGTCAGGATATCTGCTTTGTTCCAAATGGAGACTATGCTTCAGTTATAGAAAAGTTTAGACCAAACTCTTTTAGCAAGGGTAATATTAAAAATATGAATGGTGAAGTGATAGGAGTTCATGATGGCATTATCAATTATACAATTGGTCAAAGAAAAGGAATTGGAATTTCTGATAAAAATCCACTGTATGTAGTTAAAATAATTGCAGATAAAAATGAAATTATTGTTGGTGCTAAGGAACACCTTGTTAAAACAAAAATAAATTTAAAAGATTTAAATATTATTACCAATGATCAAAATGATTTTGAAAAAGAATTATTTGTAAAAGTAAGGTCTACTGGAAGATTGATTAAAGCCAAGATAGATATCAATGATACAAATGCGAATGTTAATTTATTGGAAGAGGAACATGGTATTGCACCCGGTCAAGCATGCGTGTTTTACTCAAAAAATAATAATGGTTATAAAGTTCTTGGTGGTGGCTGGATAAAGAACTAATGTTTACCAGAACTAAATTGGACTAGAAAATTATATTGATAGGTTATTTGTTCTTAGCTTTTCTTTTAGCTCTTCTTTTTTTAGAGCCCTGTTTTCTTCGACCTCTATGTTTTTTTGGGTAACCCATACTATCCTATTTATAATTTTATTGACGTTATTGGAGGGATATAGCATTGTCCCTTTAACTTATCAAATTTTTTATGACTAAATCATTCAAGACTTTTCTTAAACATACGGCAAAAGATTACCATAATCAGTCAGTTAACCCCCCTGTAGTGAGAGCTTCGACTATTATCTTCAAATCCATGCAAGATATTAGGAAAATGCAGGATAAAGCCAAAAAAGATCCAACAGGAGGACACTTTGACTATGGAAGACAAGGTACCTCTACAACTCATATTCTTTCTCAAATATTGAAAGAAATGGAAGAATGCTACCATGTATTTCTAACACCAACTGGGTTTGGTTCTGTTTTTCTAGCAATTTTTAGTGTTGTTAGACCAGGAGATGAAATTATTGTTGCTGACCCAACATATTCACCAACAAGACTATTAACACAAGAATTTTTAAAAGAGTTTAATATTAAAACAACTTTTTATAACCCCCATGATTTAAAAACTTTAGAAAAAAACATTACAAAAAAAACAAAATTAATATTTGTTGAAAATCCTGGGAGTAATTCCTTTGAATTTCAAGATTTAGGTAAAATAATTACTATTGCTAAAAAGAATAAAATTTACTCAGCTATAGATAATACTTGGGGTACTCCATATTTTCTTAAACCAATTCCATTGGGCTTTGATATGTCAATTGTATCTGCAACTAAATATTATTCAGGACATTCGGATGTTATGGGTGGTAGCCTTGCTGTTAATAAAAAAGTTTTTAAAGATGTTGATAAGACAAATAAGATCACTGGTTTAAGACTAGGTCCAGATGATGCTTACTTAATAACACGAGGGTTAAGAACTCTTGATGTTCGATTAGACAAACATGAGAAGAGTTCAAAAGCAGTAGCTGAGTTTTTATCTAATTATAAAAACATAAAATTATTATACCCACATAAAAAAGATTCATTTAATTTTAGAATGTGGAAAAAATATTACTCTGGTGCATCAGGCCTAATGGGTCTTAGGATAAAATCAAAAAATAAAAATTCTGTAATTAAATTTGTTAACTCTTTAAAATTATTTGGTTATGGATATAGTTGGGGAGGATTTGAAAGTTTAGCTTTGTATCAAGATAAAAGAGAACAAGGTAATAGACAATTTTTAAATTTACCTAAAGATGAGCACCTTGTAAGATTGCATGTAGGCTTAGAAGATCCTAAAGATTTGATTGAAGATTTAAGGAAATCCCTTAAATTTATCAAATGAGCTCTGAAAAATTCATCAAAAATAAATCATCATTAGTAACGTTAATTACAGCTTGCTTAATTGTAATTATATCTCTTGGAATAAGACAAACTTTTGGAATGTTTTATTTAGATTTCGAGTTAGATTTAGGAATTACATTAAGACAATTTAGTTTTGCAATTGGACTCCAAATGTTTATGTGGGGCTTATTTGGTCCATTGTTTGGAATTGTTACCGATAAGTATGGTGGTCATATTGCTGTATTTATAGGTTTTATATTTTATCTCTTAGGTATTTTACTTTTGTACTCTGGTTTTAATAAAGATTTTTATTTTATTATAAATATGGGAATCCTAATTGGCATTGGTCTTGGAGCTACGGCTGTTAGTATCCCAGTATCCGTAGTATCAAAACATTTTCCATCGTCTAATAGAACAATAGCAACCGGAATAGTTACAGCAGCAGGTTCATTTGGGTATTTTGTCTCTCCATTATTTACCAGAATGTCTTTAGTTGAATATGGTTGGGCAAATACCTTATTATTTTTTTCTATTTTTCTTGTTGTTGGTTTATTTTTAGCTTTTTTATTAACTACACCTAAAAATGTGGTTGGTGGAATAATTGAAGACAAACAAACAGCATGGGAAGCAATTAAGGAAGCTTTTAAAAATAAGAGTTTCATTTATCTGACATTAGGTTTCTTTGTATGTGGTTGGCATATAACTTTAATTGCAACTCATATCCCCGCTTATTTAAATGATAGAGGTTTAGCAGATTGGTATGCAGCAACACTTTTATCAATGATTGGTTTATTTAATATTTTTGGAACACTTACATCGGGATATCTTTCAACCAAGTTTCCAAAGAAACTAGTTCTTAGCTCTATCTATTTAATGAGAGGAGTTGTGATAGCATTATTTATATTTTTACCGCCCAGTCCAACTTTAGCGGTATTATTTGGAGTTACTTTTGGGTTTTTATGGTTAGCAACAGTACCTCCAACTGCAGGAATAGTTTCCTCTATATTTGGAACAAAATATATGGGCTTACTCTATGGAATTGTTTTTTTAAGTCACCAAGTAGGTTCATTTTTTGGTGCCTATCTCGGTGGAGTATTTAAAGAGGTTTATGGATCTTATGATTATGCATGGTACGTTTCTATCGCATTATCAATTTTTGCTAGTTTGATACATTTACCAATAATTGAAAAAAAAGTTCAACGATTACAAACTGCTTAAAAAATTGACTAAATTAGATCATTTAAAAGAAATAACTGAATCAAAAAAACCTTTTATTATTTATAAATCAAATAAAGGCTTTGACCTTTTTACGAATTTTTCAAAAAAGATTATTTTAACAAATAAAAATATTAAAAATTTTATTAACAATGTAAGTAAAAATAAATCTAAAAGAAAAGATACTGACTTATTTATAGGGTTTTTTGGATATGAAATTTTAAATAATTTAATAGGAGTTAAGATTAAGAAGCAAAAAGCCATAAAATTTCCTAAAGGAATATTTTATAAACCAGAAAAAAAAATAAAACTTTCTACCAGGCTTAATTATAAACCAATAGAATCAATAAGATTTAATAAGAATTTTAAAGTTAATTTAAACCAAGATTCTTATTCAAATATTTTTAATAAATTTAAGAAAAAAATTAAATCAGGTGAAACATATCAAATAAAGATTTGTACAAAATATAAAAATGCTACACAAATAGATGCTCTAGACTTTTTTTGTAGGCTTACAAAAACTAATATAGCCCCAGAAGCTTTTATGATTAAAGATAAAAACTATTCAATAATAAGTTGCTCTCCTGAAAATTTGATAACAAAAAAAAAGAACTTTATAACCACCAAACCTATAGCTGGAACATTAAAAAAAACTAACAAACTAAACAAAGCTAAAGCGTTAGCATTTTTCAAAAAAAATATTAAAGAAACTAAAGAACACAATATGATAGTTGATATGGAAAGAAGTGATTTATCTAAAATTTGTAAATCAGGTTCTGTAAAAATTATTAAAAAGAAAACAGTAGAGGAGTATAAAGATCTCTATCACTACGTAAGCTTGATAGGTGGCAAACTGAAGGAAAAAGTCTCATCATTAGACATTATTAAGGCAATGATGCCTGGTGGTTCTGTCATTGGTTGTCCTAAAATTAGTACGCTTAACCTCCTTAATACTCAGGAAAAAGAAGGAAGAAATATTTATACTGGAAGCTTTGGATATATTAATTTTAATGGAGATATGAGGTTTAATATTATTATTAGATCTATTTTAAATTATCAAAATTATTCAGAAATTTCAGTTGCATCTGGTGTTGTGATAGACAGCAATGCAAAACATGAGTTCAACGAAAATTATATTAAAGCCAAAGCATTAATGGATCTTTATAAATGATTTATATTATAGATCATAAAGACTCATTCACTCATAACGTGGTGCATCAATTCGAAAATTTTGATGATGTTTATTGTGATAATTTTAATGATATCAAACAGAGTAAGCTTAATAAAGCTAAGGTAGTTGTCTTTTCACCAGGCCCAGGGTCACCAAAAGACTACCCCAATAGCTCAAAGATTTATAAGGAACTTAAGGGAAAAAAAAAGATTATTGGAATTTGTCTTGGTTTCCAACAAATTTTATATTGTGAAAGAGGTAAGATTGTCCAGCAAAATAAGATTTATCATGGATATCAATCAAAAGTTAAAGTTACTGGTAATAATTCATTATTTAAAAAAAATCAAAAGTTCACAGTGGGTAGGTATCATTCACTTAAATTACAAGAACCGTTTGCTGCAAAAAATTTTGAAATTACCATGAGGTGTGATATTTCACATACTGCAATGGCGATAGAAAACAATATAGATAAAATATATGGATTTCAATTTCACCCAGAATCTTTTTTAACTGAAAATGGTAACTTACTTATTAAAAAAATCTTATCAGCATAAAACACTCAAAGAAATTAATTTTAAAGATCTTTGGGGAGATAAAGGTGTGTTCACTACAATGCGGATTTTAGGTAAACCGACTAAGATTCTTTTTTTTAAAGAGCATATTAAAAATTTAATTAAATCATTAAAAGTTTACAAATTAAATAGAGTAAGTATTAAAAAAGATATTCTTAAGTTAATTAAATTAAATATTGATAAGACCAAATCTTATAATCACCTTCTTAGAGTTGCTATAAATAATAAAATGATCTCTGTTTCCTTGAGAGATAGAAAAACTCCTAAGTTAGAATTTGATTTGAAATTAATTAATCACAAAAGAATTGATCCAGAACTCAAAAATTTAAAATATAATTTAATATTAAAGCACTTATCCAAAATGGATAATACTACTTCTGATGTAGGTTTATGTTTTAAAAAACAAATATTAGAAAGTGGAACTTCAAATATTTTTTTAATAAAAGAGAATAAAGTATTCTCTCCTTCAAAACATATTTATAGAGGTGTTACTTATAGTTTTTTTAAAAAAAAATTAGGTAAAATTATTAACAAACAAATATTGGTCAACACTTTAAATGATTATGATGAAATTTTACTTATAGGCTCTGGAAAAGCAGTTACTTCTGTTAAAACTATTAAAGAGATCAACTGGAAAAGAAAAGGTTTAAAATTTTATAAAATACTTTCTAATATTTACAAAAAAGAAATTTCAAAATGTCCCATTTATAGATAGAACTTAATTATGAGAGACCCAAATAATCCATGTTTATTTTGTAATATTAAAGAAAGTGGTTTAGCTGACGAAAATACATTAGCTTACGCAAGCTATGACAGTTATCCAGTTTCTGAGTTGCACTGTTTAATAATTCCAAAGCGTCATGTTAAGGATTATTTTGAATTAACTAATAATGAAGTCATTGCCTGCAATGATTTAATAAAAAAGATTAAAGAGGAAATTTTATTGAAAGATCCATCTGTTATGGGCTTTAATATTGGATCAAATGTTGGAAAGGTTGCTGGTCAATCTATTTTACATTGTCATATTCATATAATACCAAGGAGAAAAGATGATGTTGAAAATCCACAAGGTGGTATTAGGTCAGTTATCCCTTTAAAACAGCACTATAAACGTAAAGCGTAAGTTGTATTATTAAATGATAGATTCAGATTGATATAACGGTTGATCTATTATTTTATCTATAATAAAAAATTAAAATTAATTAAGATTCTAATAAAGGGTAATAAGATTCTAATAAAGGGTAATAAGATTCTAATAAAGGGTAATATTCTATATGATGTCAGTTAATCCATATGCTACGTTAGCAGAAACTATTTCTCCATTAGCTATTCAAGGTTTTATTTTAGCAATGTTAGCTCTAATCGTCATTGGAACAGTTGTTCAAATGATTCATCATAAAAATGTTACTTATTTTTTTAATAATGCCAAAAAAGCAAAATTAGCTGCTGAAAGAGAGCTTGGTATTGGAGAGAAAACATCAGTTATTTTAAAAACTGTAGTGCATGATATTGCAACCACTGCAGAATTAGGTGCGGGCAAAAGAAGAGTTGCGCATGTTATGGGGATGTATGGAACTATCTTATTTTGGGTTGCATCAGTTGTATTAGTTTTTGGTTACACAGGATCAGGAATAGCTACACCAACAATTTGGCCTATGATTTGGCATGTTGGAGCTATAATGACTTGTGTTGGTGGATACTGGTTTTGGTTATTTTTAAGAGTGGATGTATTAGCAGAAGCTCACCCATGGTACAGAATTATTAAAGCAGACTTGTTTGTTCTTGCACTCCTTGCATGTGCAACTACTGGACTGGCTTGGTCTTATTTTCAATCTTCAGGATCAATTGGATTAGGATATTTATTTTTAGTTTTATTTGTTACCTCAAACATTGTTTTATTTGGGGGAGTTTATTGGTCAAAATTTGCACACATGATTTACAAACCTGGTGCAGCTATCCAAAAAAACTTAGCAGAAGCAGATGGATCAAGAGACAATCTTCCTCCATTAGCTGATGCACCAAAACAATTTGGATTAGGAATTAAAAGAGAACAACCAAAACACTATTAAAAAGAAAGAGGTAATATAATATGTCAACT
>Ga0209816_1003440_pt1 | contig 10860 bp, 4 predicted proteins | sample CoawatmetaG01DNA_FD_187509 | JGI IMG/M metagenome (GOLD analysis project Ga0209816, IMG submission 187509) | Marine microbial communities from the West Antarctic Peninsula - Coastal water metaG017-DNA (SPAdes) (version 2) | ecosystem: Environmental > Aquatic > Marine > Coastal ... | reverse complement strand
AAGTCCGATTGATTTAAATAAACATCTTATTAAGAATGGGGCCGCAACTTTTTTAGTACGAGCTCAAGGTCAGTCAATGATTGGCTCTGGAATAACCGATCAAGCTGTTCTAGTTGTTGATAGAAGTGTAAAGCCCACTCATGACAGTATTGTTGTTGCCTCTATAGACGGTGATTTTGTATGCAAGCGTTTAAAACTCAGGCCTAAAATGTGCCTAATGCCAGACAACCCGGACTACCCTCCTATCTTTATTAATCACGGTCAAGAATTAGAAATAATAGGAACTGTTACCGCAGCTATTAATAAATTTTAATGACCTTAGCCTTAGTAGATTGCGAAAGCTTTTATGCTTCGTGCGAGAGAATCTTTCGTCCTGATCTAAAAAATATACCTATAGTTGTCTTATCCAATAATGATGGCTGTGTTATTGCTAGGAGCAACGAGGCAAAAAAACTAGGAATAGGAATGGGCGTTCCTTGGTTTAAGGTAAAAGATCTATTTCTTGCTCAAGGAGGACAGGTATTTTCATCTAATTTTACTTTCTACGGAGATATGTCATCTAGGGTTATGAATATTCTAGAAGGGCTTGTTCCTAAGATAGAAATCTACAGCATTGATGAAGCTTTCTTAGAATTAACAAGCTTGGAGCAACACTATGATCTATATGACTTTGGGTGCCATATAAGAGGATTGGTAAAACAATGGACTGGTGTCCCGGTTCGTATTGGCATCGCGTCAACAAAAACTCTAACTAAAATAGCTCTGAATGAGGTCAAAAGATTAAATATCCCTACTAAGGTACATCAGCTATCTACACAAAAAGAAATTAGAAATGCCTTAGCTAATACTCCTATTAATGAAGTCTGGGGAGTTGGAAGGAAATTAAACGAACATCTGACTAAAGCAAAAATTACAAATGCCTTGCATTTAGCTGATACCGATCCTCAATATATTAAACGTAGATTTAGTGTTGTTTTAGAGAGAACAGTAAGAGAGCTTAGGGGTCAAAGATGTCTTAATATAGATGATGACATAACAGCAAAAAAGCAAATTGTTGTTAGTCGTAGCTTTGGAACAAGGGTCGCTAATTTAGAAACTCTAAAACCTATCGTAAGTAATTTTGTTGTAAGGGCTACTGAGAAATTAAGAAATGAAAAACAGAAATGCTCACGGGTTTCAGTTTTTGTAAGAACTAGTCCTTTTAGTCATAACAAGCCTCAACACACTGGCCATAAAACCATAGAGCTCTTTACCCCAACAAACGATACAAGAGATATTTTAATTGCAGCTAAGAGAGCCCTGCTACCAATATTTAAACCTGGGTATGATTATGCAAAGGCTGGTATTTTATTGAGCAGATTTTCAAACCAAGAATCTAAACAGTATTCCTTGTTTAAAGATCCTAATGATCCAAAAGAGGATACACAGTTCATGGAATACATAGATCGAATGAATGCCTATAAAACACAGATATATTTTGCTTCACAGAACACCAGCCAGTGGTCACCCATGAAACAGAATATGACGTCACCCAAATACACAACTGATTGGTATGAACTGCCAATAGCTAATTAAATACATAGATATAGCGCTATTCGAAAAAAGATCTAACAGACCCATGAAGATCAATAAGTAAATTTCTATCTAGGTAAGAATTTTTTATTGGCCTTACTTCGCAGCATATTTCTGGCAACATTAGACAGCCAAAGCATGCAGCATGAGACAAAGAACTAGTACCTTGACCTGAGGAGTCTGCACACAATGGATCATTTGAACAAGAGAGATTGGTTATTAATGCTCTTTTAATGATGCTCTCAAGCTTGTCATTCTCTGCCAAATCACTCAACCCTCCCATTGAACACTGAGAATCTCCCGAAGTAGTATGTATAAGAAGACCGACTTTAAATTCTTCATCAAAAAAATAAATTTTTTCTGTTAGCTCTGTAACACTAAACCCAGATTCATAAGCAAGTTGCTTCATTAGCATGTGTGAGAAAGAGTGTACAAGGGAGTAATTAGCATCTTTAATATCTTTGAACTGTAAGGAGTCTTTGGATCTATTTGAAAGAATTTGATCTCTCTTTTCAACAAAAGACTTATTGAGAGCTGCCCATTCTTTTATTTCTTCAAAATTAAATTCTAAAAAAATGCCCTCTCCCCATGAAATACTAGATGGCAAATATGAGGGCTTATCAATTGATGGATGGAATTTAATTTTATCATCATCAGCATTAAAACTTCTTTGAAATCCTAGTAAAACATTTACTATCTTAAGCTTCTCTATCTTTGAAATAGATATAAATTTTTCATCTAAAAAACTATTTTTTTTAAGATTTATAGGCTGACAAATAAACTCATTTGATATCAGTCTAGTAGTTAAGGAGCGGAACTCATTGAACTTATATCTTTTTTCTATTTCATCTGCTGTAATTTCTTCATTAGAAATTTTCCATTCTATTAAGTCATGCAGGTATTCATTAATTTTTTTTTCTAAGTGCTCATCTGATATATTATTTTCGTGATATTTAGAAATTACTTTTGAGATATCATCTTGAAAAAATCTTTTAACTATTGGAATTTGATTTAAAGCATCATCTTTGGATAGGTTGTTTAAGTCATCTTGCCCATGAAAAAGCTGTTCCATTATCTCCTGATGATCGATATCAAAATCTGTAAAGTCATCTTTAGGAATTGAAATATAGCTCTCTCTGATAGGGATATAGACATTTGATTGACCTCTTGGAACAAAGTCGAGTGTTCTTGAGCAGGGTTCTGTTTTATTATTTAAGAGCCACGGTCTCCAGCCATTACAGCTAAAGATTCTTTTTAATTCTGGATCAAGTTTCTCATACCCGCCATTATTAATAGATGATATGGTTTGTTTTATCTTTCCTAGAGATGATACAGACTTACACTTTTTACATTGGATCTTTATGCTGTTGAAGAAGTCTCCTTGAGAAGTTTCATTTAAATAATATATTGATTCAGGAGGTCCCCATTTTGTGTGCTTTTTACATTCATGACTGCAAGTTAATTGCTTATAAGCAATCCAGTCAAAGTCTTGTAAATGACCATCTTCGCACTTAGTTATAAATCGAACAGGTTCTAGCTTGCCTCTCTTCCACTCCGGCTTAATAGATCCACATGGCTCCATGCCAGCAATATTTGAATGATTATGAGAACATCTAGTTTCATTAGAGCTATTTTTAAGCCGGCATAATACCCTGCATCTACTGCATCTATGATATATGGGGAAACGAAATGCCCTTACTGAACCAATAGCAGTCTCATGTTCATTAGATCCGTCTCTGCTATAAGGGGGCATCATTAATCCGAAGATATAAGGTATGTCAAAGCCTGTTAACTCTTGAAGTCTCTTTTGAACAACCTCTTTAATTTCAATATCATTGATAACTAAGTCTGGAGCAAATTTTTGATCAAGCCATTGGTCAGCAGAAGCTATTACAACACTGTAGTCAACAAGATCATATACAGACCCGGGCCCAAAGGTTCCAATTAACTGATTTGATCTTAAGTCTCCCATCTAATTATCCTCAAAAATTTCAATAGATACATCTCGATCAACATTTCTCAAAGATGTTAAAATATCAAAAATATGTCTTCTATCTTTTTTATTTGAATCTGAAAAAGTTCCCATTAAAGATGTTTTTGATGAATCGTCATTTCCTCTCATACTTCCCCAATCTGTAATTTCATCTTGTTTGTCTTTATATATCTCAATAATTTGATCTAGCTCTTTCTTTAGTGGCTCTAATTCCTCTTTTGGATGTACTGTTTGAACTATTTGAACCACCCAATCTCTTGCTTGATTTAAATCGTCTGATGAAAATCCAGAAGGATTATCAATTTTGATTACATGCATTAAATATGCAAAAAATATTCCTGCTAGTCCTTTTTTTCTAGCTCCCGCCGAGAAAGGTGTTACTGATGTAGGCTCTACATATCTATAAAGTCCCTCATGCATTGGACGAAAGTACTCATAATGAGATCTGTCTCTTGATTTATTTACATTATAAGATGTGATCACGAGTCCAGGATGTTTTCTACCAACTCTTGATGATGCTTGGATATACTCTGAACTTGTTTTTGGCAACCCATTAACCATCATTAACCCAAGTCTCTCAATATCAACACCTACAGAAATCATATTTGTTGCAAAAAGGACATCAACTGCTTTTTTATCTCCGGCTTTATAATCTTGCTTAAATTGGTTAGTAAGATTTTCTTTAATATTTTTTATCTCTGGGGCAGACTTTCTTGAGGTTAACTCCTGCAAATTAGCGTATTCAAACTTTCGTCTATATTTTGTACCTAGAAATATATCAACTGTATTTGAAAGATAATTCACTCTTGATTCAATATTCCATCTGGAGGATATGGAATAAGCTAATTCACGAATTGAATTAAAATACCAAACTAGGGTCTGATAGGGATCTATTGCTTTATCTTCAGCAGAAGTAATGTCACTTCTAAAAGAACTACTCTGCAATAGAGCTGCTGCTGTATTAAGGCTTCCAACGACTGGGCTTTGAGAGGCATTAAATACACCAAGATATTTACGTGAAAGGTTTGGATCTTTATTAATGCTCATAAAAAAAGAATCGCCCCATTTAATTTCAGGTGGTGGAACAATTTGATGATCTCTATTGCCATATAATCGAGAGATTTGCTGGCCTGCGTTCGAAATTGTAGCACTAGATACGGCAATCTTAACTGGGTGCTCAACTGAACATAGAGATCTAAGTAATTGGTCATAAAGTCCGACAAGGCTTCCCAATGGCCCGCTAATCAAATGAAGCTCATCTTGAATAATTAAATCAGGAGGCGAGCATTTGAAACCCGAATTATCAAATTTAAAAAGGTTCTGTGTGTTGTATTTATGCCATGAAAGCTTAGCAAAGTTATCAACTGTTCCAATAATAATTGAGGGAGGATTCTTAAGAATTTCTTCCTCCCATAACAGTATTGGTAAAGGAGTTTTCTCAATTAACGAATACCCACAGTCAGAGTTTAAGCAACTAGGTTTTCCATTATTCTGCTTTAGTAAAACACTTGAATAGGGATTCATTGTATCTTTTGGATCTAGTGAAATTAGATCGTCATCACACCATGGACATCTATCCAAAACAAATGGCAGCTGACTTTTTTTGTTTCTTAGGCACTTAGCAACCACACTATTAGCTGAAGCAATATTTGGGGGGCTTGCTGCCTGTCCTACCCAATACCCTAAAGTAATTTGATCAGATCCTAGTTCATTATTATTAAACTTAATCTTTCTAATATAATCCATAGCAATTGTAAGGCTTGCTAGTCGAGAAAATTGATCTTGAACCAGTAATCTCAATGTATATCTCATGATTATTGTGGTACCAATATTCTTGTTATCCCTTAGCCTCCTAATAAATATTGTGAAGCTTAATAAAGCTAAATATGATTCAGTTTTACCTCCTCCTGTTGGAAACCAGATTAAATCAACAATTTCTCGATCATCTTTTTCATTAACAGGATCTACTATTCCGGGAATTGCAGCTAAGCAAAAAGCTATTTGAAAAGCATACCAAGAAGGCTCTTGATTATTAGGATTTGTTTCATAAAAAGTTTTACCGTTGTATTTGCTCTTTCTTGCAAACATAGTCAGGATTGATAAATTCATTAACTTAAATGAAGTAAAAGCATCGTCACTGTTTGATAAGTAGTAAATTCCTCTTTCTATTCGCTTTAGAAATATATTTGCCTTCTCTATATTAGATTTTTGGTCTTTGTTTAGTTCGCCCTTAGAAATAGAAATTAGATGTTTGTAATAATTATCTGAAAAATGTGTGAGATTATCTACATATTCTTTTTGTGAAAGATTGTTTTTAGGGTCGGCTAAGAATTCTATAGATAGATTAGAGTCATCACTTGTCTTTGATTCTATTTTTGGAACATCATATTCTGGCAAATAATCACTCCATATTTCATTATGCTCATTATTCCAATTTGCTGCTACGCCCTTTCCAACTCCATATATTTTTATGTCATCAAATAAACTTCCGTCTGCAAGGTCTTCAATTATTGGCTCTTGCGGCAGTAAGTTAGAGTCAACAAGCCTTACTTTTAAACCAACTTGATAAACATGGCTTTCATCACACTTATTAACTAAATAAACTCCGACATGTTGCATTGAATCTCTGATATGCGAACGAATCTCTATATTAATAATATTATTATCATGAGTACTAATATTTTTATAATCTCGTTTATTCAACTCAATGACGGCTTTACCAAAATAGGGGTTTCTTATCCATCTATTTCGCTCCGAGTCTTTTATGTAGGTAGAAAAACCATAAATAATCTCAATATTAATATCTAAAGGAGCTGTGAAATAAAGACCCATTGATGAAGGACTCATTATTGAATGGGTTCTTGAGACATCATCGCTTGTCTCATTATCTCCAACTTCATAAGCCTCTGTGATTGTTGAGTCATCAGAGTCTCCCCATTTAGATTCTGAGCTATTAGAGTCTAAAGAGCTATCTTGATCTTCTTCATCATACTTATCTCCATCACTTTTTTTAAAAGGATGAAGTCTTCCTGTGCTGTAAAGCTCGCCTGGATATGTGCTTATTCCAGATTGAGAAATATCATCCCAAGATGGCCCATAAAGATATTTTTTAATTTTTCTTAAAGAATACTCTCTGAATTCATGAGGATGTTCTATATCTACAGGTTCTTCTGGAAATAAAGTTTTTTCTATAAAATGTTGAACATCCCTGTCAATCTTGGTGTAAAAATTAGTTTCTTTTTTTGAATACTCAGCATCAAAACAGCTACTAACAAAGTCTGAAAAACTTGGAGTATTTTTATCAAATGTAATTTCTTCAGAATTGGTGAGCACGCCACCTTCAGAGAATTTTAAATCAGGAAAAACCACACCCCTTGCAAAGCAAATAGAATTAAATCTAGGGTCATGATTTCGCAAGAGCTCCCTTAAATCTTCTAAATTATCTGTAATCTGCTCATATGGAGATTTTTTTTGAGAATAAAGTTTTTGATCTCCTTCAAAATAAGTCCAAACATCAAGCTTTTTACTATTTTTTTCTTCGACATGCCTTTCATAACGATCACCGCCCTTGCACTCAAGGAGTAATAACCCTCTTTCATGAAAAACTATGAAATCAACCTCTGATCTTCTTTTAAATTTAGATGATATTTTTTCCAAGTAAACATGGTGAAGATAATCTAACCCTTCGCTTTCCAAAAATTTCTTAGTGGCAATCTCAGGGAATGTCTTCCTATTCAAAAAAATCCTCCATGTCTTTTACTTTATAAAGAAAATCTAAGTTTACAGTTGTATCTTGATAACTTAAAGCCTCATAAAGATTTGCTTTAAACTTTTTTTCCTTGATTTTAAACTCAATATTACTCTCAGCTTCGTTAAAAGTTACATTTCTAATGTATTCTGGAAGATCATTTAAAACTTCAGTCCTAGCCTTATAAAGAGTTTGAACAGATATTAAACATTTATTGAAGTAGCCATCATTTTTATTGAGGAGCTCTTCAAAAATCTTAAAAACAATCTCAGGGTGTTTCGGTGCAAGTAAATGCGGATTTTTAAACCAATTCTTGACAGTAACTTCATGTCTTTTCTCCCCTCTGAGCTCAAGAAGTGATAGCAATTGCTCAATACCTCTAGAATTTACTAATAAAAATTTATCAAGTTCTATTTTCCATAGTCTAGAAAGCTCTCTAATAGGAGTAATGTTATCAACAATAGAATCAAGGATACTATCTTGCAAATCTCCATTATTGGTATCCGGACAGATAAGAAAATTACCACACTCTATATCTTTTACTGCAATTTCTTCAGGGAAAATATTTATCAGATCATGTGAAATAATTTGTCGGCCTCCAAGAGGCAATGCAAGACATTTATTATCTTCGAAAAGGAATATTCTTGCGTCATATAACTCATAAGAATTAGAGGAGCTTAAAAATTTGCTAGAAGAAAAATCTAGCTCCATATCAAGAAATATATTTTCAAACTTTGTATCTGATTCTTTTTCGAGGTTAAGTACTTCTAGGTTGGTATTTTTAAGACCGTCTCTTCTTTCCAAGAGTGGAATTAAAAAATTTTTTATTTCAAATTTAGTGGCGATAAAGCAGACGGATTCAGCATGAGGAAAATTTATAAGATTTCTAGCAACTCTTGCATCAATAAATGCTGGAACAATTATATTGCTTATTTGCCTTAATTCTCTGAGGTTGGATTTTGTTATATGACCATCGTGCCAATCTCTTCTCTTTAGAGTTTCAAACTCCTTTATTGAAACTAGAATTTTTTCATTATCATGATTACTTTTCATATCATTTAAGTATGTAAATTTTTCATAATCTTGAATAAACAATTTATTGTTCGTAATAAAGTCTATAATTTTTGGAATATTTTCATGGACATGTGTGTATGAAACTAACTTATTTAAATAAGTTTCAAATTGAGATGAAAGAGACTTTTTTTGCTTGTATGTTAGTAAGCTATACCTTGATAAAAGCTTAAGTTTTATATTATATAAATACCCCTTAAGCTTTCTAAATGCTGGATCGAGTTTAAAGTTTAGAAGCTCAAATAACTCCTCAATTAGAGGTTCATTTATTTCTAAAAAAGTTACTTCCGGATATGATCCAACCTTGCTTAGATAATTTTCAAAAAGACTGTCTCTGGGTGGGTGGATAAATTTTTTATTAATTGTCCTTTCTTCACTGTAAATCAAATAACCGAGATTAGAGAATTGTTTTTCTACATAATCATTTTTTTGATTTGAAAAGATGTTTATTGTTTTGAAAGGTCTATCGAAAGAAGTCGTCAGATAGCTCAAGTTCTCAAGATTGCTATCCAAATTCGTTTCAAGAATCATATTCAAAGATTGGAAATAGTTTTGATCAATTTTATGGGTTAATAAGTATTTTATTAAAGAATCTAAGGAATAAAAAACTGTGATTAGAGGCTGATCGCTTAATAGACCAAGGGAAATCTTTTCATTAAGCTTAGTATTTACCCTCTTACAACCAAACCATTCTTCTATTGTTCTGCCCTCGATTTCAGTATTTAAGTAAATATCAATATTTATTTTCTTATCAAGCAATAAAACTTTTTCAAAATTAATACTTAAGTTATTAGCCAATCCAAATGGAAACATTCCATGAACCTTCAGTTTTGTAGCTTTCTTAAAAGAATTTACTTTTGACTCTCTTGAAAGAAACTCATCTGATTCTTCAACCACACAATCATTTATTATTTTTTGATCGATGGTTATAGCATTCCCTTCTGTTTGAAATAAATAAAATTTATTCTTTCCATGAGATTCTGTTCGTAAAAATTGAACAATAATATTTAATGGTCCCTTGCTAAGCTTATAAACTCTCTCTTCTAAAAGTATTTTTGAGTTTGATAGAGCATTTTTTTCTTGCTCTATTTTTAGATTTATAATTATGCCAAGTATCGATGCAAGTATGCTAAACGGTCCTGGCTCGTCAATAAAAAATAACCTTTTATTCGTATTATTTCTTTCTGAATAAAATAATGCTGTTTTTATTAATCCATCTACTTGGTTAATTAGGTTGTTGCCTTTCTTGTCTATAATTATGGGAAATTGAAAATCAGGAAAATTCATTTCAAACTGCCATTTTAGACTAAGGTCATGCTCTACTGGATCTATCTTGAGTTGCTCTAAGGCATATAAATCATCAACTAAGCCCAAAAGCCCATCTGAATCATTAATAACATCATTAACATTTAAAATATACTGCATGACTTGCCCTAATGATCTTTGAGTCTCTGAACCCGTGACGATATCTAGCAAGCTATCATAATTTTTTAAAAATGAGCTTACTATTGGTATAGACTCAATTTTTTTTAGCTTAATATATTGTTGAGATTTTTTAAAATTGAAAACCTTTTCGTCGACAATTAACTTGCTAAGATAATTTTTTACTGACTCTCTTTCATAATTAGTCAAGCAAGATCTAATGCTTGGAAGTTCTTTTAATGACTTGGTAAGCTTTTCAATTGCAACTATTACATATGCATTAATTAAGTCATGATTTTGTGTATCGATGAGAGTATCCAGTCTTTCATAAAGCCAATTACAAGTATTGTTTACAACTTCATTAGATTGAAGAATTCTTTGCTTACTAAAAATCCATAATAAATTTAGTGAAAGATTTTGTTGGACAAAGTTATTGGAAAATAATCTAACATCCACCCATTCGGATATTTGATTGTAGCTATAAAGGGCTTTAGTACTTTTTATGTAGCCTTCTAATTCATTAGAAATAGTTTCTATCTGAAAACTATAATTTTTTGAACCAGTATTGGTGTTATCAATGATTGCCATCATTTAATACTAAACAATGTGTATTATTTTAACAAATATTAAATAAGATTAGTTTCTAACATTTCAGGCTCTTCAATATCATAACCACTCATACATATCTTTTCTGATTGATGCATAGCATTGCCCATGCCTTCTGTATTAAAGGCTATATTAGAAAAAGGAGTGGCACTATTAAACTTAATGTTAATCATGTCCGCATCTCTCATTGACGGAAAGTAATGAAGTTTCATAACATAGTCCGAATCAGAACCAGACTCCATAATGTTATAAACTTTAAGGATAATATCCTTTGGCTTACCTTTATTAATAGTCATCGTTGCTTTAACCCTATCTCCCTCACTATAGTTAGTATCTCCTACAGGAATAAGGATAGTTGGGTCTGAGCATATGCAAAAGGGTCTAGCCATCTCTATGTATAGATTAGTTTTTGTATCTTCAGAAGTCTTTTGTAGTACGAGGTTTTCGT
>Ga0209816_1003439_pt1 | contig 10861 bp, 12 predicted proteins | sample CoawatmetaG01DNA_FD_187509 | JGI IMG/M metagenome (GOLD analysis project Ga0209816, IMG submission 187509) | Marine microbial communities from the West Antarctic Peninsula - Coastal water metaG017-DNA (SPAdes) (version 2) | ecosystem: Environmental > Aquatic > Marine > Coastal ... | reverse complement strand
CACAAGCCCTATAAGACTCAATTTTAAGGCAATACTATATTGCTTAGTTAGTATTGAATTTATACTAATTTGCAGCTATCTTGTATTAATTACGTAAAAACATCAAAAAAGTACCAGTATTTGAAAATTTTGTACTGTTTTATAAACCCTTTGAGACGTTATTGTTTTAATAAGCGTAGCAAAAAATTTACTGCGCTGTTTAAACTAGCAGAACCATAAATAAAAAAACCGAGATTTATCTCCGGAGAAATACTATGAAAATTTTGAAGATGTCAGCGATTGCTGCAGCAGTCACAATGAGCTGTGTTTCCACAGCCCAGGCAGCTGATTTAACGATTGCCACTGTAAATAATGGCCATATGATTGAAATGCAAAAGCTAACTGGACATTTTGAAAAGGCTAACCCTGGCGTCAATGTAAATTGGGTTACTCTTGATGAAGGCACGTTGCGTTCTCGCGTAACAACTGACATTGCAACTAAGGGTGGTCAGTTCGATGTGATGACTATCGGTATGTATGAAGCGCCTATGTGGGGCGCTAAAGGTTGGTTAGAAGCATTAGAGTTTGATGCTAGCTACGATGTAGATGATATTTTACCCGCCATGCGCGGTGGTCTATCTCACGGTGGCAACCTCTACGCTGCACCATTTTACGGTGAAAGTTCAATGATCATGTACCGTAAAGACTTGATGGATGCTGCTGGCATGACAATGCCTGACAACCCAACTTGGGGGCACATTGAAGACGCTGCTGCGGCAATGACTGACAAAGACAATGGTGTTTACGGCATTTGTCTTCGTGGTAAGCCAGGTTGGGGTGACAACATGGCATTCATCACTACTTTGGCTAACTCGTTTGGCGCACAGTGGTTTGACATGGATAAGAAGCCTCAGCTGGATTCTCCTGCATGGAACCACGCCGTTAACTTCTACGTTGATTTGCTGACTAACTATGGCCCTCCAGGATCTTCTGGCAACAGCTTCAATGAAATCCTAGCACTAACCAACGCTGGCAAGTGTGGCATGTGGATTGACGCTACTATCGCAGCTTCTTTCGTATCTGACCCATCACAGTCATCAGTTGCAGAGCACATGGCTTTCGCACAATCTCCTGTTGCGGTTACTCATCGTGGCGCTAACTGGCTCTGGGCATGGGCATTAGCAGTACCTGCCGGAACTCAGCAGTCTGCAGAAGCTCAAGCATTTGTTCAGTGGGCTACATCTAAGGAATACATCGAACTAGTTGCAGCGACTAACGGTTGGGCATCTGTACCTACCGGAACTCGCAGTTCCACTTATGCTAACAAGAACTTTACTGACGCTGCAGTATTTGCTGACGCTGAGCTAAAGGCTATCTTATCTGCTGATCCAAGCAACTCTACTCAAGCTCCTAGCCCATTCAAAGGTGTTCAGTTTCAGGCAATTCCTGAGTTTGCTGATATTGCTGGCGCAGTTGGCCAACAATTATCTGCTGCTCTAGCTGGTGATATCACTGTTGAAGAAGCACTTGCTGAATCACAAAAAGCCGCTGATCGCGCTATGCGTAAGGCTAAGTACTACAAGTAATTGGTCCTAAGTTATTACCCGTAGTACAAAACAGGTCCTTAAGTGCATTTACCTAAGGCCCTGTTTTCTTTCTTTTAACACACCGAAATTATAATCAATATTATGAATTCCCAATCAAACATATCAACTCAAGTTCAGCACAAATGGTTAACCGTAGTTAACCTTTTAAAAGCACCATCGATCATTTTGCTACTTGTTTGGATGATTGTGCCCCTAAGCATGACCGTGTACTACTCGTTTGTTGAGTACAATTTACTTTATCCTGGGCCAAAGTTATTTATCGGTTTAGAAAACTACAGCTACTTTTCTACTGATTCTGCCTTTTTTCCTGCCTTATTCAATACCTTAGTTCTAGTTGGCTCTGTACTGACCATTACCGTTGTACTGGGCCTCGCTCTTGCTTTGTTAGTTAATCAGCCATTTTTTGGACGTGGAGTCGTCCGTGTGCTGTTAATTTCTCCGTTTTTTATTATGCCAACAGTTAATGCGTTAATCTGGAAAAACATGATGATGGATCCTAACTATGGGATCTTTTCTGTCATCGCTGATTTTTTCAATGTTGTGCCCATTAACTTCTTAGAAGACTTGCCGCTGGCGTCAATCATCCTAATGGTGAGCTGGCAGTGGACCCCTTTTGCCCTACTTATATTTATGACATCACTGCAGTCGCAAGATACAGAACAAAAAGAAGCAGCCCAGCTTGATGGGGCTGGATTTTGGTCTATTTTTCGTTTTCTTACCCTGCCCCACCTTGCAAGGCCAATCGCTATTGTAGTGATGATTCAAACCATTTTTCACCTCTCCTTATTTGCGGAAATTTTTGTGACCACAGGTGGCGGACCAGGTTTTGCCAGCACCAACTTGGCATGGCTAATTTATCGACAAGCCTTCCTTGCTTTTGATGTGGGTGTTGCTTCAGCCGGTGGCGTATTTGCTATTATTTTAGCCAATATAGTGGCTTTTTTCTTAATCAGAGCCGTTGGCAAAAATCTAACGGAATAACCTATGATGTTAAATATCTCTCAACGTAAAACTGTTAAACATTGGGCCACTGGTTTATTTGCTTGGTTGGTTGCTTTAATACTGTTCTTCCCTATTTTGTGGATGATAATGACTAGCTTTAAAACTGAGCTACAAGCAATCTCTCAGCCACCACTGCTATTTTGGGAAACAACATTTGATAACTACATTCTTATCCAAGAACGTAGTGATTATCTTAAGTATGCTTTCAATTCTTTATATACGTCTGTAGGTGGCACATTGCTTGCGCTTATTATTGCAGTGCCAAGTGCTTATGCAATGGCTTTTTTCCCTGGAAAATACACTAAAGATATTTTGTTATGGATGCTTTCCACCAAAATGTTACCCGCTGTAGGTGTTTTAATTCCAATTTATATGATTACTCAAATGGGAGGCTTGCTAGATAGCATTTATCCTTTAATCCTGATTTTTGCACTAATGAACCTACCTATTATCATGTGGATGCTGTTCACTTACTTCAAGGAAATTCCTAAAGAAATTCTTGAGGCCGCCCGAATGGACGGTGCAACCACCCGCGACGAACTTCGTCATATAGTAATGCCACTGTCTTGGGGTGGAATTGCTTCTGCTGGCTTATTGTCATTAATTTTATGTTGGAATGAAGCCTTTTGGTCCATTCAGCTTACTGCCTCAGACGCAGGAACATTAGCAGCACTCATCGCCTCTTACTCTAGCCCAGAAGGCCTATTTTGGGCCAAAGTTTCAGCTGCATCTACAATGGCTTGTGCACCAATTATCGTGTTTGGCTGGTTCTGCCAAAAGCAATTGGTACAGGGTCTAACTTTTGGTGCGGTGAAATAAGGAATTATAATGTCTACTTTAAATATCTCTGCATTACACAAACATTTTGACGATTTCCACGCTATTCGTGGCATAAACTTAAACATAGAGGAAGGTGAATTTGTCGTATTTGTAGGCCCTTCAGGCTGTGGTAAATCTACCCTACTGCGTTTAATTGCAGGTTTGGAAGACGTTAGTGGGGGTAATATATCTTTAGGTGATCGCGACATCACCGAGGTGCCAGCTGCTCAGCGGGATTTAGCTATGGTGTTCCAATCCTACGCACTTTACCCGCACATGAATGTGGCGGACAATATGTCTTTTTCGCTGCGCCTAGCAGGCGCAAGCAAAGAAGAAATCGCCAAAAAAGTGGCTGACACAGCTGCCATCTTACAACTTGAGCCGCTGCTTGATCGCAAGCCCAAGGCATTGTCTGGTGGGCAACGACAGCGTGTAGCAATTGGCCGAGCCATAGTGCGGCATCCATCGGTATTTTTGTTTGATGAGCCACTGTCTAACCTAGACGCGGCGCTGCGTGTGCAAATGCGCCAAGAGCTAGCTGCACTGCACCAGCGCCTTAAAGCCACTATGATTTATGTCACCCACGATCAAGTTGAGGCTATGACCCTAGCGGATAAAGTAGTCATTCTTAATGCAGGCCAAGTGGAACAAGTGGGTACGCCAATGGAGGTGTATTACAATCCAGAAAGCCGCTTTGTAGCTGAGTTTATTGGCACGCCTAAAATGAACTTCTTCCCCATGGACGACTTAGTAACCAACTATTTAAACAACAACCCTAACGTAGACCGAAATCTTGAAGCTGCGGCATGGATTGGTGCGCGACCAGAATCAATCATGCTTGATAAGAAAGGCATGTTTGGCACTGTGACTTTAATCGAGCGCCTAGGTGCAGAGACGTTAGTTTACCTAAACTACTGCGATCAGTACCAAGTTGCTATTCGTGCTTCAAGTCTAGCGCCAGTTGAGCTGGGCGAAACCATAGAATTTGGTTTAGATTTAGAACAAGTGCACAGTTTTGATGACCAAGGTAACCGCCTTAGCCCAGCGATTACTGGCGATTTAATTAAGGCATTATAAGCTGATGTAGTTTTTTGTCGTATTTTCGGAAGACTTAAGTATGAAAACAGATACGTTTAATCAGGTTGAAATCATTGAAAATGTAGATGATGGTATTTATTACTTGGAACACGGCTGGCCTTCCGATTTAATCCGCTGGCATGCCCACGCACCCTACGAGCTGCACTTAATAGTGAGTACGCACGGCAAGGTATTTATAGGCGATCACATTGGCCGGTATAAACCGGGCCAACTAATTCTTGTAGGGCCCCATGTGCCTCACAATTGGGTCACTAATAAAGACGAGCCAGGCCCCGTGGCACTGCGTGATATGGTGGTCGTATTTTCCCATAAATCAATGGATCACATGCTTCAAGGGTTTAACGAAATTCAAGAACTGATGTCCATGTTCGAGTTATCTCATTCGGGAGTTGAATTTGTTGACTTTGACCTATCTCTAGCCATGGACCTATTTGGCAAAATACGTGATACATCAGGCATGGATCGGTTTTTGGCGTTTATGCAGTTGTTAGCAGAGTTGAAGTCTTGGCCACACAAACGCACATTGTCTACTGCAAAAATCATCTCTCCATTAACCACCTCTGCAGCAAATAAAATTAATGAAGTGGTGCAATATATTGCAGATCACTATCAAGAAAATTTATCTCTTGGGAAAATGTCAGCCATGCTTAACATGAGCGAGAGCGCCTTTTCGCGGCACTTTGCCAAATCTACTGGGAATAAATTTGTTGAATTTGTTAACCGAGTGCGTATAGGTAGAGCATGCATTCAATTGGCTGAGACTAATGACCAGATTTCAGCCATTTGTTTTGACGTTGGATTCAACAACATCACCAACTTTAACCGTCACTTCGTTAAGCTTAAAGGCAAAACACCTGGCGAGTACCGACGTATTATCCAAACCAATTTAGGCAAAGATCAATCGATCGTAAAACCAACAATAGCGATGCCTTAGCCTGCGATACCTAACAAAGACACTAGAGAACTACAAAGATACTCACTATGAACGCTTTAAATACTAGTCTAATCGTACCCCTTAATTACAGTAAGACCGACTGTGAAGTAGGAATCATTCACGTTGGCGTTGGCGCTTTTCACCGTGCCCACCAAGCGGTCTACATGAACACGTTATTGGGTAATAAAGATCAACAAAAATGGGGCATTATGGGCATCAACCTAAGGTCACAGGATGCCAATATAAACCTGCAATTAGCTGACCAAAAACATCTATACACATTAAAAACATTATCTCCAGAAAATCATGCCACCTATGAAGAAATTGGCTCTATATTGTCAACCCTAGATTGGTCAACAAACGCTGAAACTGCAGCACAGGCAGTGGACAATAAAAACGTTCATTTAATCACCATGACAGTCACTGAAAGTGGCTATTACCTTCTAGAGAATGGCCAATTAGATACGCATTCACCAATAATTATTGAAGCCTTACAAGGTTTTGGCAGCTGCATATACGCCTACCTACGTGCATCTTTAAATGTGCGTCGTTTAGGTTGCAATATGCCCATTACGTTATTATGTTGTGATAACCTTCGTGACAATGGCCTTTATCTAAAGTCAGGTTTTGAGCAATTTCTTAGGGCCTGCAACGACACTGAACTCCTTAAATGGGTGGCTATAAAAGTCACTTTTCCTTGCTGCATGGTAGACCGTATTACACCAAGAACTGATGCTATTCATATTGCTGATATTAAGCAAAAATTTGATTTACATGACCCTCTCATAGTGATGTCTGAGTCTTTTACCCAATGGGTGATTGAGGATAACTTTGCTGGACCAAGACCAGATTTTGAACGTGTAGGCGTAGAGATAGTCACTGAAGTTTCACCCTATGAAGATGCCAAAATTCGCATTCTTAATGGAGGTCACACCATATTGGCCTATTTTGCCGCGCTAAAAGGCTATAAAACTTACGACCAAGGCTTAGCTGATGAAGAACTAAATACCCTATTCTCAGCCTATGAGACCACCGAAGTGATCCCAGCTATTGGAGAGTCTCCAATAAACTTACTAGACTACTACGCTCTCACTAAAACCCGTTTTTGCAATAGTAATATCGCAGACGCTGTGGCCCGAATCTGTGCTGATGGTGGTATTAAATTTCCTATTTTTATATTGCCTACAATAGCCACATGCTACGCTAAAGGCTATACCCCAGTATACGGGCTACAAGGTATTGCCAGCTGGTATGTATTTATGTGTAAAGTCAAAGCTGGGGGGATTGAATTTGATTACGTGGAGCCAAAGTGGGCTCTTTTAGAGCCTCTTGTAGATGGGTTCAACGTCACCCATTTTATTGAAAGCCAAGATTTATGGGGCCAGTTACCAACCCAGTTTCCACAATTTAAACAGCAACTCACACAGGCTATCAGCTTGATGTTAGCCCGCTTCCCTGTGGTCTAGCCCTGCTGCGTATCATCTGTGTTTGATTCAAGGAGGTTAAATGCCTAGAAAACGATTGGAAGGCAGAGTAGCACTTATTACAGGCGCAGCCAGGGGTATTGGTAAAGCATTTGCTCAGCGCTACCTGGCTGAAGGTGCAAAAGTTATTATTGCAGATATTGATTTTGACAGTGCCTCTAATACCGCATCGGTATTGGGTGAAGATTGTATTGCACTGTCCCTAGATGTGACTGATCAAATAAGTATTAATCGCTGTATTAGCGATTCAGTTTCACAGATGGGCAGAATTGATATATTAATTAATAATGCTGCATTATTTACAGCATCACCCTTTGTGGACATAACCCGAATTGATTATGAGAGGGTATTTTCTGTTAACTTGGCAGGCACTATGTTCATGATGCAAGCTGCAGCTAAGCACATGATCGAACGTGGTCAAGGTGGCAAAATTATCAATATGGCAAGTCAAGCCGGTCGCCGCGGTGAAGCCCTAGTGGCAGTATATTGTGCTACTAAAGCAGCTATTATAAGCCTCACACAGTCGGCAGGCTTAGACCTGATAAAACATAGCATTAATGTTAACGCCATTTCCCCTGGCGTCGTAGATGGAGAACATTGGGACGATGTAGACGCTTTCTTTGCAAACTATGAAGGTTTACAGCTAGGAGAGAAGAAAATACAAGTGGGTGATGGCGTGCCCTATGGTCGCATGGGTATTGCTGAAGACCTTACAGGAATGGCTGTATTTTTAGCAACCCCTGACGCAGATTATATTGTAGCTCAAACTTACAATGTTGATGGTGGCCAGTGGATGAGCTAAATGTTGGTCGAAGCAACATTTAGCTCATCACTACCCAAAAATGATATTTATCTTATGAAAGAGTTTAAGCGGCCTTATTTGCGTCCGCTGGCAGTTAATGTATTCTGTAATAATGTCATCGCCCCAAGCTCTGCCGCTAAATGAATGAGACTGTATCAATCACCTTTTGTTTGTGGTGTGATGTATATTGCAGTGCAGGGGCTCTGATGGTCAAGTAAGTCTGGCCCATATGATTGAAATGCAAAATAGCACACTTTAACCTCTGTTTTATTAAGCAGTTGATAAACGAGTACACGACTGGAACAAGAGGTTAAAATAAAGCTTATGTCCCGTGTTCAAACGTTAGAAATTCCTCTTATTGAAGCAACAAATGAGTCCTTAAAGGGGTACGGTTATTTAGTCGATTGCTATGAGAATAGTGACATTGAAATAGTGACTTGGCCTAAACAAGGCTGGCGCGAAATTGATCAAGGCACAGGAAATGAAGGCGGTGCTACTGAGGGATCTTTTAATACCTGGTGGGATGGCTCAACGCTGCATGGCGAGAATAATGCGGTACAACATAACAACTGCGAGTATGAGGAAGATGGCAAGTATGTGTTAGCTTACTCGTCGCACCCAGATAAACTTGTGGCAAATAAAAATTATGCGCCCGCAGAAAAAATGTATCTTTGGCATGTTAACTACCACCCAGATGGAGGGCAATTATTTTTCCCAACACAAGCGGGTGTATTTATATCACCACTGGCGCTGCCTGGCGATGATATTAAACCTGAAGACTTTAAGGCTTTTTATTTTAATGGTACCAAAGGCTTGTATATTCACCCCAATGTTTGGCATGAAGGGGTGTTTCCAGTTGCAGAAAAAAGCTCTTTTATGGGGCGTCAAGGTAAAGTACACGCCCGCGTAAGCATTGACTTAAAAAAAGAATTTAATAAATACCTTTGCTTTAAAACACGCATTTAAAAACCATTATTCCACTTACCCAAGTCGCTGTAATGGCGAGTTATTGCAACAGCTTAAGCCAAGTTAAACTGGTTCTTAAGGTACGCAATAATGTCATTAGACTCGTACAGCCATTCCACAGAATTATCTGGTTTTTCAATTCTTAGGCAAGGCACTTTGTGCCGTCCACCCTCGCGCACCAATTCCGCTTTAAGTTCAGCATCATTTTTGGCATCACGCAGCTCAATATGCAGCGCGTGGCGCTTTAATTCACGCCGAACTTTGACACAAAAAGGACACGTTTTAAACTGATATATCGACATGGAAGCCGTCACATCATCAATGGCTCTTTGTTCTTCGGCCTCTCTAACAACAGCTTTTGGTGAGGTGAGAAAATCTAGAATCAAAATAATTTGTCCCAAGACCCATCGAATAACTTTCATTAGCTAGCTCCACCATAATTGGTAAATTGAAATACGCATCACTATGCAAAGCTAAAGCTTTGCCATTTTTATGGCTTTTAAGCATGCTGTGATTCACGGAAGTTGCAGATGTTCCCTCATCGTCGATGAGCGAATCAAAACTGGCTTATAGCTTACAGGGTTTAATTCAAATCGGCCCCACTTATTTGTCAAGATAAGCCTATAAATTGTACAATTTATAGATCACCCCAATACCTGCCATTAAGTTAAGGAAAACGCAGTAAAATGCTGCAGACATCCCCACAAACTCAGATTATAATGATGGAAGTTTTACGCTTAATTTTTGGCCGTTACTCATCGGTGGGAATTGTCCGTAACACAATAAATTTAAGTTTTTTAGGTTCATTAATTCAACACAGAATTTAAAATCTGTTGTTATCTATAAAGGCACCGCAATGACGCAAGCTCAAATCGTTACATTTAGTAAAGCAGGCGGCCCAGAGGTCATGACGCTGTCTGAACAAACAATTACAGCCCCTAAGGCTGGTCAGGTAAGCATTAAGCAAGAAGCCATTGGCGTAAATTACATCGATATTTATAAGCGAAGTGGCGTTTACCCCACGGAATTTCCGGCTGGTTTAGGGTTTGATGCTGCAGGCGTTGTGACTGCTCTAGGTGATGGGGTTCAGCACTTAAAACTAGGTGAACGGGTTGCTTATGCAGCCCCTTCACAAGAATCTTATGCCAGTTATCGAACCTTAAACGCAGCACAAGTCTGCCCCTTACCTGCCAACATTTCCTTTGAACAAGCGGCGGCAATCATGCTTAAAGGCATGACAACGCAGTATTTGTTTGAGCAAACAACACCCCTTAAAGAAGGCGATACAGTATTGTTTCATGCTGCTGCAGGTGGCGTTGGCCTAATAGCCTGCCAATGGGCTGCAGCTAAAGGACTCACCCTTATCGGTACCGCTGGTTCGGACGAAAAATGTGCGCTAGCAATGGCTAATGGTGCATCACATTGCATCAATTACTCAACAGAAGATTTTACCAAGAAAGTACTCGAGTTAACCCATGGTAAAGGCGTTGATGTGGTGATGGATTCGGTGGGTGCATCTACTTTTGAGGGATCTTTAAACTCACTTAAACCATTCGGCATGATGATTACCTTTGGTAACGCTTCAGGCAAAGTGCCACCATTTGATGTAGGCATGCTTGCCGCAAAGGGCTCTTTAAAGTTAACAAGGCCCACAGTGGCAACTTACGTTGCAGACTTTGAAATGTGCCAAAAAATGGCTAAAAACCTATTTGATATGGTTAGTTCTGGAAAAATTAAAGTTAATATAGGTAATCGCTACCCTATGGCTAATGCGGCTCAAGCGCATATCGATTTAGAAAGCCGTATTACCACAGGATCTAGCATTTTGATCCCATAGGTTTTGAGAAGCGGTGCTGCCTTGAATGGTTAATTCTGCCTTAACTCATGTCACATTATGATACTGACTAAGGCTCAAGTGCTTAGCCAGCGCCGTATCTAATCGCCTAAAGTTCCAAAACACCCCCCTTCTGGCTGCGCAGGCAGCCAACACACTAACTTAGGCCTAGTGATCAGCTGCCACTGGTGCATTACCAAAGTTTGCCGCCTGCTTAATCCACATTTTTACATATGACTTAATCTTGAAGTAATCACACCATTAATATTAAATTCTAACTGAGAATCGTTTGTATTCGCATTCGTATTGATGTATTATTTGGTTATAGGGAAGCAG
>Ga0209816_1003438_pt1 | contig 10863 bp, 11 predicted proteins | sample CoawatmetaG01DNA_FD_187509 | JGI IMG/M metagenome (GOLD analysis project Ga0209816, IMG submission 187509) | Marine microbial communities from the West Antarctic Peninsula - Coastal water metaG017-DNA (SPAdes) (version 2) | ecosystem: Environmental > Aquatic > Marine > Coastal ... | reverse complement strand
CTCCAGTTGCGTTGTAAAGTCTCCCAGACTACACCTTTTCTGTACAGATGGTTAGTATCTTCATCTCCATCTATGCCCCAAATAACTGTCAACTTGCCGTCCATCTCTTTAGACAGTTCGCCCAACTCTCGCCAGAAACTTTCATTTCTAGAACCACCATTAACGTGGACATACACATTCTTCTCTGTATTGTCAAGATGATATAGATATTTTATAATCTCTATAACGTCTGGATTAACAACAGGCTCGTCTACATTACCACATAAAACTATTTCGTCTAAGTGAGTCCACTTCCCTGGAAGAAATGTTCTCTTTATATCTGCTATCGATAGATAAGTATTATTAAGTCTAATATCATAATCTTTCGTATGCTCTTTTCTATCTTCAGGTGCTTCAGTCTGAAGTTCGAGCATATATGTTCTCTCGCATTGTGAACAGAAAGCATTACAGTAGTTGGTTATTTCTAACTGTAACCTTCCTATATTGCGTTCGTTCATTAATGCCATTATAGATTAATCTTTATCTATCTCTGGCCATTCGCGTAGTGCGTCAACCGCATCATAGTTGAATATTTCTGCTGTTGCCCATTCTTTTTCAACACACCACCAACACCCTTTGCATTCAATTGTGAACTTTTTTGAATCTTCTATCCAGCCTTCGCACGACCTTGTTAATGGAGACAAAGTGGCAAGTAATCCATATTTCTTATAAAATGCTAAAACTATTCTTTTGTCTGTATGAACAAATGGACGATATTCATAATACCTGTCATTGTTTTGTTCTTGTTTTTTAAGCCATTCATCCCTATGTACCCAATCTCTTGATGGCGCTCTATATTCCCATATATTTTTCCAAACTGGTTTACCTATTTTTTCATCTGGATTAAGAGTGACGCCGTTAAACATTGCAGTGATGTTGTGCTTGGCTATTAATTCCCATTGTAATTTAGAACCATTATCAATGTAATCTTTAGCGACTGTCATTTTAATCATATGTTCACCAAACTTTACATTAGGGAATGCTTCTTTAACAAAAGCAATTGCTTTTTTGGAACCAATGTGTTGAACAGGTTTTTCTTCGTGAATACATGTCCATTGATGTATGGTAGTATCTAGATCATTCTTGTCGATATGATATGCTAATAGCCACAACAACATTGACGAGTCCATCCCACCAGACATACCAATTGCTATGTCTTTATGATTTAGATTTAGTTGTATTTCATAGTGTTCAGGATGTATTTCATCCATTTTATCTTCACGTCCATATATTATTGCTGTATCTGTTATTATCATCTATCGTTCCTATCTGTAGTTTCTAAGTTTAATTTTGAACATTTTTCAGTACATACTTTCAATTTTGGGTTAACTTTGTCATCATATTTATTAGAGAAACTTGTTTCTAAATCTTTTGTAAAGAAGTCATGGTTTATTATATCATTAAATGAGTGCGAATGCAAGTTATTCCAATTATTATCGTACTTAGACACAAATTGTTCCCAATTCTCTCTGTTACCTATGTTTTGTCTTGTTTTATATTGATATGCCGAGTTAAGCCAACAGCATCTCCACACAGACCCATCATGAGATATTTGATAATTATTATCTTTTTTCCACTTACAAACAACACCGACACTTTCTCTCGCATTTTCTAAATTTTCAAACATATCTAAATTTTTATCTATTTTAATATCTTTGATCATTGATTCTGCTTTACTTATCTGAACATCAATATCTTTATTGCTAATCGCTGATAATTCATTATCTTCGCTAACTACTTTGTCAAGTTGTCCTGCCTTCTTACTTAACGCTAACACTATTGCTTTTGATTCTACTCGCTGGATTCTATTTCTCTGAAAGTATTTAAAGCCATGTTGTTTTGCCAGTACCTTTGCTCTTTCTTCGAGTTCTTCATTGAAATCAAAAGGTATCATTTTCCACACAGCACTACCGCCACCACTAACGAATGCTTCTGCATTTTCTATTATTCTGGGATAGTTGGTACCAATTCTATACATGTTCTGCGTTTCGTTATCTATTCCATCTAAGTCAAACATTACATGATGCCTTCCTGGTAGATGTTCATGTAGTATTTCGCCTAGTTTCTTCCAAAACTCCGGTGATTTATATGAGCCGTTAGTAGAGATAATAAAATCGTGTATTCCCTTATACTCAGGACTTATGATTCCTAATTCTTCGTCACCAAATGGCTCAATGTCACCTTTTAATGTTTTTGCTGAGTACTCTATCAGTTCTAAGAAGTCAGGATGCAAAGGACTATCGCTAAAACTTCCATCATATGTCAATTGTTTTACATTACCAGCAATCTCATCAATAAATCTATTATGCACATCAACTGATAAGTTTATGTTCTTAGGTGGACCTGAAAACCCACCTGTATCCGTATTAAGTACATCATGTCTAATACACCCTGGACAACTTGCTTGACAATTAGAAGAAACTTCGATAGTTATATTCATCATCGTGTTCTCCTCCTACAGGTGAACATCAAAATTATTTTTGACACACTTTTCTTGACATACATCGATATTACGCATATTATCTTCTATCCATTTAAATATGGGACCATTAATTATTTCATCCATAGAATAATATTTGATATTGTGATACTTTTTATCCACCCCAGAATCACGCCACAATGCAGTCGTGTGTTTTTGAACTGCGTACCAACAACACGGAAACACGTATCCCTTTGAAGAGATGTATATGTTACCCATAGTCTCGTGGAATTCCCTGCCGCCATTTCCTACATGTGCCTTGCATTTAGGCTCTATTGTGATGGTTTTAACTTCTGTTTCGTTCATAATTTTCTGGTATTTCTTCTGTAATCTTCTGGTATTTCTATATTAGTTATATTTTTATCATTATTATTCGTATCGCTACTATTTCTTACGCTTCGTATAATATTGAATCCTTTGAATTTTTCACTTTCAGAATATCTTTTAACTTCGTCTAATTGATGTTGGTTCCACTTGAAGACTATGAATTGCCATTTCGCTTTTCCACCAGCATTTATGTAAGCACGCCAGTTTTCTTGTAGTCTATTCCAGTCAACATTCACTCTATATAAATGATTTGTATCTTCTAACCCATCTATTCCCCATACAACTGTCAATCGACCATTCATTCTATGTGACAAATTGCCCAATTTCTTCCAGAAGTTTTTTGAGCGTGTGCCGCCATTCGTTGCAATCCACATTTTTATGTTTGGTGCAAGTGTGTCCATATATTTTATAATTTCTATTATTTCTGGATTAATGACGGGTTCATCAACATTGCCGCAAAAATGTATATCGTCTAAATGTTTCCAACGACCCTTTATGAAAGTTTCTTGAATTTGTTTTAAAGGTATACTTGTGTTATTAAGACCTAAATCAAAATCTGCATGCCCTTCGTATCTATCTGCTATCGGTATGTCACTTATCTGTTTTAGATGATGTCTTTCACATTGGGGGCACGCGGCATTACAATAGTTTGTGAGTTCTATTTGTATTCTACCAATATCAGATTCTTGTGCCCAATCCATTATATAATCCTCCCGAATCCGTACCATCGTTCTAAACAAAAGAAGCATGTACCACAATGAATAGGATATCCATCTTCGTCTTCTCCACTAGGAGATTCACACGAACAAGTATTAGGATATAGTTCATCTAGTACGTTTTCTTCATTATAAACCATAGCCACATCTCTCTTAGACAATAGGGCAAATGGAGCACCCTTTCTAGCAGATGATTCAGGTAACAAGTCTCGTTCTTTATCTCTTTTATCTATATGAAACTTGACTTCTTTTAAATCTAAATTATGATTATGTTGAAAATATTCTAACATATCCTCTATAGGTGGATTGGATGATATTCCCGAATACACATCTTCTACTTGATATTCATTGCGTAGAATGTCAGCCATCTCTTCCTGCCCCACAACGTATCCTTCATCACTATGTTCAATAAAATTAGTTATATGTTTAACTGGTCTAACTCCCGTCAACTCATATACTTTTTCTACAACACGTTTTGCTAACATTGGATAATATGGTTTTTCATCAGTTCCTAATGTGAGAATGTATATGTCCGCATCGGGAAAGTCTTTGCACAATTTATAATAAACAATTGCCGAGTCTGCTCCGCCTGATAATTTCATTCCTAACTTCTTTTTCATATGTTATCCTTTATGATTTGTAACATTAATTACTCTCCGTCATTATCTCTTTAAATCTTGGATGAATATCTTCTATATTCGTATTTCTTATCTTATCATAATATCTAGTAGTCTTTTTAAATTCTCTAAATGCCATCTCATCGTAATCATGTGTATTTATAATCGCAATGGCTTGGTCACATTTGGTATCATTTTTCTTGTCGAGCCATTCAGAAACTATTTCCCTGTGCTTGGGTTTCAAGGCTCTTAATGACATCCCTATTGGGTTATCTAACAAATATTGTTCTAATTCAATATCACTATCAATGAAATAATCAAACCATGAGTCTATTATAGCATAATTGTATGTCTGTGCAGTCATATGTATTGATATTTTATCACCAAATTCTCTTTTATACGTATCTAAATTTTTTGATATCTCTTCCCATTTACTTAACGTTCGTATATAATCTTGAGTAACACCTGCGCCATCGACAGACAATTGAATATTGACGTTATCAAATCTTTTCAATAAATTAAACCATTTCTTTGATACGTTCGTTGCATTAGTTGTCACATCAATATCAACATCGCTATTAATCTTAGATAGTTTGTCTATAAATTCTCTACATTTCACATCAACAGATGGTTCGCCACCGAGAATTTTTATTCGCACTAGTTTGTCTAACTCAAGTTTATTAACATCTTCTGTATCTAAAACATTTATTATTATGTTTTGTTCTTTTGCTATTAACGTTGACGATTCGGCGTTACACATTCTACACATTAAGTTACAAGCATTACTTGGTCTATAATCTAATAATTGTACTCCCGCAGACATATCATATTTTTCATACGATTGTCTAGAGGACCGTACTCCTGATAGTTCAGAGCCAATACATTCAGAACACGTTTTTTCAACAATGCCATCATACATTCTTTTTTTAATACCTTTCAATGCTTTAGATGACGAGAAGGTATCTATGTTGCCATAAAAATAGTCTCCTTGCCATTCACAGCACGGTGCTATTCCCAGTGTTCCAGAATAATGTAGATTGACCCAAGGGGCTTTGCAAAATGGTTTAGTGTTCGACATTATTTTCATCCATTGCCCAATGACGTTCAACGCACCAAAAACAATAACCACAATCATCTGGGCGTAGGCCATTCCATTCAGAAGGTGATTGTACGTCATCGCCTTCACAAGACCGAGTACAATATAATAAATCTAATATGTTATTATCTTTGTATTGCTTTATAACCCATGACTTGTTTATATAGAAAAAAGGATTAGACTCTTTTTCATCACGGTTCAACAAATCAAGTTTTTCAATTTCCGTTCTATCTCTCGATAAGTCTCTTCCTTCTATTGGTATGGTTGGATTCAATGTTGTTGCGTTATATATCATATCAATATCATAATCAAACATTACTGATTCTCTAAACTCATCAACACATAAACACTCAGCAGTTCTATGTCCATATTTTTCTATGATTCTTTTATCTATATCTTTTACCTCAACCGACTCTAATAGTGGTGGTATAAAATTTGTATGCCTCACTAACGTTGTCGGACTACTCATAGTGCATAGATAATCAAAGACATTTTTCGCTATCATTTTTTGCCATGGTCTAGTTTTCCAAAGCCTTCTATGTGTTATTAAATGAACAACACACTCTTGTTTTCTTCTATTCAATTCAGTAATAAGTAGATATGCTAGGAGTGCCGAATCAGCACCACCCGATAGGTCAACCGAAATATTGCTATACGAATAATCTAAATGAATAGGAAGACCGTCTACGACAAAGGTATCACCAGTAGTCTCATATTGTTTTGCGACATCTTCTATCTCGAAGTAAATCATTTTATCTCCTTGAACATTCTAAATACAGTTGCATCTTTGGTAATGTCCTTTACGCCTTCTTGGAATACTGGCTCAAGGTACTGAGTACGACTATCAAAAATCTCTTTAGCATCTTCATCATTTAATGCTTTAGGACTACATAGTCCACATCCGCAATGTGTCTTGGGACATCTAATGACTGGCATTTTTCCGCTACGTAATGTTGTACGTAACTTATCAATTATTGGACCAAACTCACTTGCTTTTCCAATAGGTCCAATCTGTCCATCCATGTTAACTTGACAAGTTTGATGATGCCATACTCCATCTAGTTCACTATTAATAAAAAGGAAGTCCCAGTTAACCATACAATTCCAACCTTTAAAATTAGTTGTTGGTACTCTAAAACCCTTAGTCCATTTGTCATCAACTTTAATACTTAAACATTTGCCATTACAACAAGGTCTGCCAATAGTCTCAAGCGAAGTTTTCTCTTTGGGCTTTTCTGTCGTTATCATATGCATTACACCTGAAGGTGCTTTAGGTTTAGGTTTAGGCTTCTGTGTCCATTGATTTTTAAAATATTCTAATTGGTTAGGTGTATACTCATGTGCGGTTCCATCTAATAAATCGGATTTGTTGGCGCTATCACCTATAGGTCTGCTAGTATATGTTATACCTAACTCGTCAAACCATTCTGCTAATTCAATGCATTCGTCAAAATAATCTTTATGGAACATATGATTAATTCTAAAATTATAACCACTCTCATGCATTAATTTTATATTAGCCACTACTAATTTTTTTTGTTCTGGTGTGCCTTCTGCATGATAACTTAGTGTAGTACTGTTTACGCAGTCCATTATTTCTCTACATTTTTTCTCTGAATAACATCCATTTGTTGTAATATTAGATCTTATAAACGGATATGTTTCTTTAGCATATCTTACAAACTCAAAAAATGCAGGATGTATTGTTGGTTCGCCGCCTGTGTACGCAATATCTAATTTGAGAGGTTCTTTTCTATATAAGTCCATTAACTGTGAATATTTAACAACACCGTCTAATGTATGTTTAAGTTTGTCAATATCAACTAGAGGACTAGTTTTATTACTATGATGCGGACCACAATAACTACACGCATAGGTACATCTGCGACCTAAGTCCCATACTACACTAAAATCTTCTTTGCGTGTGTGATTGATTCCTGTGAACATAATAATTTTCTTCCTAACTCTAAGTTAAATTCCTGGGGACATCAATACTTCCAAATCCAACTATTGATTCTTTGTATTCCGATTGAATTTCTTTAACTGTTTCTGCCTTAGTGAACCAGTTCGATGAATGCCATCTTCTTGTATCAAAAACTACCATTGTACTTTTATCCCATTTATAGTCAGAATGCCATCTTAAATCTCCATACGTATCAAAATATTCTGTACCGCGTGGGTGATGGTCCATAACTCTTTTATCCCACATAGGAAACTCTTGTCTATATTCAAAAATTTCTTTATTATCTTGATAAACCATGTTGCCTTTATGGAACATCATTTTTCGTGGAACATCTGTCATCTTATCATACATTACCGTGTATGGATGCCGATGACAATTCCAAGCCAATGGAATTATACATCCCACAACAACTTGACATTCAGTAGTTTCGTCCCATGGCACGGTGGCGTAATCAGTATGTAAGTTAGCAGGTTCACCCGAATGATGGAACTCAAACGCCCAGTCAAAGCGATGGCCTACTAGTGTATTCAATTCATCCATTAATAATTTATTTTCTGCATCAGTCGTTGGTGAAAAATAATTATTCTTTTTTAATCCTGACTTCTTTTTTACATCAGAATTTCTAAAATCAGAAATTCTATTCTTAAAAATATCTATACTCGATATTGTAGGATGTGTTCCGTATGGTATATTATACGAATCTATGTTTACTTCACTTCCCATGATTCCTCCGTCTTTTTAATATCCAATACTTCATGTTTGTTTAGTCCTTTATCTGTTCCTCGTTCATCATACATTCCATCAATTAGCATCCGTAATGCTGTTCTGACTCCTGCTTGGTCACCCTCAGCATCCCATCCAACATGAAAAGAATTCGTCTCTCCTAAATTAAAATCCTTACACACTTTTGTATAGAAATCTTCATATCTACTCCACCAAATATCTGGTCCAAAGTGTTCCATCATCTTAACACCTATCCACATATCAGACACATTAGCATAATTAAAATCGTTCATTATTTGTATCGGTCCTGGTGGGGTTGGTAATTCATCGCTTCTATAATATCTAATACCAATTCGTTGAGATCCCATTCCTAATGCTTTAGACAATGATACTGATACAGACCTAACTGCAGGATGAGTAACATCAAACTCGAAATTTCTACATTGGCCATACCATGCGCCATCTATATGAACCGGCACTCCTATAGAGTGACAGTGGTCTAATAATTTATCAAAATCTTTATGATATCCAGTTGTTATACAAGAAGGATATGATACTACAAATACATCTCCTTCTTTAATTTGGGAGTAGTCTGTAATCTGATTAACTTTGTAGTCTGTCAATCGGCGATGATACTTATACTCACCTTTATACACTGTTATTTTTTTACCATTCAATTGATGAAGTTCATCTAATTGATGTGTTGTTCCTAAAATAGCATCACGTCTATCAAATGTATCTAACCCTGTATACTTTACTCGTTCGTGTGTCCTTATCCATTTATCAATAGCAACTAAAAATGTCTGCGTATATTCGTGTGGGTCCCACGGATAATCTTCTGTTCCCATATTCTTTCTAAATTTATGAAATGCAGACATATACATTGGTCGTTGTCTTCTCGTTCCTAAATCATTTATTGTCAAATCTTCATACTTCATTAGATCCATTTCTCCACAATTGCGTCTAATTTGCAAGGACATGCAGTGTAGTCACATACAATAGGCTTGCCTGGCAAAGTGTACTCTCCAGTTAGCAGATTGCCAATTGAACCTCCAACTCTCTTAGTACATCTTAACATGTTACCATCAGGTTCTACCATCAATCGTTTCATACCCGCAGTACAAGTATAGCCTTTAAATCGATGTAACTCCTTATCTAATACTTTCATAAATGCCATAGGTTCACCATCAAAATGTAAATTTCTAGGGAATGTCCAATCTAGTCCAAAATCTTTCATATTATGATAATTATTATTTGTAATCCAGTCTCTTTGTTCGTCAGTGTATTTGAAATATTCAGTTCCATGAATAGATTTTCTTACGAATTTAGGTGTAATCTCAACCTTCAACCCTTTTAATCTTTCAAACAACACTTTTGCCCTCTCAAAGTTACTTGGTAGAATCATAAGAGGAATAGATACACTTGCTTTGTGTTGCATTATCTCTGCAACTTTATAAAAATGATCATCATCTGCTTCTTCATAGTGCCACGACAAGAATACAAATGCTCGTTGGGCTCTAAATTTCTCCCAATATCTTAAAGTCCTTGACGCATTAGTAGAATACTCAACAAACACATTTTCTGATGAGATAGTGTCAACAAAATCTTGAAACTTTGGCCATACTGTTGGTTCACCACCTAACACCTCTACATATAAATATTTGTTTCGTTCTTTCAACTCCTCAATTAATTTTATGTATGGTGCCCAATCTGTCGGCCAGCGTTGCGTTCCGTCTCTATGATAATCCGAACAATACGAACAACTATAATTGCAAACATTATGAATGAATAATGTTACAATACAACAATCTAAATTTTCTGATGTTATGTGCAAAACAAGTCCTTATATTGTGGAACGATATCTAGTATGTTTTGGTCTCGTGCTTCATCAAGTTTCTTTGTAATCTTAACAAACTCACCTAACCATTCTTCTGAGTAATCCTCACTCAACATAAATCTAACAGTTGAATCTAAAACAGTACAGAAGTGCTTCTTGGTTTTCTCTGGATGGTCACTAGCATTCACCCAGTCTTTATATTCTTCATACAATGCAACTACTTCTTGCTTGTTCTTTTCTGGCAACACTTTAATATTATAGTATTTTGGTGAGTGACATAGATGTTGTGTTATTGTTGGTCGCGGACTATGATGGGGATTAAACTTATTTAACCCAGACTCTTCTAACTTCCATTTCATAAACACTGGCATATGATACACGTTCATCGGAGTGATCGTGAAAGCAAACCATGCCTTTAAGTTTATCTTCTCGTTATCTTGTAGAGTCTTCATATGTTTATACACTGCTGGAAACTTTGCTGGTGTTCTTTGATAATCAAAGACTTCATCACACCCATCGATACTCACGCCGATACGAATCTGCTTAAACTGTTCCCATAAGTGTACTAGTCTAGTTGGAACCATAGTAAGGTTAGTGTTATACTCTAATTGTATTTCACTTGCGTTGCCACTAGCCACTAATCTCTCTAAACTTTCTTGGTGTTCAGCAATGATTAGTGGTTCACCGCCTACGATATACAATTTCTTAGCAGTAGTACAATACTTTTCAAAGTTATTCCAATACCCATTGTTATCTTGGAACCAATCGTACTGGTCAGTGTGCCACTTGCCTTTTTTATTCTTAGTCAACTGGATAGTATCGTGTGTATCTTTATATGATGTTTTGCCATGTATCTTTACAAAGTCATCGTACCACATATGAGAGTCAGTAGGTCCACACATCCTACACTTCAAGTTACAGAAGTTACCATAACGAATATCAAAGAAATCAATGTTTTGTTTCTCTACGTCAAGTGTTCCGTCTTCTTCAGTGACAGCCACTATGTCTACTTTCTTTAGTCCCCAATCTTCTGACTCATACTCACGTCTTGACCTGATACCATTTA
>Ga0209816_1003434_pt1 | contig 10870 bp, 14 predicted proteins | sample CoawatmetaG01DNA_FD_187509 | JGI IMG/M metagenome (GOLD analysis project Ga0209816, IMG submission 187509) | Marine microbial communities from the West Antarctic Peninsula - Coastal water metaG017-DNA (SPAdes) (version 2) | ecosystem: Environmental > Aquatic > Marine > Coastal ... | reverse complement strand
TTATCACCCCCTAACTGTATGCAACCACCTATTTTTTCTGGGCTACCATATCTAAAACGAACATTGTCACCGTCAATCCATTGACCTTCGGCCCCTGTATCTGATACTTGTTTGTTGAATCCTGGTGCAATCCCTAATTTTTGTAACATATAACTCCACTATAATACTATTTTACAAATGATGGTAGACCCAACATAGGTCTTCCGTCGAATCTATTTTTCTCAGCAAATGGGCCATTCACATGATTATAATGTAGAAATACTTGACCGCAAATGTTCCCGTCAAAAGGCTCTCGCCAATGTTCAAGTTCACAGCCACTATATACTAGCATATCCCCTATTTCAAGCAAGACTTTTTTGCCTTCTATAAATATTGCCCAAGGATTACCACCTAAATGTATTGTAGTAGATATCTCACAACTTGGTCTATCTTTATGTTTTTTTAATTCATCACCTTTTTTATATAATCTTGCATAAGAGTAAGTAGGTATTAAATCTAATCCAGTTTCTTTTTGCATTACTGGCAATACTTTCATTAATAAGGTCTCCATTACATGATCTGAATAATGAGAGTAAGTGTTAGGGATTTGTGAGTCAGTCCAAGTACCTAACATACCATTGTCATGAGTTACATTGTTTTTATACATCCAATCAACTGCATCTCTTTTAAGTAAAAAATAATTAAATATAAAGTTAGCTAACTCATAGTTAACAGCACCTTTGATTACTTGATATTTATTAAAAGCCATGTTGTACAAAATTAAAACTTACTGATATTCTTAAATCATTTGATTGATTAGGTTCAACCGCATGCCATAACCATGCAGGAAACACTATAATACGTCCTGGAATAGGGTCAATATTTACATCTCTCCATAAATGTTTAGGAGGTTGACCTTCTTTTCTTATAGGCATCATTATTTGTGCTCCAGGTCTTGGATCAAATATTGTTAATCTTCCTGCTTTAGGGTTTGATTTAACATAATACACACCTGAGAATAATGAGTTTGGATGTATATGTGACTGGTTCATCCCATCTTTAGGATTTATGTTTGCCCACATATTACCAAGAACAGGTTTTAATTCTAACCATTCTTCTTTAAATACTTCTTTAAACATAATCATTAATTCATTAACTAAATTTTGATATTCTGGTTTTGATGCCATATCAGTTGTAGAGTGCCATCCTTTATAATTAGTTTTATGTACTCCTTGATCTCGATTAGACCAGTTAACAATGTCTTGTGTCAGTTTATCGTTATCTAATTTTATATCTTTACCAAAAACACTTGTAGGAAAAAATTCTTCTCTAATCATCTAAAAGCTTTGCCTCCAAACCAAACGACAAGAGATTGTCTCATACCTTTTGTAACTGGATTAACTCTATGATTTAAGAATGATGCAAAACAAATTGCATGGCCTTGTTTAAGATTTGCAAATTTTCCCGGTGCCATTATTTCTAAATCTCCACCTTCAAATTCTGCTGGATCGTTTAATAAAACAGTCATTGATATTTTTCTTACCGGAGGTTCATGTTCCATGTTCACATCACAATCCATATGCCAATCATAGAATCCTCCTTCAGGATACTCTGTAAACTGTGCATTTTCTGTAACTTGTATATCTCCAAAACCAAAATGATTTCCATTTGCTTTTTGTATAAATGTATTTAGATCTTGATACATATGTCCCATTTCTTGAAACGGGATCCAACTAATGGTCGTTACTCTTTTTTTAGTATCAGTACCTCCACCTGGTTTATTTATACCCACTTGTGCTTGCTGTGGTTTCTGTGCTCTACCTGATTCAATAATTTGTCTACATTGATCTGGTGTAAACAAAGGTGTAGTTGTTTGAACAATCCAACTTTTCCATTTAGGTTCTGTGATCTTTCTATTTTCGTACATTAGTTCCTTCCTCTATTTATTATTGGGTTATATTCTACATCACAATTTGCAGATAGTGTTCTTCTATATCCTGGTCCATTAAAAGGATAAACACAATGTCTCATATCATATGGAAATATATAAAAATCTCTCTCAATAATATCGGGAGCGTAATCACATGACGCAAATTGTCCGGAAGAATTTCCCAGTATTTGTAGCATACCATTTGTTGGAATATGTTTTGAAGAATATTCCACACCAAAAGATTTGGGTAATTTTAAAATCATAACACTTGATAAACCTGTATACAAAGTTCCTTGGTGCACGTGCACTGGATTGTATTCATGTTCAAACATTTGATTAATCCAAATAGAGTTTAAAGATTTTTTATGACCTGTAATTTTATTGAAATTTAAATAGTGACCCATAACACTATCAATCCATTGTAACACATCAGCTGTTAACATATTGTGATGGTGCATTTTTGAAGTATCTTTACCTTGATAAAATAAACTATGTTCTTTTTCAATTTTACCAATTAACTGTTTATTAGCTAGAGGTAATGTTTGATATTTTGTTTCATAAATATTATTAATAGTATTAAATATATCAAGAGGAACTTGATACTTTAAAACAGTTTGCCCTAAAGGACATACATTAAATTTAAAATTATTCTGGTTTGGCTCCGAGGTCATTAGTCAATTTCTCTTTCTTGTTATAGATCATTTCTCCTGATTTTTTAACTCTTTCTATTGTTTGTAATTGCCCTAATACATTAAACACTTCCGGCTGTGATGAGCCTGATGTTAATGTCTCTGCTTTATTCTTCATTATTAAATGATATGAATCTAGTTGATGAGTGTTAACATCTTTGTCATCAAACGAACCATCATTAAATTCTTTTTTTAATGTAGACCATAGTTTAATTTCTCTCATTCTATCACGAGCTATTAATTGCATATTAGCAACAGAATAAATTTTCTCATCTATATCAATTTGAAATAATTCTTTTTTTAAAGGATCTTCTTCTGTTAATAATTTTTCTTGTAATCTTTTTATTTTAATTTCATTACGTCTAGCATCAAATGAAAGTGTCATTAAATTTTCTAAAAACACATTTTGTTCTCTAACACATTGCCAATACTTTGAAGCTTTTGTTGGGTACTTAGCGTCTTGAAGAACAGACATTCTCATTTCTGTTTCAGTTCTGAACACTTGTTTTTTAGTCCAAGTATCTCTAAGCTCATTTGTTAGTTCTTTAAATTCTTGTACGTCATTGGGGTCAAGCAAATTATTTAAGCTAGGAGCTTCTTTCTCTATTAGAGCATGTATATTTCTTTTCTCAGTCATTGTGTATTCCTTTCATTGAATAAGTTTAATATAACTACTTAAAGTTATAAGTCAAGTTAACTTGAAGTTATGTTTGCAGTACCACTAGGGGCTGTAAATTCTTCTGTTGCTGTACCTGCACCTGAACCAGTTGAAGCTAAAGCTGAACCAGAAGTACCAGAAGGTGATCCTCCACCCATTGATCTATTATTTGCCATATTAGCTTCTGTTGACCAGTTAGTTCCGTCATATTTTACAGTGGTTTTTTGTGGACTTGCTGGATTTCCACCATAATTTAAAGCTGATGTTTGAGTACCTGAACCCATTGCTGATCCTGCTGCATAAGGTCTAGCATTAACAGTAGTCCAAGATGAACCATTATATTCTTCTACAGCATTTGATGTTGATCCTGTTTGACCACCTGATGCTAAACCTGCTGCGGTAGTTCCATTACCAGTACGACCATATAATCCTGTGTTTAAACTAGGTGCACCTGTCCAAGAAGAACCATTATATTGTTCTACGGCTGTTGTATTAGTTGATGGTCTAACATAACCACCTGCTGCTAAAGCTGCTGTTTGAATTCCAATACCAGCCATCAACTCTCTACCTGTTCCTAAAGCTCCAGTATTTGTCCAGTTAGTTCCATCATATTCTGCTGTTGTAGTTACATTAAGGTAACCACCAAATGCTAGTGCAGCTGTTTGTGTTCCTGTTCCACAAAGATTACCTGCCGAATATGGCATATTATTTACTTCACTCCAAGATGCTCCATTATATTCTTCAACATTGGATGTGTTACCAGGTCTTTGTCCACCCATAATTACATTTGCAGTTTGAGTTCCTGCTGATGATGTTGTTCCTGGTGAACCTAAAGTTCCACCACTAGCCCATGCTCCAGTTCCTACAACCCCTTCAACACGTACTTTGCCTAAAGAACTATTGTACCATACCTGACCGTCTTCTGGATTTGAAGGATCTGCAGATAGGTATTTAATTTTTAGTCCTGCAATTACGTTGTAGTCGCTCATTATAAATTCCTTAAGGTAATACTATATTTGATGGTCTACTTAATGTTGCTTTTTCATCATCCGATGATGCGTCCCATGCTTCTTGTGAAGCAGTTACTGCTGCATCGACAATAGCCTGTGCTTCTGTTTTTGTTTTTTGAATACCACCTTTGCTAGCTAACCATACAGCTCCTTTTTCATTATTGCCAACAACCCATACATTTTCTGGGTGTCCTGCAAGAAAAAAATTTTGTCTGTCTTGATGGGTAAAAAATCCTTTACCTGTGTTTGTAGCTGTTCCGTATATAAATAGTGACATAATTTTTACTCCTTTGTTATTAATTTTATATTATAAATTTTGTTCATTATCAACTTGAAGATACAGTTTGCACTGTATCTACTCCACTAAATTCTTCAACTGAGTCATCTCCATCTGCTCCTCCACCTACCCAACCATTTGAAACACCACCTGCATTATTATTAGCTGATGCAAATTGTTTTCTTCCTGTACTTAAACTATCTGCTACCGACCAAGACGAACCATCAAATCTTTCAACACCAGTAATTCTATTATATCCTCCAATAGATAAACAATCTGCAGATGAACCAAATCCTCTATTATTTTTAACTGCTGTATTCATAGATGGTCCCGATGCCCATGCTGAACCATTATATATTTCAAATCTTGTTGATGTGGTTGGAACAGGTGCTCCTGCAGCAAAAGCTGAATTTTCTGTAGGGCCACCACTTGCACCATTTGCAAACGAATCACTTAAATTACCTTCAGTTGACCATGAAGACCCATTCCAAGACCTTGTTGCCTTGTTATCAGAAGGACCTACATCACTTCCATATATTAAAGCTGCCGTACTTGTTCCTGCACCACCTGCACCTTTACTGTCATAAGGTGTATTTGTAATTCCTGTCCAAGATGAACCATTAAATGTAAACGCTGAAGTGCTCTGTGATCCTGATGAAGCTAGTCCACCACCACCAATTGCAGTTGTTTGTGTACCGGCACTAAACATATTAATAGAACTTATAGGAGTAGTTGGTGAGGATGTCCATGATGAACCGTTATATTCAAATGTTGTATTTAAAAAACTACCTAATGAAGGTCCTGTTGATCCACCAAAAACTAATCCTGCAGTTTGAGTTCCTGCTCCAGATGTATTCCATCTAACACCAGGTAAGTTTGCACCACTGGACCAAGAAAATACTTGACCAACTGTTTTAAAAGTATTGCTACTTGTATTATACCAAATCTCACCTGTACCTAAAGCTGCAGGAGGATCACTTGATACCGACCTTACATATTTTCCAGATATTTCTTTATAAGTAGTCATAATTTTAAGACGTTGTAATCGTTATGGTAGCTGAATTATTTCTAGCTCTTAATTTTTTTGTAACTGTATTAAACCAAATTTGTCCGGTAATAGGATTAGCTGGATCACCTGCATAAGACCTGATGGCCATTCCTCTGATAGTTCTAAATATACTCATTTAACTCCTTAATTATTTTTTAGAAGCCAACCTTGAGTTCCATCTGTGAAGGCTAACGTGAAGCCGGCTCTTTCTGTTGCTACTGTTAAATCTGCTGACGCACCTTGTATCTTTTGAGAATTTCTTCCAACAGTTAAATTAGCTGTATCAAAAGTTCCTCCATAATCAACAATAGTTACTTCATCACCAATTGATGGTGAACTTGGAAGTGTTACTGTAAAAGCTCCACCTGCTGTATTTGCAAAAATACCTTGACCAGCTACTGCTGTATAACCACTTGTTTTAACTGCTTGCCAATCTGTTCCACCTGCTGCTGCATCTGCAAAAGTAGGCGGGGCTCCAGAACCTGCTGAAGTTAAAATCTGTCCTGAATTTCCTGTTGCTACTGCAACTACTGCACCACTAGCATCATAAGAAATTATGTTACCGTCTGTACCATTAGCTAATTTAGCAAGAGGTACTGTTGCATTAATTAATTGTGAACCATTAATTGTTTTGTTTGTTAAAGTATCTGTTGTAGCTTTACCAACTAATGTGTCAGTTGATGCTGGTAATGTTAGTGTAACATCTGCTGTTGAAGCAGGACCTATTAAAGTTGCTTTATTTGTACCATTGTTTGTACCTTCTAAAAATTCTACCTTACCAGCTGTTGTTGCAGTGGGACTTAAAATAGGATCTGTTAAAGTTTTATTTGTTAAAGTCTGTGTTCCTGTAAGTGTAACACCATCTGCTGGAGATAAAGGTATTTCAATAACTCCAGTGTTAGTTGCAACACCATCAAGATATACAGCTTTATATCCTTTGTCAGTTGCTGAAAAAGTAACTGTGGCTCCTGAACCAGAGATTGCTTTTAACTGTACTGTGTATGCACCTGATGTGCTGTTTTTTATAAAATAAAAAGTTTCTGCAAGAAGAGGAAATGTTACAACTTTGTTTCCTGTAATTGCTTGTGGTGATACTGCACCAAGAATAATAACTCTGTTCTGAGCGGCACCTGTTAAAGCTCCATCTGCTACTAACATATTAGTAGTGTTAGCTCCTGCACCTGCGGCATTTAAAGTTTGAATTTTAAAACCACCAAGCAATTGTTCTGCAAGGTTTAAATTAGCGTTAGTTTTTGTTCCCCAAGTACCAGCGTTTTCGCCGGTTGCCATTAGCTCTACACCAAGGTTTGTATAAGTGGATGCCATAATTTTGTTCTCCTAATTAGATGTTTAATTTATATTACTTATATTCATAAAGTCAACGGTTTTTAAGCATGAGTTACAGTTGTGTAACCAGCACTTTGTGTTGCTGTAATATGTCTATATCCTAGAGTTCCTACGTTGCCAACACTAGTTACTGCTTCTACCCCTATTAATCCCATTACATCGTTAGGTGAAATTGCACCTACAGATGATGTTGTTGATAATCCTGTTAATGAAACCCCTATTCCTGCAAGTACAGATCCTACAGAAGAAGTTGCTGATACTCCGGTTAAAATCTGTCCAATGTCGCTTGTCAAAGACCCTACTGTAGAAGTTGCCGAAACGCCTGTTAATTCTATTACATCAGCAGGTGATATTGAACCTACTGCAGATGTTGCTGAAACTCCAGATAGTGTAAATGGTAAAGGATTTGAAGTTACCTCTAATGAACCTACAGCAGAAGTTGCACCAGTTCCTGCCGGTGTTAAAGTGGCTCCTGAAAAAATAATTAAACCCCCTAAAGTAACAGTTGTAGATTGACCTGTTAGTCCTACCTCTTCATCTGATATAGGTGCAATAGATCCTTCAGAAGAAGTCATTGCAAGTCCTGTTAAATTTACTGTTTGAAGCAACGCAGGTGAAATTGCACCAAAAGATGATGTAGCCGATACTCCTGTTACTAGTAATGAAATATCAGATCTTGCAGTTGGTGAACCTACTGCAGAAGTTGCCGATACTCCTATTAACCCAACTGTTTCTTGAATTGGTGAAATTGATCCAACAGATGATGTAGTTGATACCCCTGTTACTGGTACCAATAAACCGGAAGCACCCCAGTTTTCTATGCCCCAAGAATCAGATCCCCAACCTACACTTTCTACAATTTCAGTTGTAAGTGAACCAATAGCCGATGTATTTGAAAGTCCAGTAAGAGTTGTAGTGATTTCACCTTGTTCACCCCAATTGTTTAACCCCCAAGTAAACATACTCCAAGTATTTGCAGTTGGAGTATTTGCAGTCCAACCCATTCCAGAGTGATTAGTACAATAATAATATAAAGTTGGAGCAGAGGCAGCTACAGTAATTTGTGTGTACGCTCCTGCCTGTCCAGGTGTCCCATTTGTGGTTACACCAGTAGTATACTCTGAGCCTCCAGAGTGAGTTCCGTTTGCGGTTGTAGAAAATCTTAATGGGTGATTACTATTAGAGCTATCTGATTGATCAAATTTATATGTTCCAGATTCAGCAATATATAAAGTTACATCTGCAGTCGCAGTTGAACCGTTAATTGCATACTTATTAGAAGAACCAAAGTTGTGGTACGGATGATTAGATGGGTTACCACCAACTACCGTTACTGTAAAGGTTCTAATTACCGACATAAGGAGTAACTCCTTATGCTATTCTAAGTATAGCGTTAGATGCGTCTGCTGCTGGAAATTCTATTGTAAAAGTTCCACTTGTTACAGTTTTATCTCCACCAAATGCAATTGCACAAACTGATGGATCATTGGCAGCTGTATCATTAAAAATCAAACAACCGTTAGCTGTAAATGAAGCTGATGTAAAAGAAATGTTAGCAAAATCACAACAAGCTGTGTCACCAGATAAAGCAGGTGTTACATTTGTTAACGCCGCTCCTTTAGTAGTATAACCATTACCATTAGCTACTTCGTTAGATGTAGTATACGCAGTTGTTGATTTATTTAATGTTGCTGAACTTGTGTATAATGCCAGTCTAAAAGTATTTCCACCTTGTGTAAAATTGTGTATTGCTCTTAAAGCTTCTGTTTTAAAAGTATTACAAACTGCTGATGTTATTGCCATAATTTTATCTCCTAATTAATTTACGGTGAAGGTGATTTGACTTGTATCCTAACTGTTCCGTCAGTGTAATCGTCTCTTCTTCTTCTCCCCAGTTGCATTCCTGCAAACTGTTGTATTGCAGTTTTATATCTATTTTCATAGTATGTCAACATATCCATTGGACCTTTTAAATAACCAAATGCTTCAACTAAGCAAGCATGTAATAGGCCTTGTGGGAAGTATTGGCTTATATAAGTTGTTGTATTATTTGCCGATAATCCATCTGTTTGCTTATTATAATATATTCTAAATATATAATTAACGTCTGGAGTAGGTGCTAAATAAATAGATCCTGAAGTAGTGTCAGTTAATCCTGTTGCTCCACCAAACATGGCGTAATATTTAGGTTTTCCAGTAACATCTTGACCAGTTAAATCTCCTTCCGGACCTGTTTCTCTTCCTATATATTCTGCTAAATAAGTTTGATCTTTTTTTTCTAACCAAGTACCTGCTTCAGTAGAGTTAGCTACATTAAATACTTCTACACCTCTTATAAATAAAGCTCCTCCAGGAACTCTTATATTATTTACATCGGCTGCCATTGTCCCTTCGTCTACAAATCTATCTGAATCCATAGGACAATCAATATTAATTCTATGTTCCGCAGACATAATAAAATCATCTATAATAGCTTGAGTAAAAACTCCGTCATCTACTTCTGTGTAGTCTCTAATTGCTGTTGTAAGTGTTGCGTATGTATATGCCATAATTAAGCTCTATCATTTATTGGGCCGTATGTACACTGCAAACCACCACCTGATACATCACCAGGTACAACGCCTCCACCATCTAGACTTATTGTAAAACTATTTTCTTCAGTAATAGTAGTATTAGCGTCATTAACAAAAGTTGTTTGTACCATAGTTGCTTCCCAACCACCAAATATTTTAGCTCCAGAAGGATGAGAATTAGCTGTTGTCGGTGCAGGAGACCGCCCTCTAAAAGAGGCAGAAGTCCCTCTTTGTTCAATTGTAAATGTATTAGTCCCACGATTTACGGAACTAAATTTAATTGTTTCATTTTCATACATACCCGTTTCGCTATTAATTTTTTCAATAACAAAATAACCTGAATTAGGAAACCATTGTGCGTCCGCCACAGTAATTGAAGTTGCTGTTTCTGTAATATCTGCTGTAAGTGTGGTCGATAATTCCACTTCTACAATAGGGACAGAGTTTGGAAAAGCTGAACTATCTACAGGAGTTTTAAGATCTCTAAGTCTTACAATATCTCCATTTACTAACCCACTGTTGGCAGCATTAACAGTTAAAATTTTAGACTGACTTGGAACAGAAAAAGGATTATTAGGTAAAAAATCTTCTGTTGCAAATTCTGTTCTTGCAGGTCTTGCTTTTTGTAAAGCTTGTGGATCTGCATTAGTTGGCTTTGGTTGTAGCTGTGGTTGTTTAGGTTCGTACTCTGACATATGCACAAAAGCACCATTCCATTCTGTAACCATTTCATTGTATGGAAAAGCCATACCAGATCTATCTGATATCGCTAAAGCAAATTTACCTTGTGAAAAACTAGACATTAGCTTAGTCCTGGAAAATATATTTTAGGAGATATATAAGTAGAATTAGAAGAACCATCTTCCGACTCAGCTCTTTTTAATTCATCTTCATATAATAATTTTAATTCTTGAACTCTTTGTGGTGCATATTTTAAAGCTAGATAATAAGATAAACCCATTATCATACAAGGTAAAAATCTGTAAGGTACATCAGTTGCATTAGTATAAGCTCCTACATCATCAATTCTTTTTGTGTAATAGAAATTTATAAAGTCCCCTGCTTGTGAGCTACCTGGTGTTAAATATAAAGTCATTGTAACTTTATCAACAAATCTTTGAACCCAATATTGAGTAGGTAAACCTAAAGAAGCTTTATTAGAAAATGCTTGATACTGAGATCTACTGATTCTTGTCATAGGTGTATCGATACTTGTAGTATCTACTCTATAATTTGCTTCTTGGATATCTGTCATCCCTCTTGGTGATTGTGCAACAACATCAGTTTGAGCATGAGTTGCAGCCGTAGTACCATTAACTCCTCTAACACATCCCGTTAAATTTAAACTAGAAATTCCTG
>Ga0209816_1003432_pt1 | contig 10878 bp, 10 predicted proteins | sample CoawatmetaG01DNA_FD_187509 | JGI IMG/M metagenome (GOLD analysis project Ga0209816, IMG submission 187509) | Marine microbial communities from the West Antarctic Peninsula - Coastal water metaG017-DNA (SPAdes) (version 2) | ecosystem: Environmental > Aquatic > Marine > Coastal ... | reverse complement strand
ATCTGGAACATGTTCAAGCATTTCTAGACATGTAATTACATCAAATTTCTCATTACTAATTTTATAATATTCCTCTATATTCAATTGTTTATAGTTAATATTTAAATTAGATTCTTTCATATGTAACTTAGCAATTTTGATAACATTTTCACCTTGATCAATACCTGTAACCTTAGCCCCTTTTTTTGCAAGTGATTCTGATAAAATTCCACCGCCACAGCCAACATCAAGAACATTTGCTGAGGATAGGTCAACTTTGCTTGCTATAAAATTTAATCTCAGTGGGTTGATTTGGTGTAAAGGTTTAAATTCACTAGTTTCGTCCCACCATTTATGGGCTAGTAAATTAAATTTTTCTACTTCATTATGATCTATGTTTTCTTTAATTTTCTTTGCCATTTTTTTGCCAGTTGTATTATTCTCTCTTCATCAATATTAACTAAGCTTTTATCCTTAAGTTTTATCTTCCCATCAATCCAAACATAACTAACATCCGACCTACTTGAGCTATAAACAAGAGTGCTTATTGGGTTGTATATAGGTTGATTTTCAATTGCACTTAAATCTATTGCTACCAAATCCGCTTTCTTATTTTTTTCGATTGATCCTGTTATTGAACCCAATCCCAATGCTTTTGCTCCATTGATTGTTGCCATCTTAATGGCTTCATTAGCTGGAATTGATTCTGGCGATTTTGTACTTCCTTTAATTAATAACGCAGCTAAACGCATTTCTTCCATTATATCCAACCTATTATTACTTGCAGAGCTATCGGTGCCTAAACTAACACTTAAGTTTTGCTTTAGCATTTTTGCAACATCAGCAATTCCACTTCCTAGCTTCATATTGGAAGATGGGTTGTGAACGATACTAACTTTATTTTTAGCCAGTATGCCCATATCTTGATCGTTTAAATATACACAATGTGCAGCTGTGAGCGATGGGCCAATAATTCCTAAATTATTTAGCCTTTGCACAGGAGTTATTCCATATTTATCAATACTAGCTTCTATTTCCCATTGAGTTTCATGTAAATGTGTATGGATATTAATATTTAATTCTTCTGAATAAGTATTGATAAGAGTAAAGGCTTCATCAGAAACAGAATAAGGTGCATGAGGTGCTATTGATGTTGTTATTAACTCTTCATTCCTCCATTTATCCCTAAATTCAAATCCCTTTAACAAGTAGTCTTCAGGGTCTGTGGCATAGTTTGTTGGAAAATCCAAGACAACCAGTCCGATATTACTTCGCACTCCTAATTCTTTAACCGCCTCAGCAGTTGCATCTGGGAAAAAATACATATCATTAAAAGTGGTAACTCCTGATTTTATCATTTCAGATAAGCCTAAAATTGAACCATCTTTAACAAACGAAGAGTTAACAAATTCTTTTTCTGCGGGCCATATATGATTATTCAACCACTCCTGCAAAGGCAGGTCATCAGCAAAACCTTTAAACAAGCTCATTGCTGCATGTGTATGAGCATTAATTAGGCCAGGTATAAGTATATGATCGGTTAATTGATATGTGTTATCAGCTTCGTATTCATCAAACACTTTACTTTGAGGGACTAGGTCAATAATTTTGTCATTTTCAATTACTACTGAATAATCAGAAAGCAATTGGCCTTCTGGGTCAGATGTAAAAACCCAAGAAGTAGAAATAATCATTGAAGCATTTTTTTTGTTAGGATCCTTCATTAAACAAAAATCCCCGTCATCTTATAATTCTGGTATCTATTCAAATGGATGCTTAAGCAATATTGTTTCATCACGTTCAGGCCCTGTAGATACAATATGAATTGGTACACCGCATAAATCTTGAAGTTTTAATAAATAACTCCGAGCATTGTCAGGTAGCTTATCCCAATCTTTAACCCCAAAAGTACTCTCATGCCATCCTGGCATATCGATAAATATTGGCTCGCAATCAGCAACCTGTTCCGAACCTAAAGGAAGAAGGTCATGATGCGCTCCATTTAAAGTGTAGCCAACACATATCTTAAGAGAGTCAATACCATCTAAAACATCTAGCTTGGTAATACATAAACCGCTCAAACCATTAATCATTGCAGATCTTTTTAAAGCAGCAGCATCAAACCAACCGCACCTTCTTTTTCTTTGAGTCACTGTTCCAAATTCTTTACCATTAACAGACATATGACTACCTGGTGATGAAGTCTTTTCAATGTCTAACTCACTAGGAAATGGGCCTCCGCCTACTCTCGTAGTATATGCTTTTGTGATCCCAAGGATATAATTTAACATCTGGGGGCCTACTCCCGAACCAGCCGAAGCTTGGCCTGCAACACAGTTCGAAGATGTAACAAAAGGATATGTTCCATGATCAACATCTAATAATGCGCCTTGAGCACCTTCAAAGAGTATTTTTTTTCCTTCAGAGTTCAATTTATAAAGCTGATCTGAAACGTCACATACTAAAGGTTTAATAAATTCAGCTTGAGTATAAATTTCATCCAGTTGCTTAGTAAAATCTACAGGGGTTGTTTTAAGGTAATTTTGAAGCACAAAATTATGAAGGTCTAATATATCTTTTAATTTATCGCTTAACTTATCTGGATTAAGAAGGTCATAGACTTTCAAAGATCGTCTTGCAACCTTGTCTTCATATGCTGGACCAATACCTTTTCCTGTTGTACCAATCTTCTTCCCTTCATCCTTAATGGCTTCCCGAGCCTGGTCTAACAATATATGGTAATTTAAAATCAATGGGCAGCCATAACTCACGAACAAGCGATTTTTAACATCAATACCATCTTGCTCAAGGTTGGAAACCTCATTCTTAAGATGACTAATATCAAGAACAACACCATTACCGATAAAACATTGTATTTGGGGTCTAATAATTCCTGATGGAACAAGGTTTAATTTATATTCTTTTTGCAATGAACCTTGTCCGATAACTAAGGTATGGCCTGCATTATGACCTCCTTGGAACCTAACAACGGCGTCAGCATGATTGGTTAACCAATCAACAATTTTACCCTTTCCTTCATCACCCCATTGGGTTCCAATAACTACTACATTTTTTGTCATATTTAAAATTCTTTAAACTTTCATTTGGTTGATAATAACTCTTAAATCCATTGAAAACCCAGTTGCCGCCCTGTTATTTTTAATATTGTCATAACGACCCCCTTGAGCAATAGCGGTAGAATAATTTGGTGAATAAGCAGAGAAAATAAGTCCTGAGTGATACTGATAGCCTCGAATATCCGAAAAATCAAAACTTATCTTAATACCTGTATCTATCAAAACCTCATTCAGTGATTTTAACTTCGCGACTGTAGATTTAATTTCATTGTTTCCAGGGATTAATTTCACTATTTGATCTAAAACACTCTTATCACCATAAAGATCTACTAACTCAATTAATTTCTCACTAGTACTATTTTTATTATATTTCTTAAGAGTTTTTCTAAGCGAACCTTTATCTTTTACCATCAAAGCATCAGCAATAATAATTTTATCTTCTTCTGATATTTCTAAATCTAATATTAATTGATTATAAATATTTAAGTGATTTATATCTAGAGTAATATCCTTAATGTTTAATAATTTTAAAGAGTTAATTAAAATTGTTTGAACTTCAATATCTGCTGCAATATCTGAATTACCAAAATATTCGATTCCAACTTGATAAAGCTCTCTTGATTGAGTTAACGCTGTTTTAGCTCTAAGAACAGGTCCTGCGTAACATAGTTTATTCAGGTCCCCCTCTTGCATTAATTGAGAATCAATTCGTGAAGTTTGTGTTGTTAAATCAGAACTGACACCCATCATCCTTCCAGACAATTGATCTACGACTTTAAAAGTATCTAAATCAAGATCTTTACCAAAAGCATTAAGGGAGTCTGCATATTCAAGTAATGAAGGAATAACCAACTCATATCCACTCTTGGCATATAAATCAAGTAATTTCCTTCTATAAATTTCGAGTAGTTTTGCTTGTTTAGGTAGCAAGTCTTCTAGATTTTCTGGGAGGATCCACTGAGACATAAGATTACTTTCCAATAAATATTATAATTGTGCCTATAAGGATAGATAAAAGTCCATAAAATCTAATTTGGCCAGTTTTAAATTTAACCATCTTACTAAAAGTATCTTTCCATACCTCAGGCAAAGCTAAGGGGAAGATTCCTTCAAAAATCAAAACTAAGCCAAGCGCCATATATATAGTGTCTTGCAATTATTTTTTACTTGGCCCACGGAGATATTTAAAGAAATCAGAATTAGGGTCAAGCACCATAATGTCTTCCTTCCCACTAAAGCTTTTTCTATAAGCTTCAAGACTTCTATAAAAATCATAGAATTCTTTATTTTTAGAGAAGGTATTTGCATAAATTCTAGATGCTTTTGCGTCACCTTCACCTTTTACTTTTTGGGCATCACGATATGCTTCAGTAATAATTATATCTCGCTCTCTTTCTGCTTCAGCACGAATTTTCTCAGAATCTGCGAAACCTTGCGATCTTAATTCATTTGCTACAGCTTTTCTTTCTGCATTCATTCTCTGATATACAGACTCACTAACTTCTTGGGGTAAATCAACCCTTCTTAATCGAACATCAATAATTTCAATTCCTATTTGTCTTGAATCTCTATCAGCTCTTTGTTTTAAAATATCCATAATTTCAGACCGCTCTCCTGAAACTACCTCTAAAATAGTCCGCTTACCGAACTCAGCCCTTAAGCCATCATTTACCGTTTGTGACAATCTTCTTTCAGCCTGCCTTTCATCACCATTAACTGAAACATAATATTGAGATGGGTCAATAATTCTCCATTTAATATAAGAATCAACTAAAACATTCTTCTTTTCACTTGTAATGAAACGATCTGGTTGTGGCGGATCATAGGTCATAATTCTTTTTTCAAAGAATTTAACATTATCAATTAAAGGAGCTTTCAGATAAATCCCTGGCTCATCTTTAACAGACACTATCTCTCCCAATCTAAATACAATCGCATGCTCTCTTTGGTCAACAGTAAAAGTTGATAAGGTTAAAACAATTAGTAATAAAATTATTACAGTAGCTACTTTGGATATATTTTTCATAATTTACCTTGCGTCTCTTTCTCTCGCATTAAATGCTCCGCGAGATCTTTCTGTGATTGAATTGATAACATCTGAGGCAGATGTCCCACCATTATCCCTTTGGTTGGATGCTTGTGTTTCATCTTGCTGATTACCAGAAGAACTCTTTTGGTTAATAAGCTTATCTAATGGAAGATAAAGCAAGCTATTTGAACCTTTTTGGTCGACTATAACTTTGGAAACAGATGACATTATTTGTTCCTGAGTCTCTAAGAATAAACGGTTTCTAGTTACCTCTGGGGCTCTTGTATATTCTGTTAAAATTTGATCAAAACGACTGGCATTACCTTTAGCTTCATTTTCAATTGCAGCTTTATAACCATTCGCCTCTGCTATAAGTCTAGATGCAGTACCTCGAGCTTTAGGAACAATATCGTTAGCATATGCTTGCCCCTCGTTCTTTTGTCTTTCCAAATCTTGCTTTGCTTTAACAGCATCATCAAAGGCCGCTTGAACCTGCTCTGGTGGTTGTGCGTTTTGCATTGTTACACTTGTTATATTAATTCCAGACTTATATCTATCTAAAATATCTTGCATCAACGACTTAGTTTTAATTGCGATTTCTTCTCGTCCTTCATATAATACATAATCCATTTTGCTCTTACCCACTACCTCACGAATTGCAGTTTCTGCAGCCCCTCTAACAGAATTTTCGACAGATCGATTATTAAACAAGTAATCTTGAACCGACTTAAGGTTATATTGAACAGCAAATTGCAGATCAATAATATTTTCATCACCAGTTAACATTAAGGACTCTCTTAGCTCTTGGGATGTTCCCCCTGCACCAGATGATCTATATCCGACCTCGTTAGTCCTAACTTGTTCTTGATTAACAATTTCGACAGTCTCCACTGGATAAGGAATATGCCACCTTGGCCCGGGTTGAGTTATCTCTGTATTTTTACCAAATTGAAGAACAAGCCCTCTTGAGCCTTGATCAACTATATAAAAACCAGTCGCCATCCAAATTAAGAATACAACTAAAATGATGGTGCCAGTTGGGATGCCATTAGAGCCTGAGGTTATTGGCTGTTTACCATTACCTGGGCTGCCATTATTACTTGTATTTGGCTTAATGTTAAATACATTATCAATCTTCTTTCTCAGATCAACAAATAATTCATCAAGATCTGGTGGGCCATCATTATTAGCGCCTAAAACATTTCTTGGTGAGAGTTTTTTTAAAATATTACGCATAGTTTCCATTTCTTTCGTTAGTTAGTGTTTGATTTTGTTCGACCATTGCTTGCTTTAAAAATTCAATTCCATTGCCGTTTTTTGCTGAAAGCTGAATATGATTTATTTTACCATAGGCATCTCTATCACAGCTTGTTTTTAAGTTAATTTTATCAATTTGATTAAGCACTAATATTTGTGGTAATTCATGAGCATTTATTTCCTTAAGTATTTTTCCTACTTCCTTAATTTGTTCAGCTTTATTTTCGTTACTTACATCAACTACATGAATTAATAAGTCTGAGTCAGTCACCTCTTCTAACGTTGATTTAAATGCTTCAATTAGTGTTGTAGGCAAGTTCTTTATAAATCCCACTGTGTCTGAAATAACCACACTGTGTCCGGGCTCTATGAATAACTTTCTAGAGGTAGTGTCTAATGTTGCAAATAACTTATCTTCCGTAAGTATTGATTCGTGTGTTAAATAATTAAATAGAGTAGATTTACCTGCATTAGTATACCCAACGATTGCAATACTTAATGCTTGTGATCTTTTTCGGGCACGACGCTGCATCCCTCTTTGTTGAGCTAATTTTCTTAATTTTTCTTTAAGTTGCTTGATTCGTAGTCCTAACATTCTCTTGTCAAGCTCGATTTGCTTCTCCCCTGGACCACCTCTTACACCAATACCTCCTTTTTGCCTTTCCAAGTGACTCCATCCTTTAACAAGCCTAGTAGATAGATGGGCAAGATGGGCTAATTCTACCTGAAGCTTTCCTTCATAAGTTTTTGCACGAAGTGAGAATATGTATAGTATTAGCGCAGTTCGATCATATACTCGCATTTCAGTCATTTTTTCAATATTTCTTTCTTGAGATGGAGTTAGTTCGTGATTAAATATGAGTGTATTGGCTTTCAATGCTTCTCTCATCAACACTATTTCTTCCATCTTGCCGGAACCAATAAAGTATTTTGTATGGGGATTTGATCTTTTACTTGCGACCAACTCAGATACATTGAATCCTGCACTAACTGTTAGTTGTTTTATTTCGTTAATATCTTCTTTGATATCAAAGCCACCAAAATCTAAGCTAACAACAATTGCATTGTCACCAAGCTGCGGTCTATCAAACATTAATTAGAATCTGATACTTCTAGATTGATTGTTTGTGACGGCACAATTGTTGATATGGAATGCTTGTATATTAGCTGAGGAGTATTTCCACTTAAGACTATTACATACTGATCAAATGATTTCACTTGCCCTTGAAGCTTTATCCCATTTAACAAATAAACTGAGACAGGGATATTATCTTTGATAATTTGATTTAAGAATGAATCTTGAAGGTTTGTATTTTTTTCCATAGTTTTTTATTCTAAAATAACACTAATTCTTTTTTTAACAACTTCAATACCAATTATAAAAATTATACTCCCAATACTTGGCGTATTATCAGTTCCTGCAATTATAGTTCTTAAGGGCATTGCAATTTCAGGAAATTTTATATCTTCTTTCTTGACGAAATCTTTTATAAATTTATTTACATCTTCATTAGTCCAATTTACTTTTTCCATCTCAGCAACAAAGGTCCTTATAAGGCTCTTTGATTTCTCGTTTAAATACTTATTTTCTAACTCATCTGATACCTTAATGTCTTGAAAGAAAAATAAGATATCATCTGCAAATGTATTAAGGTTTTTTTCTCTATCTTGGTAAAGTTTTATAGCATTATTTAATATATCTACTTCAACTTTCCCCACTCCCATATCTATCAACCTAGGCATTATCAAGGCAGCTAATTTATTAACAGGTTCATTTTTAATATAATGATTATTGATCCAATCCAATTTCTCTTGGTCAAATTGAGCAGCTGAAGATGTGATGTGATCAAAATCAAACCATTCTGCTAATTCAGGTAAAGAGAAAATTTCATCATCTCCATGACTCCAGCCTAGTCGTGCTAAATAATTTATAACAGCTTCGGGTAGATATCCATCATCCCTAAATTGCATAACACTTGCTGCACCATGACGCTTAGACATTTTTTGCCCATCAGAGGCTAAAATCATAGATAAGTGAGCATATTGAGGAATGGGTGCATTAAGTGCTTTTAATAGATTTATTTGACGAGGCGTATTGTTTACATGGTCATCGCCTCTAATTACATGAGTTACCTTCATATCCCAGTCATCAACAACAACGCAAAAATTATAAGTTGGGGTGCCATCAGATCTTGCAATAATCAAATCATCTAATTCTTCATTTTTTATTACAACTTCACCTTTAACTAAATCTTTCCAATTAATCTCTCCATTCTTTGGTGTTTTAAAACGAATAACTGGTTGGACATTATCTGGGATATCTGGCAGATTCTTATTTTCTTCAGGGCGCCAACGACCATCATATTTCGGCTTTATTCCCTTAATTACTTGCAACTCTCTTAATTGATCCAACTCTGCCTTACTTGTATAGCAATAATAGGCATCTCCTTGATCTAACAAAGCTTGTATTAATTCCTTGTACCTATTGAATCGCTGAGTTTGAAAAATAATATCACCATCGTGATCTAATTTAAGCCATTTCATTCCATTTTTAATTATTTCAACTGCTTCTGGTGTTGATCTTTCAACATCAGTATCTTCTATTCGTAAAATAAATTTACCTTTATTCTTTTTTGCGTAAGCCCAAGAAAATAATGCAGTTCTAATCCCTCCAATATGAAGGTAACCTGTTGGGCTTGGTGCAAATCGCGTAACTATTTCCATGTTCTACTCACTTTTTAATTGGGCCTGCAAATAAATCATAATTTTCTGCACGATTTATCTTAACATCCAACATGTCCCCAGGCTGCAAACCCTTTGGACTTTCTAAAAATATATGGCCATCAATATCAGGAGCATTTGCATAAGACCTTGCAATTGCATGAGAGGAATTTACTTCATCAATTAAAACAGTTTGAATACTACCTACTTTATCTTTTAATTTCTTAAAGCTAATCTTTGATTGCAGCTCCATTAGCCTGTTATATCTTTCCTGCTTCACCTCTTCCCCTATATTGCCAGATAATAGATTTGCAGTTGCACCATCAACATTAGAATATTTAAAACAACCTACCCTTTCTAGCTGAGCATCCTCAATAAATTGTAGAAGTTCGTTAAATTGAGATTCTGTTTCTCCAGGAAAACCAACAATAAAGGTACTACGAATAGCAATCTCTGGACAAATCTTTCGCCACTCTAATATTCTTTCTAGATTGTTTTCAGCGTTGGCAGGTCTTTTCATTCTCTTTAAAACCTCATGATTTGCGTGCTGAAAAGGTACGTCAATGTAAGGTAAAATTTTACCATCTGCCATTAAAGAAATAATTTTATCCACATGTGGATAAGGATAGACATAATGTAGGCGAATCCATACACCCAGCTCTCCTAAATTTTTTGCAAGGTCGTAAAGATTACTTTTGATTGGCTTGCCATCCCAAAACCCAGTTCTATACTTAATATCTACGCCATAAGCACTTGTATCTTGTGAAATAATTAATAACTCTGAAACTCCAGAAGCAACGAGTTTCTCAGCTTCATTCATTACGTCACCAATCGGCCTACTAACCAATTTCCCCCGCATTGACGGAATAATGCAAAAACTACATTTGTGATTACATCCTTCTGAAATCTTAATATATGAATAATGATTTGGGGTTAACCTAATTCCTTGAGGCGGAATTAAATCAATGTAAGGATCATGCGGTTTTGGAATATGTTGATGGACAGCATCCATTACTTCAGAGAATGCTTCCGAGCCTGTTATCGCTATTAGATTATTGAAGCGTGCCTCAATAATATGTTTTTTTTCGCCTAAACAACCCATAACAATTACATTACCGTTCTCTTTAAGCGCTTCATCAATGGCATTTAATGATTCATCTATAGCACTATCAATAAAACCGCATGTATTAACAATAACGAGTCCTGCATCTTTATAATTATTAGCAATATCATAACCTTCAGATCTAACTTGACTAAGAACCTTCTCAGTATCAGAGCCTGCCTTTGGGCATCCAAGGGAAATAAAGCCTATTTTAGGTTGATTAGTTGAAATTATTTGAGTCATAACTAATGAAGGTATGAATGAATAATAAAAATTATAAAGACTCCAACAGAAATAAGGCTCACTTGAAGAAAGGAGTCAGAGAGTTCTGTTTTTTCATGAAGCCCAGGCATTAAATCAGAAACAGATATATAAAGCATGCTTGATGCTGCAATAGCTAATATGTAGGGTATGAATTGTTGAAAAGCATCTAAAACAAAATAAGCCAATACAGCGCCACTTAATGTAGCTAAACTAGAAATTAGATTGAAGTAGACTGCTTGTATTTTTTTATAGCCAGAATGCAGAAGTATTGAGACATTACCCATTTCTTGAGGAATTTCATGCGCAAGAATTGCAAGTGCAGCAACCAAACCTAAATTTATATTAACTAAAAAAGCGCTTGCAATTAATATTCCATCAACAAAGTTATGAAATAAATTACCAACAAGAATTAAGCTTCCTTTTTTATTTTTACTTATCTGCTCTTGGGC
>Ga0209816_1003430_pt1 | contig 10879 bp, 7 predicted proteins | sample CoawatmetaG01DNA_FD_187509 | JGI IMG/M metagenome (GOLD analysis project Ga0209816, IMG submission 187509) | Marine microbial communities from the West Antarctic Peninsula - Coastal water metaG017-DNA (SPAdes) (version 2) | ecosystem: Environmental > Aquatic > Marine > Coastal ... | reverse complement strand
CCGGTTAGATTGGGTTTGGTTGGCGCGGAGGGTGAAGACTTAGTTCTGAATAGCGAAGGGCACACGCAAGTTATTTTTGAAGTTACCGAGGTTGAGCAAAGTTTAGTTATTGATAACATAGCGGTCGAGCCGGTCCCATCATTATTACGGGGCTTATCTGCGCCCGTGAAATTAGATTATCAATACAGTGATGAACAGTTGGCACATTTGATGGCTTATGACACCGATGGTTTCAATCGCTGGGATGCTGCTCAAACACTAAGTTTGACTACGCTACAACAGCTGGCTGAAGACAGCTTCGAGGGTCTTGAGCTGACGCTTAATGGGAATCTGATTGATGCCTTTGCACGGCTACTCAAAGACGAATCTTTAGATCCAGCAATGGTGGCATTAATGTTGCAATTGCCGGGTGAGGCCCTAATGCATCAATTGGCTGATACGATTCATCCGGCAGCGATTCATGATGCTAGGAATTTTGTACGAGTGGCCTTAGCGGGAGCACTCAAGGATAACTTGCTTGATATCTATAACAGGTTCAACACTCCTATTGACTACCGTCCTGAGGCGGACCAAATTGGGCGCAGGAGTCTCAAGAATGCGGCTCTTGGATATCTTATGCTGGTTGGGGATACTGGGGCAGAGTTAGCATGGTTACAATATCAGCAGGCAGATAACATGACTGATAAAGCGGCTGCTCTTAGCGCGTTGGTAAATAGCCCCGCTGCGGCAGACTATGCAACACAGGCTCTAAAAACATTTGAGCAACAATATCGTGACGAAGCGCTCGTTATGAACCTGTGGTTACAGATTCAGGCAATCAATAGCCAAAGTGGCGGTTTGTCGCGTGTTGAAGCGCTGATGGAACATTCAGCATTCACTATGAATAACCCTAACAAGGTCCGGAGCCTTATAGGTGGGTTTTGTAGTGCTAATCTTGTGAACTTCCATAGCGCTGACGGCGCCGGTTATCGCTTTTTATGTGATCAAATACTGTCCCTAAACAAAACTAACCCTCAAGTGGCGGCTCGTCTAGTAACACCATTGACGCGCTGGAAAGAGTTCGCCGAGCCACACAGTCAGTTAATGCGTAGTGAATTACAGAAAATAGCCGATGAACCGGGTTTGGTAAAAGATATTTATGAAATTGCTACTAAGTCCCTATGAGGCTTAGGTACGCGTGGATCTTAAAACTAGATAAATTAATGTAATATTGGTTAGATAAGGCGTGATTTTTGGGCTAATGTTAATATATCAGACCAATCACGTTATCTTATGTGTTTGATTTTGATGCTCATTTGATCAGTTACACGCATCGGTTCGGAACGATGTATCGCATATGAGCTACATCTGACCCTAAACTTTAGGAGGCTTTCACAAGCCTCCTTTTTTTTGTTCGAATTCGCATTTTTGGCCTAACTCGTTCGGAATCCTGATTATCCAATTTATCTAAGGTAGGTCAGCATTAGTGGATTATTCAAGATTCATCCTTTGCTGCGATGTTTACTGATTGAAAAACCGGCCACTATAACTATACTACGGGTCGAAAATACGATATGCAGTGTTTTAAAAGCGGAGTGATTCAAAGCACTCATTGGCAAAAAGATGAGGATATATCGACCGACTCTGCGTTAATTGTTAGGTCCATTACTGGGCTTTTGGTAAAAATTCTGTCGTAAATTATAATGAATCAGGAGCGTCTATGTTCTCAACATCACAGCTTATTGCCAGAATAGTTCAGACAGCAGGGTCGCAATTAGCCACTGTTAATGGTGAGCGCCAGCAGACTTGGCAGCAATTCCAAGAGAAAATAGCTAGATTCGCCGGCGGGCTTCAGGCCTTGGGGGTGGCTAAAGATGATTGTGTGGCGATGCTGGCCCTAAATAGCGATCGTTACTTCGAATTTATGTACGCAGTACCTTGGGCGGGTGCCGTGTTTCAGCCTATCAATACAAGGCTGGCAGGCCCAGAGGTAGTCTACTGGTTAAATGACTCAGAAGCTAAAGTGGTATTGGTAGATAGTAGTTTTTCGGGACTTATTGATGATATTCGGCCACAGTTAAAATATGCCAAGCATTTTGTTTTTGTTGATGAGGTCGCCCATCCCGAGGGTTATGGTTCATACAATGATTTAGTGAGCGCTCAACCGGTTGCTGATGCAGGACGTCAAGGTGACGATGTTGTGGCATTGTTTTATACCGGAGGAACTACGGGCAGATCGAAGGGAGTGATGCTTACTCATACCAATTTAGTGGTCAATGCGCTGCAAGCAGTTGCTGTAATGGATTGCCAGCCTGGCGATAAAGTTTTGCATGTGGCGCCAATGTTTCATATTGCCGATGCCTTTTACTGTATGACGTCACTAGCGGTTGGAGGTACCAATTACTTCCTACCCGGATTTGAGCCTGTCGCCACGATGCGCGGTATTCAAGACTATCAAATAGATCGGCTATTAATGGTACCTACCATGGTTAATATGTTGGTTAATCACCCTGAGATAGGACATTTTGATCTGACAGGATTACGATCAGTGGCTTATGGCGCCTCGCCTATGCCCGAATCAGTCATCAAGAAGGGACTGTCAGAGCTTCCCAATGCGGGTTTTTATCAAGCCTACGGGCAAACTGAAGCTTCGCCCATTATTACGGTCCTAGATAAAAGTCGTCATATTTTTGAGGGTCCTTTAGCTGGAAAAATTAAGTCAGCTGGTCAAGCAATTCCTGGTGTTGATATTGCGATTGTTGACGAAAACGATGAAATAGTCGCCAACGGTGTGGTTGGGGAGGTCTGCCTTCGTGGGCCTAATGTTATGAAGGGCTATCGAAATATGCCGGAGCAAACTAGCAAGGCAATCGTAGATAAATGGCTGCACACGGGTGATGGAGGTTATCTTGACAATGAGGGCTTTCTGTTCATCGTCGACCGTGTAAAAGATATGATCATATCCGGTGGAGAGAACGTCTACTCAACGGAAGTTGAAAATGCAATTTATCAATATCCTGGTATCAATCAATGTGCTGCTATTGGGATTCCTAGTGAAAAATGGGGTGAGCAGGTGCATGCAGTAGTCGTTGTTAATGAGGGTACGAACGTATCTGAGGACGATATTATTGCTTACTGCAAGACCCAGATAGCAGGGTTTAAGTGCCCGCGCTCTATCACTTTTCAGACAGAGCCGTTACCGCTCTCCGGCGCAGGTAAAATTCTCAAGACGGAACTGCGTAAGCCATTTTGGGCAAATGGTGAGAAAAACGTCAATTGATATAGACAAGAATTCGGAATGGAGATAATTTTCCACTAAAGGCTGAGTTGCTTAAAATTATAGTATTACACTACAAGGAACCGAAAAGATGGACCATTTATTTAAACTTGATAATCAAGACCTAGTTGAACCAATCACCGACGATCTAGAGGGTTGGAGCGTTATAGGTGGACAGCCTAGTATGAAAACTTGGATTATGCGTACATCGAATGATGGCAGCATGATCTCTGGCGTATGGACGGCTACCCCGGGTACCTATCATGCTGTTTATGCCGAGTACGAGTTTGTACATCTAATTGAAGGGAGTATTACTATTACTCCTGATGGGGGTCTGCCCATGTATGTGGCGGCTGGAGACGCATTTGTGGTTGAAGCAGGCTTTAGTGGTACTTGGGAAATCACCGAGTCGGTCGTCAAGCATTTTGATATTAAGCTTTAGTTAAGTTTGCCGGTCAAACAATAAGCTGCACGCACAACGTGCGGGTTATTCGGTTTGAGATGAAGCTGAGCAAGTTATATAAAAGAGCTGATAAAAGAAGACTTTCTGTTAGCTGATTACTTTACCTAGAATTCATAGATGGTGGTCGTAATTATGCAGAGTTAACTCACGTAATTATGCTTAACACCTATCGTATTTAATACTGAGATTTGATGATGAAAGATTTGTTTCAACCTTTAACGTTTAACTGCGGCACCACCTTAAAAAACCGCTTTATGTTAGCGCCTTTGACTAATACCCAAAGTCATGTAGATGGTAAATTGTCGGATGACGAATATAGGTGGTTAACCATGCGCGCACAGGGTGGATTTGGACTGACTATGACCTGTGCTGCCCATGTTCAGGCAGTAGGGCAGGGTTTTCCAGGCCAGTTAGGAGTTTTCTCGGATGACCATCTTGAGGGTCTTACCAAGTTAGCTAATGGTATTAAGGCAGAGAATAGCTTGGCTGTGGTGCAGCTGCACCATGCTGGAATGCGCTCCCCTGCAGATCTTATTGGGCAAGCCCCTGTATGTCCCTCCGATCATGCTGACACTTCCGCGGTTGGACTTAGTAGTGAAGGTGTACAGCAGTTAATAGAAGACTTTATCTGTGGTGCAGAAAGAGCTGAAAAAGCGGGCTTTGACGGGGTGGAGGTCCATGGCGCACATGGTTATATTCTTGCCCAGTTCCTCAGTGGCACTATTAATCAGCGTCAGGATCAATTTGGTGGCTGTATTGAAAATCGTATGCGTCCTATTACAGAGATTATTAATGGTATCAGAACTCGTTGCCGGCCCGACTTTCTACTTGGCCTGAGGCTCTCTCCTGAGCGCTTTGACGTGCACCTACCCGATATTATTGAGGTAGCCAAAAACGTATTGTCTGCAGGCAAAATTGATTTTCTTGATATGTCCTTATGGGACTCCTTCAAAGAGCCAGAGGATCAGGCGTTTAAAGGTCGCACATTATTATCCTATTTCACAGAACTTGAGCGCGGAACAATTGCGTTGGGTATTGCAGGTAAACTTCGTAATCCTGAGGAAGTTAATCAGGCTATGGCAGCTGATATTGATTTTGTTATGCTCGGGCGCGCGGCTATCCTGCACCATGATTTCCCACGGCAAATGAAGGAAGATGTTAATTTTACGCCAATTAGGAATCCCGTTACTGCAGACCACTTGCGAAAAGAAGGGCTTGGCGAGGCATTTATTACTTACATGTCGGGTTGGAAAGGCTTTGTAGAATGATTGAAAGTAAAACTATGGTCGCTCGAAAGCGGCCATAGTTTTACTACTATAATAGACGGAACGATATTACCGTGAAATCGTATATCCTGTTTGCTCTAAAACAAAGCGATCCTCAGAGATGTTACCAATAGCTTCGACCTGACCATCGTCATTGAAAACAAATCTTGTTACAACATGTTGCTCAAAAGGCAGGTTAACCTGAGTGTCCACACTGTTAATTGTTGTCCACACGTAGACCACATTAGCCTTACTCAGCACTTCATTAACTTTCAGCTCAACACCCCAATCATCGGCATCGCCCATTTCAAGGTCGGCCATTAACTCTGCTTTACCTGAGTTGTTACTAATAATACCTCTGGCAACTGAGATATCGATTTCTTTGCCTTCTCGCATCACAGTTGCTTTAACGGGCTCGCCTGGTTTGCCTCGAAACGACAATTGACCCATGGTTTCTTCGCTCACTCTGATACCGTTAACCTCAACAAAATCATCACCGGCCTTCAACACTTTTGAGGCAGGGCTGCCTGCTATAACACGGTCAATAATCATTTTTCCTTCGACATTAGGGTTCCAAATAAAGCCAAAACCAACATAGCGATCACCATATATTTGTCCATCTTCAGCAAGGTTTGCTTTGACATAAGCGATGGTTTCTTGCTTTCCCGTTGCTTGAGCTTTTAGCCAGTTAACTGCAACAGCTTCATTGGGGTTCTCTGCAGCTTCATGATGCGCGGCAATAGAGAAACTAGACATCAATACTAGTATGGCAGAGGCCGAAATCGATTTCATATTCATAATACATTTCCTTTTTAAGTATAGGTTAAATAATTCCCATCATTAGTCTAAAAGCTAGCAATGGCGGCCACACAGATAGACGAAGTATATTTTTTTACCCGGGAGGCCTTCAGAGGGTATTCATGTCTATGCATTAAAGCAATCGGCCTAGGCGAGATTAATCAATAATGGATAGGCGAGGTTTGAATCATCTGCAGAACACCGACCGGTTAGCTGATACCGTGCTCAGTTAGATATTCCAGTGCTCCACAAACCGCTGCGACTTGCGCTAAAATACAGTTTTCGTCATCTACCTTGGGACTATCAGGATAAACCTCGGTGGTGCTAACAAAGGGAGCGCCTGTAAAAGCGGCACATAGGCCAATATCTCTAATTGGATAGTTAATGACACCACGTTGCTCGATTTCAGTACCAATGAGACAGTTATTTTCATCACAGGGCGCTATATGAGTCACCTTTTCAACAGCATCAATAATCGCTTTTTGAAAGGCAGGTTGTGGGTTTGCGCTATCAGCGACCCCATAGAATCCATCAGGAATTTCTGAAAACTCTTGCTCCATAGCATCTCGAGCTTCAAGGGCCGGCCGGAATACCGAGTTGTCAGTGTCAGTGGTTTCATGCAGATCAATGTGGCATAAAATTGATAAATCAAAATCGGCTATGTATGTCATTAGATAGTGGCATTCTTCAACCTCCGTACCTTTAGTAAAAGATCTATTAGGATCAGTTGCGTCGGCTGTCCAGCGATTAATTGTTTCATAACCCCAAGGGCTCAGGCAGGGCGCGACAATAAAGTTAAATCTATCGGCATACGTTACCATGGTGCTTTCAACGAATCTAAGAGCACCCTGGACGCCGCTGGTTTCGTAGCCATGTACGCCACCTGTCACCAATACGTTTGGCTTGTCAGCTTGCCAATGCTTGGTTTTGATTACCCAAAGGGTGTAATTGTTGGGGTCGCGTGATAGTGCACCATACTGTTCAATCGTTAGTTGCTCTGGAAAAGACTGTTTAAGCAATTGTATTTTAGCAACTACCTGTTCTTGGTAAGAGCGTTTAATAGTTTGCTGGTCTAGCCACATCTTTTTTTCTTCTAAGCCCCATGGGATACCGGGAGTGCCTATTATATGGTCTTGTACAAATGTCATGATTTATCGCTCTGTTAATCCTGCTTAAAAATTTGTATAACTAAGTCGCCATACTTGCTAATTGACGCCCGATACATACCTAACGAGTTGAATGAGAAAGCCACGTTAGCGTCCTTATCAACACCAATTACACCGCCAGACGCACCCATCTTGACTAATTTTTCCTGTACTACTTCGTCTTGCGCTCGCTGCAATGAAATACCCTTGTAAGACATACGCGCACATATATCATGGGCGACTGCAGCCCGAATAAAGTATTCACCATGGCCCGTTGCTGAAATTCCACATGATTCGTTGTCAGCATAGGTTCCTGCGCCAATAATAGGTGCGTCTCCAACCCGACCAAATCGCTTATTGGTCATCCCGCCAGTAGAGGTGCCGGCGGCAATGTCACCGTATTGATCGATTGCCACCGCGCCAACAGTTCCAAGCTTTTTCTCGTCAAACTGGTATTTTAACAACACAGGATTGGACGGCTCCGGCAACTTTGTTATGGACTGTTCTTGGGCAATAATACGTTCAAGCTGGAGACGTCGGCGTTCGGTTTTAAATGTATCATTTGAAACTAATTCGAAACCCTGTTGTTGTGCAAATATCTCTGCACCTGCGCCCACTAGCATTACATGGGGTGAATGGTCTAGCACGGCATTAGCGAGCGCAATAGGGCTTTTAATGCGCGTTAATGCCGCAACAGCGCCGGCTTCCAGTGCACGTCCCTCCATAATAGACGCATCTAACTCAATGTTGCCTTCATGATTAAATACAGCACCTTGACCCGCGTTAAATAGCGGAGATTCCTCCATTAGGGTAATCGAAGCAATAATAGCATCGCGACTAGAGCCTCCCTCGGTGAGAATCTTGTGTCCTGATACAATAGCTTTATTCAATATGGCGCGATATTCAGCCTCAATTTCTGGACTCATCAGTTCGCGTCTAATGGTGCCAGCACCACCATGAAGAACAATAGCGACCGGATGCTTGTCTGTAGCAAAACACTGTGATGTGACACTAAGAGCGCTGCTAAAAATAAGCACGATGAGTACTTGTCTAAGTGCCGATAAAGATAATTTTACTGAGATAGCCATAACATTTGACCTCATTTTTGGCAAATCATAACATCAACTTTGTGGTGAAGCCTTTTTGATTTATCGTCCATAAAAGCCGCGTCATATTGTAAGAGGGCGCCTTAATCGGATACCCGCATGACTAGTTTTGATCCAGCCATATATCGAGTAGTTTAGTATGGCGTAATAGAAATAGCACCTATATCAAATAGGCTTTGCGATGGCTATAACGTTCGACTGCTCTTAGCTAAGCCACCGGGTGAAAATTGTCTCAACAGATTGAGTATATGAATCATACATAACCTCCTACACCCATCCGTCACCTAAGATGTTATTCTTTCACTCGCACTTTTAATTATGAGTATTTTATGCCTGAAATCGGTTTGTTATCCCTCGCTCCTGTCATCATTACATTGGTCTTATCTGTGTGGTCTCGCAATGTTGTGTTAGGTTTGTTTGTTGGTGTTTTCTCGGGAGTACTTCTACTCAACGGGCCCAATGTATTCACCGGCATGAGTATTATGGTCGAACAGTATTTAGTGGGCCAAGCCTCGAAAAGTTCTAATGTTGGTATTTTGTTGTTAATGATTTTTGTGGCCGGACTAGTTGGCCTCATGGAGAAATCCGGTGGCGCAGCAGCGTTTGCAGGCATGATGACCAAATTTATTACTAATAAAGTCAAGGCGCAAACAGCTGCGTGGTCAAGTGGTTGTCTGCTGTTTTTTACTGATTCTGGTACACCGCTTATTGTTGGCCCCTTGTTTCGACCGATTATTGATGGCTTAAAAATAAGTCGCGCTAAGTTAGCCTGGATTATCGATTCAACCGCATCACCCGTAGCCGTTTTAATTCCTTTTATTGGCTGGGGACTCTACTCTCAAGGTTTAATAGCACAAGAATATAAAGATCTAGGAATTGAGGAGGGTGCATTTATGGCCTATATCAAAGCAGTACCTTTTCAGTTTTACTCGATCCTAGCGGTAGCTATGGTCCCTATTGTGGTAGTGGCAAAAGCAGATTTTGGCCCCATGCGCAAAGCAGAGGAGGACTGCGCTCAAGGTATTGTGATGGAAAGTAGTCTTGATCTAGCCGCTGAGGTAGTCAATGAGAATAATCTACAAAAAGCTAAACCGATTATGGTCTGGTTACCCCTTGGGTGCATGTTGGTAATTATGTTTTCTCTATTGGTACCACAGGGATTCCCCATGGATATGGCTAACATGCCGTCCAATGCCTTTAGAGCATCTTTGTCGACTGGGTATATCTGTGCTGCGGGGGTATTAATGTTACTAATGCGCCACTACGGCGTGCGCTCACTGAGCGGAGGATTCTCATTGTATTTAGAGAGTATGAGCAAGGTGGTGAGCGTACTTATTATTCTTGTTCTAGCATGGTCGCTAGGGGCTATAGGCAAAGATCTGGGTGCGCCGGCTTATATCTCTGCGTTAATAGATGGTCGCTTACCTGCGTATTTAATTCCCGCTGTTGTTTTTTTAGTTGGCGCTATTATCTCGTTTTCAACGGGCTCATCCTGGGGGACCTATGCCATTTTAATTCCTTTGACTATTCCCATCGCACATCAGTTTGATGCGCCAATGTATGTTGCCATTGGTGCTGTTTTGTCCGGTGGACTCTTTGGGGATCATTGCTCGCCTATCTCAGACACAACAATTCTGTCAGCCACCGGAGCGGGTTGCTCGCAGATTGATCATGTTAAAACTCAAATCCCCTACGCTATGTTTAATGGTAGTTGTAGTCTAATTTCTTACATAGTGGCTGGGGTTACCGGCAGTATTTGGGCATTGGGATTGGGAATGCTGTTAATGGTTGTCGGCTTGTTTGTTTTAAAGAAATGGTAGCCGCTTTTATATAACTCTGCGTAACTAGGCTGCTACCGGTCCAATCCAACGCCTCTAAAACGCGCACTAATTTTCAACATTGCACCGACATCTAAAAAAGGTCTGGGTGGCAACCAGGTTGCAGCAACTGAGCTAAGACAGTCATTGATTAATCCAGACTGCCCACCGCTGGCATACTCTGCCAATGTATGTCCGAACGCTGTGCCGCGACTAACCCCTGAGCCATTGTAACCGCCAGCTAGATAGATGTTTTTATGCTGTTGACCAAAAAAGTTTGTACCGTTACCGCTAATACCTTCAACGCCAGACCAAGCGTATTCAAATGGCACGTGAGCGAGCTGCGGAAAGCGTTTTTCAAAACTAGAACGATGAATGGACTGACGAGCCTTTAATGTCTCGGTGGAGAGTAACCCACCACCACTGTACTCGGCAGTATTACGCAGACAGATTCGACCATCTTTGGTTAATCTCAGCGTCGCACCACCACCATGTAATGAGATAATACCCCAGTCTTTGTGACTGCCAAGACTAGCTAACTCTTGCTCAGTTAAAACGCGAGTAAAGCTTCCTGACAATGTACTACCAATAAGACGTCTGCGCAGAAATCCAAGTTTTGGGGCTTCATAGTTTGTCGCCATGATCAACTTATCGGTCGTTATCTCACCATTGGATATCTGCAGGCGCAAAGTATTTCCCGGATTGAGCTTTAAAACTGGACAGTTTTCAACGAGCTTCACATTGCTGGGTAGGCCGTCCGCTAACCCACGCACTAAGGCCGCAGGTTGAACTAATGCACCTTGGTTGACATGAACACCAGCTTGATAGAGCTTGGTTCCAAAACGAGCATGCATCGTTTGCTGGTCAAGACTGCTGTGCTCGACTTCCATAGCGTTTAAGTAAGTAATAAAGTTCTTTTGCTCATTGACTGATGCTGTATCCGCAGCGCCATGATGAAATCCGCTGTTATCCCACTGGCAGTCAATGGCGAGAGTGTTGATATTCTGATCTAAAATACCCAGGCCAGCT